>JACCDL010835162.1_pt1 | contig 12314 bp, 12 predicted proteins | sample 7441931 | NCBI WGS metagenome assembly JACCDL01 (sample SAMN15323437, study PRJNA562643) | freshwater metagenome | isolation source: river surface water | place: USA:Blue River Watershed | collected 2017-08-16 | reverse complement strand
AGTTCCTGGACTGGACGAGAACCTAAACCAGAATCCTTCAGAAGCCAAGAAACACCTATCGCGAACAGCCCAGGCATTAAGGCTCAAAGCGTAATTAGTACTTTTCTGGTGGGCGATACTGGGTTCGAACCAGTGACCTCTTCCGTGTCAGGGAAGCGCGCTACCACTGCGCCAATCGCCCGTTTGTCCAAGAGGTGAAGACGGGATTTGAACCCGTGTACACGGCTTTGCAGGCCGCTGCCTCGCCTCTCGGCCACTCCACCGTTTCAAAGGTAGATCCTCTGAGAGCGGATGACGAGACTCGAACTCGCGACCCTCACCTTGGCAAGGTGATGCGCTACCAACTGCGCTACATCCGCATTGCTCTTTCGAACAGGTGAAATTATGCCACATAATCCCATGCTTCAGATAGCAAATAGGGGGCGGAAATCCGCCCCCTATCGCCTTGGAGATTCGGCTAGGCCCGCTCGTCCTGACCGAAGCTGTAGGCAGCCTCCCCGTGAACCACTAGGTCAACGCCGGCAATTTCATCTTCGCTCTTCACTCTGAACCCCATTGTCTTGTCAATTGCAAGTCCAATCAGCAGCGCTGCAACGAAGCTATAGATCAATACACCGAATGCAGCGATTGTTTGAACGAGCAACTGACCTAAGTCGCCGCCAGTGAATAGTCCAGTGTCGATTGCAAAGAAACCTAGGTACAAAGTTCCGATCAGGCCTGCAACTAAATGGATTCCAACTACATCCAGCGAGTCGTCATAACCAAGTTTGAACTTAAGCTCAACTGCCAAAGCAGACACCACACCAGCAATCACACCGAGCACCAGTGCCCAGAAGGGAGTTACATTTGCGCAGGCCGGGGTGATAGCTACCAAGCCCGCTATAGCTCCAGAGGCAGCTCCGATTGATGTGGCTTTACCTTCTTTGAACTTTTCAACTACTAGCCAACCAAGGATGGATGCAGCTGTTGCACCAATCGTGTTCACGGTAATCAGACCTGCGTTGGCCATGCCATTTAGAAATTCCGCTCCAACGTTGAAGCCGAACCAACCGAACCACAGAAGCGCAGCACCCAGCAAAACGAGTGGCACGTTGTGTGGCTGCATAATTCCCTTAGCAAAACCAAATCGCTTACCCAGAACAATGGCGAGTGCAAGCGCTGCGGCACCCGCGTTGATGTGCACAGCTGTTCCACCCGCGTAGTCAATTACCGAAGGTGTTCCCAGCCAATTTCCAAGCTCCATAATCCATCCGCCACCCCAGACCCAAGATGCGACTGGGAAGTAAACCAGTGTTGACCAAACTCCTGCAAACACGAGCCATGGTCCAAATTTTGCGCGGTCAGCAATCGATCCCGAAATCAAGGCCACGGTGATAATTGCGAATGTTGATCCAAATGCAGCGCCGATCAGTTCATCGTTATTGAGTCCCTCAAGGGCAAAAACTGCCAAAGGATTTCCTGAAAAGTCAGTCGGAGATGCAACTGCTGACATGCTGAATCCATAGAGAATCCACAGCACCCCAATTAGAGCAAGTGAGCCAAAACTCATCATCATCATGCTGACAACGCTCTTAGCCTTGACTAATCCTCCGTAGAAGAATGCTAGGCCTGGTGTCATAAGAAGTACGAAGGCAGTTGCAACCACTGCCCAGGTAAGCGAACCTGTGTCCAACATAAGTAAAAGCCTCTCTCTGGTCACCCTGACCAAGGTGGCACGATTGTGACTGCTTTCTGTTTCAGCAAATGGCTCACAATGTTAAATTCGTGTTACAGCCTCTAAATGGCTCAGGTAGCCTTGTGGTTCGGAGGAACCGATGAAAAGTGACCGCTCTGCTGCTCTGCTGCTTCTAGGGGCAGCAATTCTGGGCTTGGTTCTAGCCAACAGTCCAGTTGGTTCGGCGTTGCTGGATCTTAAGACCACCTATGTCGGGTTTGAATCCCTGAACCTGGTGCTCACTTTGGAGCACTGGGCCGCTGATTTGTTACTTGCCACCTTTTTCTTGGTGGCGGGGCTTGAACTCAAGTATGAGCTGAGTATTGGTGTTCTCTCGAGGCTTTCAACCGCACTTGTCCCGGTAGTTGCTGGAGTCGGTGGAATAGCTCTTCCTGCGTTGATTTACACCGCGTTCAACTGGGGAACCGACTACATGGTTGGGTGGCCAATCCCTACCGCAACTGACATAGCCTTTGCACTCGGAGTCCTTGCAATCTTTGGTAGAGGTCTTCCGAAATCAGCACGCGTATTTCTTCTAGCGCTGGCAATCTTTGACGATCTGGTTGCCATCTGCATCATTGCGATTTTCTACACTGACAACGTTGCAATTGAATGGCTCTTTGCTGCTGCACTCGTTTTGGCGGCCCATGCTATTGCTGAGCGAGTACCTAGGCTTCCGATTGTTGCAATCAGATTTCTTTCCTTTGCATTGGTCTGGTATGCGGTCTACCAGTCGGGAGTGCACGCAACCATCGCCGGTGTTGCACTGGGACTAATCATCCCTGCCAAAAAGGCGCATTCGCTGGTAAACAAAATTCAGCCGTGGACCAATACTGTTTCCTTGCCAATCTTCGCCTTCTTCGCGGTAGCAATCACTCTGCCGACCTTCGAAGGTCAAGTTTCCTCAGTCTTTAACGGCATCGCACTCGCCCTGCCGGTTGGCAAGATTGTTGGAATCACGCTCTTTGCGGTTGTAGCCAACATGCTTGCGGATAAGGCTGCAAGACTTGAACTCAAGTTGCCAGACTTTGCAGCCGTTGCCGGTTTAGCCGGTATCGGATTTACGGTTTCGCTGCTAATGACAAACCTCGCGTTCGAGTCACTTCCAGAGATACGGGCAGAAGCAACTTTGGCGGTAATCGTCGGTTCTCTGATCTCACTAGCCTTTGGAGCCTACGTGTCGCAGCTACGGGGTCGCTTCTACAAAAAGCTTCAGAAGGAGCAGGTTCAGTAGAGCTCGCTTAGTGCGCCAAGACGAGAAACAGCCCGGAGGTACTTCTTTCGGTAGCCGCCATGTAGCATCTCGCTGCTGAACACCTCTGTGATTGAAATGTCACCGCTTGTTCTTACTGGTATTTGCTGCTCGTAGAGTCGATCAACGAACACCACAAGCCGAAGTGCTGCAACCTGATCATGCAACTGAAAAACATCAGTCAAAGCAAGTGCTCCAACATCTGAAATGAGCTGGCGGAACTTGGTGGGGTGGAGCTTTGCTAGATGATTCAACAAATCAGTGAATTTATCGAGATACGCCGAGCTTTGGATGGATAGCCAGTCAGCGAGTTCTCGCTCTGAGTAGTTTCTTGAATGCGACTCAACGTCTCGATGCCGGTAGTCCTCGCCGTCAACAGAGAGAATTAGAAACTTCTCACCAATTCCAGAAATCTCCCGCTTAAAATCCTCAGCGGCAAACCTTCCCTGGCCAAGCGCATTGGGAGGAGTATTGCTAGTTGCAGCAAAGCGCACCCCTACAGCTGTCAACTCCTTGAGGAATCGAGACATGATCATGGTGTCACCGGGATCATCGAGTTCAAATTCATCGATGCAAATGAGTTTGTAGTTTCTAAACCGATTAATCGCTTCGTTGAAGCCTAAGTAGCCAACTATTGATGTGAACTCAAGAAAGCTGCCAAACGCCTTCTTGCCAGAGAACTCATGCCAGATCGCAGCCAAGAGGTGAGTCTTCCCTACCCCGAATCCTCCATCCAGGTAGACCCCCGGAACTGATTCTGATTTGCTGAAAAGTTTTCCCCGGCCCGGTGTTACGAATTGTTTCGATGCCTGAAGCGCCTGAGTTTGCGAGGGGAAATTTAGATCAGGCACATAATTTTCGAAGCGGGCTTTGGCAAACTCTGGAGGCGGCTGAAGCTGTGACATAAGCTCTTCTACGGAGATCTCCGGAAATAGCTCGCATAGGGAATTCACGCCCTGAGGCCGCTGTTCAATCAAATGAGATCACCACCAAATCGATAGTTTAGGCAGATTGGAAGCTAGGGATGACCAAGGAAGCAAAGATTAGCGAGTATGCCCACCCAGAGGTTTTAGTAACGACTGATTGGCTGGCGGACAACCTATCAAATGTAGTGATTGTGGAGTCCAACGAGGACATCCTGCTCTACGACACAGGCCACATTCCAGGCGCTATCAAGCTTGATTGGCACACAGACCTAAACGACAAGGTAAGACGCGACTACCTAAACGGCGAGGGATTTGCCAAGTTGATGAGCGCCAAGGGCATCGCAAGACAAGACACCGTTGTGATTTATGGCGATAAGTCAAACTGGTGGGCCGCCTATGCATTCTGGGTCTTCAAACTCTTCGGCCATGAGAATGTTCGACTACTCGACGGTGGCAGGCTGAAGTGGGTTGCAGAGCAGCGAGAACTAACAACGGAAATTCTGAGCCGTCATGCCACGGATTATACGGTTGTTGAAAGACACGACGCGAAGATCAGGGCCTTCCGCGATGACATCGCAAAGCACATGCCTAACCCACTGATTGACATTCGCTCACCGCAGGAATACACCGGAGAGCGTCTGCACATGCCTGATTATCCTAACGAGGGTGCAGCACGCGGCGGCCACATCCCATCAGCCAGAAATGTTCCTTGGGGAAAGCTTGTGCAAGAGGATTCCACCTTCAAACCAAGACACGAACTTGAACAGCTGCTATTCCAGGAAACTGGCTTCTCCCCCAGCGATCCATTCATCACCTACTGCAGAATTGGCGAAAGATCTTCTCTAACCTGGTTTGCACTCAAGTACCTACTGGGCGTGAAGGATGTCAGGAACTATGACGGCAGCTGGACCGAATGGGGCAACCTGGTTGGAGTTCCAATTACGGTTGGTGAAGAACCGGGAGTCTTTGCTTGAACCCAGAACAGCAAATCGCTGAAGAGTTCCAACTCACCCCTGACTCACAAAAACTTGAGCTCCTTTTGGAATACAGCGAGTCTCTGCCTGAACCGCCGACTCGATTTGGTGAAAATCCGCACCTAATGGAACGAGTTGAAGAGTGTCAGGCACCTGTCTTCATTGCCGTTGAGGGAGATGCTAAGAAAGTAGAGATCTATTTCTCTGCCCCAAAGGAAGCACCAACTACCCGTGGCTTCGCTTCAATTCTCAATGCCGCTCTAAACGGCCGCACAGCGGATGAGATTCTTGGCCTAAGTGATGACTTCCCAACTGAACTGGGCCTTGAGAAACTGATCTCTCCCCTTCGCGTTAGAGGAATGCGCGGGATGCTATTTCGTATAAAGAGAAAAACTAGAGAGCTCGTTAGTGCCTAGTTTTGATGATCTCAATCCTGGCCCGGTAACTGCCTCTTTAGTTGTCTCAAATGATGGCCAAACTATCTCAGAGATGGGCAGCTCCAAAGGACTGGGCAACGAAACGGACCTGCAATTACTCAAGTGGTTTAGAGCGCGCAGTCAAATTGTTCTGACCTCTGGTAAGACGGCGTTTGCCGAAGAATATCGTTACCCATCATCGGCTGAATTGGCGATCCTAAGTAGGAGTGAAAGGAACTACACCTCTCTCGAGAAAGACCTCGGGCGAGTTAGGTTTCTTGCCGATCAGGCAAGCTATGTCTCTGCCGTCGAAACTCTGCACTCGCAAGGCTTTGAAAGAATCCACACTGAATTCGGTATCGAAGGCTTTGTCGAATTGGTCCAGTCTGGGTTTGCCGATGGCTTTGTCAGCTCAGTTTCGGCTTCTGGCGTAACCGAGTTTCTCGTGACGACCCAGCTAACTGAATTGTCGAGGCATGTCTTTGGAGCTGACCTGGTTGTGTGCCGAGTGGGCGGGCGTGGCAAGGAGTAATTGTTTGTTTTTCGCGGTAATTTCGAGCCGTGGAACTTTCTCTCACAGACCTCTCTGAGCCATTTGCAGGCATGCTGCTTGGCCTGCAGCAGGTTGAGCCGCGCCAGGAGATGGTTCTAACCCAGATTCCAAGCCCCAAGGGAATTGCGCCAGAGGCCATTGCTCTGTCGGTGGAGATTAATCACGCGGTTAGTTCGGATCACGGAGTCAGCCGCCTGGTCTTTTGTCGAGACCCTCAGCAACCTGAGGGCTGGCACTCGGAGTTCAGAATCATTGGCTATGCCAAATCCCCCATCGAACTTGAACTGGCCAAGGATGAGTACTCTGCCAACCTGCCCTGGGAGTGGCTGAAAGACTCCCTACGGGCTCACGGAGCTGAATTCGCTCACGAGGCAGGGACCACGACCACCGTCATCTCCACCGGTCACGGAGCCCTGATCACCCAACCTCAATTTGCCGAGCTAGAAATTAGAGCCAGCTGGGCGCCAATTAATTTTGATCTCAAATCACACCTGCTTGGCTGGATTGATTTACTTGCAATGATTTCAGGACTACCCCCTAGCGAGCAAAAGGTAGCGAGGCTCGGTTGAAACTTCTCGAGCCAAGAAGACCTTTTCTTCTGGTTGAGACAAAGGAACAACTGCAGAGGGCTATCGAAGCCCTCAGGGAGTCTGCAGAGTTGGCGGTCGATGCAGAGCGAGCATCCGGTTTCCGTTATGGATCAAGTGCCTATCTAATTCAATTCGCAACCACTGAAGAGATTTTCCTTATCGATCCAACTCAATTTGAATCTGATTCTTATTTAATGCTGAATTCTTCTATTCAAAGCAAGCCCTGGCTTTTGCATTCCGCAACGCAGGATCTACCGTGTTTGGCTGAAATAGGGCTAAAGCCAACTTCACTTTTCGATACAGAGCTTGCTGCGAGACTATGCGGTATTGAAAGATTCGGGCTTGGTTCAATTGCACTCGAACTGCTTGATTTTGAGATGGCAAAAGAACACAGCGCTGCCGATTGGTCTATTCGCCCAATCAAACCAGAGATGCTTATTTACGCCGCTTTAGACGTTGATGTCATGCATGAGCTAAAGACTGCTTTAGAGAGTCGACTTGAAGAATTAGGACGAACTAGCTGGGCGGAGCAGGAGTTCAAACGTCTGCTCTCGTTCCAACCCAAGCCCGCAAGCAAGGACCCTTGGCGCAATCTTCCTGGCATAAGCAAGATCAAGGAAACTCGAAAACTACAGATTGCGGCAGCGCTCTTCCAGGTTCGCGATCAAATTGCGAGTGAAAACGATGTTGCTCCGGGCAGACTAATTCCAGATCGTTCGATAATGGCTGCTGTCAATCAGGCCCCAACAACAAAGAAGGAGCTTGCTGCCAACAAGGAGTTCCAAGGAAGAGCGTCTAGAAGCATGCTCAACACTTGGTGGGAAGCAATTGCGAACTCAACAACTCTTTCCATAACTGAGCCGGAATTAGATCCCAACCACATTCCAAATCACCGCAACTGGGAAAAGAGATTTCCTGAAGCCCACCAAAGACTTCAGACAATTAGGCCAATGGTTGCCCAAGTGGCTGAGGAATTAGGAATAGCTATAGAAATCCTGCTCAGCCCGGATGCTTTGCGAAGGGTTTGCTTCGATCCCAAAAGCGATCTCGTGTCTCAGCTGACAGAGCTTGGCGCAAGGCCATGGCAGATTGAGTTCGTAGCTCCCGTGATTCAGTCAGGTCTCGCCCTAGGCGACTAAAGACCGAAGCACATACTGCAGAATTCCACCGTTGCGGAAGTAATCCGCCTCACCTGGTGTGTCAATTCTCACCACGGCATCAAACTCGACCACTTGCTTGCCCTCTGGCGAGTGAGTGGTTGGTTTGGCCTTGACGTGAACAACCTTTGGAGTTGAACCCTGGTTCAGCTGCTCAATTCCAGTGAAGTCAAACTCCTCGGTTCCATCAAGGCCAAGCGAAGCTGCATTCTGACCTTGTGGATACTGCAGAGGCAAAACGCCCATACCGATTAGGTTGCTGCGGTGAATACGCTCAAAGCTCTCCGCAATCACGACTCGAACTCCCAGCAACGAGGTTCCTTTAGCGGCCCAGTCTCGAGAAGACCCACTTCCATATTCTTTGCCAGCCAGCACTACCAGTGGGGTGTGGCTACGACGGTAGCTCTCGGATGCATCAAAAATGAAGGTCTGCGAACCATCGCTGCTAGTGAAGTCGCGGGTGTAGGGACCTTCGACATCCATAAGCAATTGATTGCGCAAGCGAATATTGGCAAAGGTTCCTCGAATCATTACCTCGTGGTTCCCACGTCTTGATCCGTAGGAGTTGAAGTCGACCCTTGAAACGCCGTGCTCTTGCAAATACTTACCGGCTGGTGAGTCAGCCTTGATGGATCCAGCTGGAGAGATGTGATCGGTAGTGACCGAATCGCCAAGCTTTACTAGCACCCGAGCACCAATAACATCCCTAACTGGCTCTGGCTTGAGCTTTAGGCCCTCGAAATAAGGAGCCTTGCGCACGTAAGTCGAATCCTTATCCCAATCAAAGACGGCACCCTTTGGAGTTGGTAGCGACTTCCAGCGGTGATCACCCTCAAATACCGAGGCGTACTGCTTTGTGAACATTTCACTTGAAATGGATTCATCAATAGTCTTTTGGACTTCGGCTGGAGTTGGCCATATATCTCTTAGGTAAACATCGTTACCCGCTGAGTCTTTACCAAGCGAATCGTGATCGAAATCAAAATCCATCGTGCCAGCAAGTGAGTAGGCAATGACCAGCGGAGGTGATGCCAGATAGTTCATCTTGACGTCTGGATTGATTCGTCCTTCAAAATTTCTGTTACCTGACAAAACCGCTGACACAGCCAATTCGTTTTCATTGATCGCGCTGGAAATCTCTTCAGCAAGTGGACCGGAGTTACCGATACAGGTTGTGCAGCCGTAACCAACCAGATTGAAACCAAGCTTGTCAAGGTAATCGGTGAGGCCAGCCTTTTCGTAATACTCAGTTACTACTTTCGAGCCAGGCGCTAGCGAGGTCTTAACCCATGGCTTTGCTTTCAAACCTTTTTCTACTGCCTTCTTTGCCAGCAGGCCAGCTGCCAACATCACTGAAGGATTAGAGGTGTTGGTGCAGGAAGTGATGGAAGCAATAGTTACTGCACCGTGGTCGATTTTGAAATCTTTGCCTTTCACGGCCACCGGGTTTGAACCAGAAACTGCGTAGTTCTTAACATCTTTTTCAAAGGCAATCTTGCTGTCAGTGAGAGCGATGCGATCCTGCGGACGCTTTGGCCCTGCAATTGAAGGAACAACGGAGGAAAGATCAAGTTCAAGATACTCGGAGTAAACAGGTTCAATGGAACTGTCGTGCCAAAGTCCCTGGGCCTTGGTGTAGGCCTCCACCAGGGCAATTTGCTCTTCTGAACGGCCGGTTGTTCTGAGGTAGTCAAGAGTCACCTCGTCAATTGGGAAGATTGCAACTGTTGAACCAAATTCTGGCGACATGTTTCCGATGGTTGCTCGGTTTGCCAGTGGCACCTTTGAAACACCCGTTCCATAGAATTCCACAAACTTGCCAACCACCCCATGCTTACGCAGCATCTCTGTGATGGTGAGAACTACATCGGTTGCGGTAGCTCCAGTTGGGATTTCACCGGTCAGTTTGAAACCAACTACTTTAGGAATGAGCATCGAAACAGGTTGGCCGAGCATCGCAGCCTCGGCTTCGATGCCACCAACGCCCCAGCCAAGTACACCTAAACCATTCACCATGGTGGTGTGACTGTCTGTTCCTACGCAGCTGTCGGGATAAGCAACCAGTTCGCCATCCACTTCCCTAGTCATCACAACACGGGCAAGGTATTCAATGTTCACCTGGTGGACAATTCCAGTACCCGGTGGAACTACTTTGAAGTTATCGAATGCTGTTTGACCCCAGCGCAGGAATTGGTAGCGCTCACCGTTGCGCTGATATTCATACTCAACGTTTTTCTCAGCGGCATCAGCAGTTCCAGCGACGTCAATCACAACCGAGTGGTCAATTACCAGCTCCGCTGGTGCTAGTGGATTGATTTTCTGAGGGTCTCCCCCGAGCTCCGCTACTGCTTCCCGCATCGTGGCGAGGTCTACAACGCAAGGAACACCAGTGAAGTCCTGCATGATGACTCTGGCCGGGGTGAATTGGATTTCGGTGTCCGGTTCAGCGGATGGGTCCCAGTTGACCAAAGCATTGACGTGATCGGCAGTTACGTTGGCTCCATCTTCGGTACGCAACATGTTCTCTAGCAAAATCTTCAGTGAGTATGGCAGCTTGCTTGCATCCAGCTGCGCCATGCTGAAGTACTTGTACTTCTTGCCAGCAACCTCAAGTGTCTTCTCCGCTGAAAAACTGCTTGCCATACCTTTACTCCTTGGTTTCAACCTCTAATTTACCGCTCTCGTCGCGAGCTATTCTCCGCATAAGAATCCAGGTGAGGGCGAGCAGTCCCGCGTAGGCTGGAGCGCCCATTACGACCCTCGAGGCCGCCAGCAATTCCACCTGATTAGTTAGGTACAAAGGCACCTGAACAGCCAGCCGGGCAGCAAAGAACCCAAACCAGATCAGTGTGATGAAGCGAAGTCGTTTATATTCGCGAGATTTTCGCCAGTTCTGAAGACCAAACAACAGTTGAGCCACATACCCCATCAAGGGTCTTCGGATCAAAACAGATAACAGCATCGCTGAACCGTAGGCGGCATTGGTGAAAAACCCCGGAAGGAAGTAATCAGCCGCCTGACCGCCATCACGCAGCGCTAAAAAGGCAGCCAAAGCAATTGCCGCTGCTCCGATCAGCGCTTGCTGCAGTGACTGTCGCTTCACAAGGCGAATGATGATGAAAAGTGCTGATAAACCAGCAGCCGACGCAACTGCCGCAATTGCTTCTTTGGTAATGGCAAAGACAATCGAGAAAATCGTTGCTGGCAAAACTGCCTCTGCAATTCCAAGCGGTCCACCAATTCCAGCTAACAGTGACTTGCTGTCTAGCTGGTAGCCGTTTTCAGACTTACCGAGACCAAGTCTCTTTGCTACATCGTCTGGATTAGTCATTGGCTGCCACCGGAAGTCTCAGGGTCAGAAGATCGCCGGGAGGAAGAGCCGTTTCTCCTCGGTTCACAACCGTCGAACGAAAGACGGATATCAAGTCAGCGTAATTGGGGCCGGTCAAGTCGCTTCCATTGATCAAACCCCGCAAGAACCAACGAGGTCCATCGCAGCCAATGAAGAGACTCTTCTTGTTTTGGCTTGGCACCTCTGCTAGCAGCTCAATGCCCAAGGGTCCAGTTCTTTTGGACGTAGTCCCGCCCTGTTCAGAAATAGTCTTTGCAAGACCCTCTACAGTTGCGAGCCAAAGACCTTCGCTTCTGGTTGCTGCAAATGCCTGCAACTGAAGAGTGTGACCGTTGATTTCGATGGTGATTGCCACCACTCGTTTATTTGCATCTTCGACCTCGGCCCTAATCTGCATGTCAGACCTTGGTGCAATACGAATTGCACCGAAATCTAGGTAGGGGTTAAGAATGCCTACCTCGGACGCATCAAAAGGGCCATTGGCTTCTCGATCAATTGGAGCTAACTTTTCCAAATCTAATTTCTTCCTGTTGAGCCGAAACCACGATCGCCACGCTCGGACTCTGGCAATTCACTTACGGCGATAAATTGAGCTTTCTCCACTTGCTGGATCACAAGCTGCGCGATGCGGTCTCCGCGTTTCACTTCGAAATCTGTATCAGAGCTGTTGAACAGCGTGACCATAATTTCACCGCGATACCCCGCATCAACAGTTCCTGGAGTATTCAAAACTGTTATTCCACTTTTTGCAGCTAATCCGGATCTTGGATGAACCAGAGCAACAAAACCATTCGGAAGTGCAATTCGCACACCAGTTTTTACAAGCGCTCTCCCTCTGGCAGGAACAACGACCTCATCGGTTGACTTGAGGTCCGCTCCAGCGTCGCCAGGATTGGCATAGGTAGGAAGAAATCCATCTTCCGCGACAATTAGTACTTCCACACTCACCCCACGAGCGTAATCTATCTGGGTGGTATTTCGAGAACGCTTGTGGCCCTCAATCGGCATTTTGCTAGCAACTTCCCTGGCTTTTCCGATGCTTCTTTTGGCGGCACTGCCGTTTGGGACTCAAACTGGGTTAGTCGTTGCAACCTTGGGGACGCTTACTCTTTTGACAATAGTTGTCTTCTCATCGCCGACAATCACCGTTGATTCAGCGCTTAGGGTTTCAAGAATTCAAATACCACTAGCAGCGATTGGGTCCACGGAACAACTAGATAATGAGCAGCTAAGAAAAGTAATTGGCCCCTCAGCGGATGCTAGATCACAACTATTTATTCGCGGCTACATCAAAACAGCTCTTAAGATTGAAATTACTGATCCACAGGATCCAACGCCTTACTTTGTGATTAGCACGAGAAGGCCAGCCGAATTAGCTGT
>JACCDL010081276.1_pt1 | contig 12314 bp, 6 predicted proteins | sample 7441931 | NCBI WGS metagenome assembly JACCDL01 (sample SAMN15323437, study PRJNA562643) | freshwater metagenome | isolation source: river surface water | place: USA:Blue River Watershed | collected 2017-08-16 | reverse complement strand
GTCGGAGATGACACCCCACGGAATGTAGGAGGTGACCAAGCCAGCATTCACCGCTTTGAGGGTGAGTGGGTAGTTGAATAGGTTGTCGCAGTGGGCATTTTTGACTTTGTCCGACCACCAATCATTGGTTGGGGCGGGTTTGCTATTGAGAGAGTCGATGAGGTAGGGGGTGCCGGTGGGGTATCCGTTTCTACCTGCGACATCGGTGCCCGGGAATGTGTTGGTATAGCTGCCGCTGCCGACTTTGATGGTTTGCGCGTTGGTGTTGAACGTGGATAACAGACTTGTGGCTAAAACCAAAAGTGATGGAGAAAAGCGTAGCAGGGTTTTCAAAAGCTGGAATGCACCATTAGGGTGTAAAACGAAGGTAATATATTATTGTAAAAATTACAATAATTAGGGTTTGAAATAATTACTTGGTGTTGTGTTACAGAATTTGTAGAATTTTGGTGTAGTTGATTTAATATCAAAAGTTTACATCGTTTCTGGTGGACTTGAGAGGTGCTTTCCAAAAGTCCACCGATTAACGCACTTTGCTTTAACGAATATGAGTGGATTTCAGGCCTCAAAAGGCATAAAAACCCCCAAATTTGCTAGAATTCGGGGAAAAAAGGGATAAAAACAGGGTTTGTTGCTGAGAGGAAGGGATTACTCGCTGCGCTCGTGATCCCGGGGAAGGTACTAACCCAATGCCCGCTCCTTCGTCGCACAGTTCATTTTCTGTTACACTCGCTTGTTCGCTGCCCGCGAACAGATTCGTTAAACAAAAAATGCCCCGTAAGGGGCATTGGGTTGCAGAGAGGAAGGGATTCGAACCCTCGAAACGCTTTTGGCGTTTACACACTTTCCAGGCGTGCTCCTTCGACCACTCGGACACCTCTCTGTGAAGGTGCAAAGATAGTCAAAGCCCATCGATATTATCCCAAAGGAATCCAAATTCCTCCGACAAAGATGTATCCGGAAACTTCCATTACTTCTGTGCCGTTGATCAAAGTAGTATTTAGCATATGCTGATATTTAGTTTGTTCGCAAATTGACAACCCAATGTTATCAAATGATAACCATTTAATTACATAAACAAAAACGCCCGTGAAGTTGTTCACAGGCGTTTCACATTTTTATCAAATTTTACTTACCTCCGGCAATGGTTTCGGTGTATTGGGTAGCAGTTGTGCTGTCTGTGGTGGCATAGATTTCGGCCATGCCTGTGTCCACGATGGATTCTTCCGTAGCCATAACCCTGGCGATTTCCAACCCTAAACCTCACCTGTACTTGCGGTTGCGGATGTTGTTTTGCTGTACTGTAGGTTCCTCTGCGGCGTCGATCCCGACGGTCTTCTCTGCGATCTCTCACATCCTCTCTGCGATCTCTCACATCCTCCCGCTGGTCTCGTCGATCTTCTACACGGTCTAACGGTCCACCCTGATGTCTTGCGTCGCGAACATCTTCCCTTCGATCTCTTACGTCTTCTCTGCGGTCGCGAACATCCTCTCTGCGATCTCTTCGAATTCTCTCTCTGCGAACGGTTTGTGCTTCACTTGGCAGAATCGCCAATCCAAATGCCAAAATAATCAGGGATTTTTGAATGATCTGTTTCATGGTTTTTTCTCCTTCCTTATCCCTTTGACATTGAAAATCGTGCCAAGTTTAATGGTGTCGATGAAAAGACAGGAAGTTACTTCGTGACGGATTCCAGAGCGCCCACCATCGAGGGCCAACTGAATTGCTGCTTGAGGACGTGGATGTTGCTGCGCATCTCCACCAATCGATTGTCTGCATACATCGCTACAATTGCCTCGGCAAGTGCCTCAGGCGATGGTTCGCAAACCCATCCAGCTTCACCGTGGGGAACCAGTTCGCTCAAACCACCTACATTGGTGATGATCATGGGCAAATCAAAATGATAGGCAATCTGAGAAACACCACTCTGGGTCGCATTTCTATAGGGCTGGGCCACCAAATCACACGCAGAGAAATACAATCGCACATCGTCGTTCGGAATGAATTTCGTGTGCAGTATTACACTTTTCGATATCTCTTTCTGTGCGATGATTGCATTGTAAGGCGCCTCGTCCTCGTAGTATTCACCCGCAACGAGCAGTTTTACATCGCTCAATGATTCGGGCAACAAGGCCATCGCCTCGAGCAATAAATCCAACCCCTTATATTGCCTGATGAATCCAAAAAACAACACATAGCGATAATTGGGGTCAAGTCCCAATTCAACGCAAGCCTCTTCTTTGTTGGCCATCGCGCCGAAATTGTCGTACAATGGATGTGCATGATAGCCCGTTTTTGATACCGGTTTTCGCAATGGGAACTGCTGCAGATCGGTCAGTACCTTCCTGCTCATGGCCACTGCGCCATCCAATACGGGCAGGAAATACTTGCTGAAAGGGGTGTCGAAAAACCGACGTTCATGGGGAATGATGTTGTCGGTGATCGCCAATATTTGGGTATGTCTATTGGATTTTACGATGCGGGCAAATGTGCCAAAACACGGACCAAAAAACGGCATCCAATAGCGAAAAATGATGACGTCGGGTTTGATGTTTTTGTATTTCAACCCTGTCTGTATCCAATTCAATGGATTCACTGAGTTCAATGCGATATCGATGGTCAGGTCCTCGGGTTTTGGGTCATCGCTAAACTGCGACTGTCCCGGAAACAAAAAGTTGGGGTATTGTAGCGAAAATGTGAGCAAGGTTACCTGATTTTTCTGCTGAAGCTCGCGGGCCAATCGCTCATTGTAAGTCGCTAGTCCCCCGCGCAATGGGTGTGCAGGACCAACAATCACAATGTGCTTGCCTTCGAATTGCATCAATCGGTGGTTTCCTTGATGTTGTAATTGTTGCGTTCAGGGTTGGAACGACTGACCAACTCTCCGATGAATCCGGCCAGAAAGAGTTGCGTTCCGAGGATCATTGCAACCAATCCAATGTAAAATAAGGGGTTGTCGGTCACCAACGGCGCTCGCTGGTGTTGGATCACGCAAATGAGTTTGTCGACCAAGATCCACAGTGCAGTTACTGCACCGATGAAAAAGCTCAAAACACCCAACAATCCAAAGAAATGCATGGGTTTCTTGCCGAATTTGCTCATGAAGAACAAACTCATCAGGTCAAGGAATCCATTCACGAATCGATTCATGCCAAACTTGGTATGTCCGTATTTCCGCGCTTGATGCACCACCACTTTCTCCCCAATTTTCGGGAAGCCGGCCCACTTGGCGATGACCGGGATATAGCGATGCATTTCGCCGTAGACTTCAATGTTTTTTACCACTTCGTTGCGGTAGGCTTTGAGTCCACAGTTGAAATCGTGCAGTTCCAAATCGCTGATTTTACGGGTAGCCCAGTTGAACAACTTTGTGGGGATGGTTTTGCTGATGGGGTCGTAGCGTTTCTTCTTCCATCCACTCACCACATGATAACCTTCTTCGATTATCATTTTTCGCAAAGAGGGAATTTCGTCTGGCGAATCTTGCAAATCGGCATCCATGGTGATCACCACTTCGCCCTTGGCTTCCGCAAATCCTACATTCAAGGCTGCACTCTTGCCATAATTGGTGCGGAATCTAAATCCACGCACATTGGCGTCTTGAGCGCGCAAATTTTGTATGATCGACCAAGAATCATCCGAACTGCCATCGTCGAGCAGCAATATCTCGTACGACAAGTTTTCTTGCTTGCAAACGCGAACAATCCAAGCGTGCAATTCAGGCAGGGACTCGGCTTCGTTGTACAAGGGGATGACCAGAGAAACGTTGAGCATGGGTGCAATTTACGATAAAGGGTTGGAAATTGATGTATTTGAGGCGTTCATCTGCGGTTAGCGATTGCCAAAACCGATGATCTCCCGCACTTCGCGGATGGTTTTCTGGGCCGAGGCCCTGGCTTTTTCGGCCCCAAACTGGGCGATTTCCATCAGGCGTTTTTCATCGCCCATGGTCGTTTGAATTTTGTCGCGCAATGGGGCGATAAATGTTTCCATGTCGGCGGCCAATTGCTTCTTCAAATCGCCATATCGGATGGTGCCTGCTTTGTGGCTATCATCGAAAAATTGAATGGTGTCTTGTGCACACACGAGCGACATTAAGTCAAACAAATTTTGAACGGGTGCGGATTTGGGTGAGCCAGGTTCGGTAGGACCGCTATCGCTCACGGCGCGCATGATCTTCTTGTTGAGCGATGTGGCCTCTTCGTCGAGGTAGATCGTATCGGCTTCACCAGCGCTTTTGCTCATCTTTCCGGTGCCTGTGAGACCGGGGACTTTTACCAAGTTTTGCTCAAAGCTGAAGGCTTGTGGCTCGGGGAAATATTCGTTGTTGTAGAGGCGGTTGAAGCGATTTGCGAAGGTGCGCGCCATTTCCAAATGCTGCTCTTGGTCTTTTCCTACAGGAACTTTTACGCCGCGATGCAACAAAATGTCTGCCGCCATCAAAACAGGGTAGGTGAGCAATCCGGCGTTGATGTTGTTGGGCTGGGTGCGCGCTTTGTCTTTGAAAGAAGTCACGCGTTCGAGTTCGCCCAAGTAGGCGTTCATGTTCAAGAAGAGATACAATTCTGCGGTCTCTGGGACATCGCTCTGAAAATAAATGGTGCACTTTTCGGGATCGAGGCCCAATGCGATATATTCTGCCAATACGCGTTTTACCGAGGCACTCAAATCACCCGGCGTGGGGTGGGTGGTAAGGCTGTGATAATCGGCGATGAAGAAGTAAGAGTCGAACTGCTCTTGGAGCTTCAGGAAATTCTTGAATGCGCCAAAATAATTGCCGAGGTGCAATTTCCCGGTGGGACGAATCCCGCTGACTACCACTTCTTTCATGGTGGCAAAATTAGGAAAATCGCGGGGGATTTGCGCGAAATCGCATAGAATTGGGCTTGGGGGTGGCTTTGTAAGCGAAAACCAAGCATTCGGGCTTATTTTTGTGGCATGCCGAAAACGATACAGTTGAAATTTACGCCCGCAGAGATGGGGGATGAGGCAGCGGTGAATCGTAGGTTTTGTATGGAGGCGAGGGATCCGGCAGGTGTTGTGGTTTGGAAGAAGAAGAGTTTGGATGCGCGGAGTCGACAACCGTATTTTTTGGTTACAGCGGACGTGTACGGCAAGGGCGAGTCGCCCACGATGGAGTTGGGGTTTCGCTTGCAGGATGTATCGAAAAGCAAGGAGGTACATGTGATTGGTGCAGGTCCGGCGGGACTGTATTGTGCCCTGGAATTGATCGAGTTGGGATTGAAGCCGGTGGTGTTGGAGCGCGGGAAGGCGGTGAAGGAGCGCAGGCGTGACTTGGCCGTGATGAATCGCGAGAAGGTTGTGAATGGGGAGAGCAATTATTGTTTTGGCGAGGGGGGTGCGGGAACGTATTCCGATGGGAAGTTGTATACGCGCAGCAACAAGCGTGGCCCGGTTCAGAAGGTTTTGCAGAGTTTGGTGGATCACGGTGCGCCTGAGGCGATCAAATACGAGGCTCATCCGCATATCGGAACGAACAAGCTGCCACAGTTGGTGGAAGGGTTGCGCAAGTCGATAGAGGACTGCGGGGGAGAGGTGCGATTCAACAGTCGGGTGGATGGCATGGAAATGGTTGGTGAAAAAGTCAAGGCATTGATGTTGAATGGCGGGGTGCGTGTGGAGGTGGATGCGGTTGTTTTGGCGACGGGACATTCAGCGCGGGACATTTTTGAATTGTTGGATCGTTCGGGGGTGGCGATTGAGGCGAAGCCCTTCGCGATAGGGGTGCGATTGGAGCACTCCCAGGGGTTGATTGATCAGATACAATATAAGTGCGAGGTGAAGGACGATGGTTTGCCGCCGTCGAGTTACAGTTTGGTTGAGCAAATTCAGGGCAGGGGTGTTTTTTCGTTCTGTATGTGTCCGGGAGGAATCATTGCGCCGGCCGCTACCGCGGCCGGCGAGGTTGTTGTCAATGGCTGGAGTCCTAGCAAGCGCAATGGTAAATTTGCCAATTCTGGGTACGTGGTAACGGTGGATGATCGTGATTTTTCTCCATTCGATTCTGCGGGGGCTCTGCGCGCTTTGCGCTACCAGCAACATTGGGAGCAACAAGCGTTCAAGGTTTCGGGGAGTTTGAGCGCACCTGCGCAGCGCTTGGAGGATTTTATTCAAGGAAAAGTGAGTGCGAACTTGCCCGAGAATAGCTATTTGCCAGGATTGGTAAGCGCGAATATTGAAGATGTTTTGTCGCCCGCCATTCACAATCGCATCCGCGAATCTTTGGTGGTTTTGGGTAAGAAAATGAGGGGTTTCAGGACGAACGAGGCGGTGTTGGTTGGGGTAGAATCCAGGACATCATCACCCGTAAGAATTCCCCGACTCACAGAATCCCTTCAGCATACCACGGTGATGAATTTGTTTCCTTGTGGTGAGGGGGCAGGCTATGCAGGTGGAATCATGAGTGCAGCTTTGGACGGAATGCGCGTAGCGAATGCGGTTAAGAATTTTTTTTTCTTAGGATGACGTTTGAGGAGCAGCCTCAAAAAACTAAAAAATACAATAATTAACTTGAGGGTATTATTATTAAAAACCATAATTTATTGAAATTTCAATAAATAAAGTAACTAAATACAATCATTTATTATGTTTTTTAATGATTGTAGGTGTAGTGTAAGAATACCATATAAACAAGGGTTTGTGGTTGATTTGGGTCGATATTGCGATTGTAAAATTGCAAATTAATTACACAACCAATACCATGTTTAAAAACTACACAAAAATCAATGCAAAAGGTTTGATTAAACCATTTGTATCGTTGTTGGTCATGGGGTGCAGTGCGTTGGGTCTTAAAGCCCAATTGTCTGGATCTTACACCATCAACCCGCTGGGGACGGCCACATCCACAAATTTCACTTCGCTGGCAAGCTTTGTAACTTCACTGAACACGAATGGGGTTTCGGGTAAGGTGACTGCTACATTCTTGAACAATGAGACCACTACCCAAAACATTACTTTTGGATCAATCAAAGGGGCTTCTTCCACCAACACCATCAACATCGATGGTAAAGGTTACAAGTTCAGCAGTTCTGTAACGTATTTGATGGGTTCAACCACCACCACGGCGAGTAACTCAGAGGTGATTCGCTTTACAGCAACTGATTATGTGAACATAAGCAATTTGGTGATTGAGAACACCAATTCTGCGATCAACGCCCGTGTGGTTCGTTTTGAATCAAACGGAACAGATGCTTGTACTTATGTGAATTTGGATGCATGTACATTGCAATTCACTTCGATTACTTCAGGTTCTACAGCAGGTGGTGCCTATGTGGTTTATGGTAGCTCTGCAACGAGCATTTTTACCTACCCATCATATGTGGTTGCACAAAATACAACCGTGAGCAACTGTTTGATGCGTACCACCAATAGTAACTCTCCCGGTCCTTCATACGGAATCTTGGACTGTGGTTCATCAAGCTACTTTAGTTCAACCGTGAATGGTAACACATTCAAAGGCAATACCATTCAGAACTTTTACTACTACGGTATTTACTTGAACTATGTGAATGGAGAAACGGTGGAAGGCAATGATTTATCTCGCGCCAATGCCACATCGAACAATGCCTATTCCTATTTGTACGGAATTTACTCTTACTATTCTTACGGCATTCAAATCGTAAAGAACAATATCCACGATTTGCCGTTCAAGGGCGCAACCGGTACCGCGGGTGCCTATTATGTTTATGGTATTTATACGTACTACAACCGTCCGTCTACTTCTCGATCTTCTTTTGTAGACAACAACATCGTAGAGAATAACTTGAGTTATTACTATTTCTACGGTATCTATTCTTACTACTCCTATAACCACAGCGTATCAGGAAACAAAGTGCGGAACAACAGCAACTACGCTTACTACTTCTATGGCATTTATTCCTATTTCGATCAGTTGGTAAAGTTGAATTCAAATCAAATCGATACCAATAGTAACAGTGGTTACTATTTTTATGGATTGGAGATCGGATACACAACGGGCAATGGCAACGAATGTTCCGACAATAAAATCCGGTTCAACAAGAATAACAACAGCAGTTACGGCTACGGCTTGTACGGCATCGACATGTATAACTATTCCGGAACCGCGAATTGGAAGATAGAGCGCAACCTGATCTGGAAAAACGAAGCGTTGGGTTACACTTACAGTTCGTTTTATGGGATGTTTATTTATTATTATGTCGCGGCTGATGTGAGCTCGAACATGGTTGTAGACAATGCCATGAACGGGTATGATTACTGTATTTACTTCTACAATCCTTCTGCGTCTTATCCACTGCGTTTCTATCAGAACACGATTTACATGGATAATTCCCGCTCAAATTACTACTACAGGGATCACAATGGGTTTTACGGTGGTAACTACGGCAGCACGACGTTGATTGGTAACGTGATCATGTTGACCAACTCTTACTCTTGTTCTCAAATGTACATCTATGGTACGTCAACGGGTTTGACGATCGACGATAACTCGTATTTCGATACGAATAACCTCGATAACTATTGGTATAATCCAAGCGGCTCGGGAGCAAACTATGGTGCATGGATGAGTACCAACTTGCCAGGCAAAGGTGAAAAGTTCCAAAATCATCGTTTCAAGGATATCGCCAAAATTGACTATCGTTCACAAGTTTTTGAGAACCAAAACAATGTGAAACAAACGACTTGGGTTGTTGATGATTATGCCAAAGCGTTGCGCAACAAAGTGAAGAACGATCGCGGAGCATTGGAAAATTACATGGATGCGGAAGTAACCAAGTCTGATTTCTCTGTTCCGTCTTCTGTGTGTGCCGGATGGGAGGCATCGACTGTCAACCTGTATATTAAGAATAATTTCATCGATACCATTTATGGATTCAATGTTTCCTACAGCATCAATGGAAAAGTAACCACCCAATTGGTGAAAGATAAGATTTTGGCAGGTGCTACACAGAAGATCACTTTTACAGCGCCGATGACTTTGTCGATTGCGGGTGCAACAACCATTAAGATCTATTTGGATATTCCAGACGACAATACCAAGAACGATACGCTAACCTACACCACCACGGTGAAACCTGCACCCGGGGGAGGTTATTATGAGTTTTCTACCAAAACAACTACGCCAAATACGGCGGTGTATCAGCGCGGAAGACCCTATGATGTTACGGTGTTGAATCAACCCGTAATTTATGATGTTCGCTCTCCCCGTGTCTACACCAATAGCACATACGGTACTTCGCTGCCTAACAATTGGTACGCAACAGTTCAAGCATACACGCAAGCTGGTAAGGCAATTACCGGTGCTACCCTAACACCGCCAAGTGGGTCAACCAACCTAGAAGTGCAATTCAAAACGGCCGATGCCACGTTGGAAGACAGTTTGATTACCGTGATTTTGAAAGTAACCGATAACAACAACGGATGTGATACTTTCATTAAACGCAGTGTCCTAATTTATCCTTCTGTGACCGCTGATTTCAAAGTGCCTGCACGTATCTGTAATGGCGATGCTGTGTTGTTTGAAAACTTGTCGAAAGTAGCCTCTGGCGGAATGGAGTTCTTCTGGAACTTTGGAACGGGTAATGCGGCCGACACCTCAAATGCCCCCGAGCCCGTTTTCCAATACTCAGGTGCGGGGAAATACAAAGTAACCTTGACCGCCAAAACGGTGCCTTTCGGGTTCGTGTTTACCAAAACCATCGATGTGGATGTGAACGCTATCCCCAAAGTGGCCTTTGATAAAGCCAATGCTTGTTTGGGTCAAGACTTGGTGTTTACCAACAAAACCAACCCTTTGACTGCGAAAATGACATGGGATTTCGGTAATGGCGCAACAGCAACCACCACCGATGCCAAATACAAATACAGCAAAGCGGGTACCTATAATGTTACCTTGAGCGCCGACTTGAATGGTTGTGTGGCCAAATTGACCCAAAAAGTGTATCAGTTTGAAAAGCCCGTTGCCAAGTTTAGCCTTACTGGTGGTAAATGTGATAATGATGCGTTTACATTCGATAACCAGTCTTCCATCGGAAGCGGATTGTTGGGTACTTTGTGGAATTTTGATGATAATGGCAGTGTAAGCACCGATGTGAGTCCTACTTACAGCTTCTCGAAGCCAGGTAAAAAGAATGTGAAGTTGGTTTCTTCTTCTGAATTTGGATGCTTGGATTCAACAATCGTTGTTGTGGATGTGCGTGAATCCCCCAAAACTGGCTTTACAAATACCCCTGCATGTTCATTGAATCCAACAGTGTTTACGAATACCACCGCCGATGTTGCGGGCGCTATTGCGAATTATGCATGGAATTTCGGTGATGGAAGTACAAGTACCACGAAGTCACCTTCTCACTCTTGGAGCAATTTGGGTCCAAAGAAAGTAAGTTTGCTCGTGACTTTGGATAACGGATGTAAAGCAGAAGTGACCAAAGAATTGAGTGTGCTGACACAGCCAAAAGCGAGTTTCATAGCCTCTGATGTTTGTGCTGGTGACCAAGTGATTTTTGCCAACAACACCACATGGCCTCAGGGCGATATTACTTACAATTGGGATTTCGGAGACAATACGTACTCAACCAGCAGTGATCCTTCAAAATTGTATAACATCGTACAAACCACTAGTTACAACGTAACCTTGTATGCCTACATCGCTGGCGGATGTGCTGATTCAATCACACAGCGTGTGACTGTGAACGAAGCGCCACGCACGTGTGACTTCCAATCTGCTCCTGACTATGCGCACAGTTTCTACGGAATTCGTGTTGAGCCTGTGAATGCTTCGGGTGTTGCAGGTGGACAGAATAACGTAGACTACACTTGGATCTTCGCTACAGGTGGTACATTGAAGTCCAAGGATGTCAATGCCGCTGTGAGCTACGATTTGCAGTTCGATGGTGAATATGAAGTAACCATGAAAGCCGTAGTACGTCAGACCGGCTGTGAGTGTTCAAAAACCAAAAAAGTGTTGATGAACCGCGCTGCAGTAAAAGATTTGCAAACTTTGGGTGTAGCGGTATATCCAAACCCAACGGCTGGCGACATCAAAGTGGCTACCAGCGAAACTTTCGGTGCAAACATCACTGTGAATGTGATGAGCATTGAAGGCAAAATGGTTAGCAGCAGAAAGGTTGCCAACGAGGGTGTGATGGTATTGAACACCGATGGATTGAGCAACGGGGTTTACTTGGTACAGGTGATGTCAGGTGACAAGCAGGTGACCAAGAAGATTACTGTTCAGAAATAAATTATAATTTAATTATTAATAATTAAAAAAGGCCGCCTAAGGGCGGCCTTTTTTAGTTTTGTAACATATTCCGACAAAATGAAATTTTTGGGCAGTATGGTCATTTGTTTTTTCCATAAGGGTCATGGTTGCTAATGTATTTTTTCATTCAAATTAAATAAAACTTTAGTGTATCTCATTGGTATGTCATAAATAAGTACCAATGAACCAAAGTGGTGTGTTTTGTTTTGATATTGCATTTACATGACCTAAAAACAGGTCATTAAATACTTTAATTTAATAGAAAAAAACAAAAAAACCATATGAATACACACTACAAAATTTCACAATCAACATTGTTTTTGAAACAAAAGCTTTTGTTGATGCTTCTGTGTTTGGCCGGGGTAGCCAATGCGCAGTTGAGCGGATCTTACACCATCAATGCTGGCTCAGCAACCAGTGGTACCAATTTCAACAACTGGCGTGATTTGGGTTCAGCCCTCTCAACCAGCGGAGTGAATGGAGCTGTAACTGTAACAGTGCAAACGGATGTTACTGCTTCGTTGCCTGCGGTTTTTGCGGCCATTTCTGGGGCTTCCAGCACCAACACCATTACCATCGATGGTGGGGGTAAAATGTTTACTTACAGTGGGTCTTACGAAGCCATTAGTTTCACTGGTGCTGATTATGTAACAATTAAAAATGCCATTGTTAGAAACAGTACAACTGGCGCTTACGCTGGATTGATTCGTTTTTCAGGTGCTTCGAACTACAACAAGATTGATGCTTGTACATTGGAATTTAGTGCCTTGGCGTCTGCTACGACCGGTACTTATTATGTGGCTTTCGCGAACGCTTCAACTGGGCCAACATCTGCTACAAGTGCGACCAATGGAAATAACAATTCGGTTTCTAACAACACCATGAGAACCCTTGCGAGCAATTCTGCGGGGCCATTTATTGGAATTTCTTGTATGGGCAATACCTCAACCTATAGCTCAACGGGAGACAACAATACGTTCACAGCCAACAAAATTCAGAACTTTTATTACTATGGTGTGATTAACTATTATACCAATGGTAACCAGTTCG
>JACCDL011480095.1_pt1 | contig 12317 bp, 12 predicted proteins | sample 7441931 | NCBI WGS metagenome assembly JACCDL01 (sample SAMN15323437, study PRJNA562643) | freshwater metagenome | isolation source: river surface water | place: USA:Blue River Watershed | collected 2017-08-16 | reverse complement strand
GGTCCATTTGTCAATGAGCAATCGATAAAAGGTTGCTACTTTGGTTCGGCCAACCTTCAAAAGGATGTCATTTCGTTAGTAAAAAGTTATCTTTCGGGTCAACTTTTCCTAGACGAACTCATTAGCGAGCGCATAGGTTTAGGGGGTCTAAATGAGGCCTTCGAGAGATTGAGGGCTGGCGAGGGGGCTAGAAACGTATTGGTGTTTGACTGACCAGTTATGCTCAAGCACTTTCCCAAACAGCTTCCCTATAGCACCAAAAAGGAATTCCAAGCTCTGAAAAACTTCACGTGAATTTTCAGGATTTGGATAAAAACTAAATAGCTTAAAAATCAAAAGAGTTAATACTCAATACACTAAGGAGAAAACAGTGAAGTTTTCAAAGATCGCTAGAGTTTCTGTAGTTGCTACAGTCTCACTAGCTCTTGTTGTACCGACACTGACTTCTGCAAGCGCAGCAAAGGCAAACAAGTTTGCTACTGCAACTAGCGCTTCACAAGCAGGCGGTATTGGAGGCCTTGTTGCAGAGTGCAAGAAGGAAGGTCAGCTCAACGTAATCGCATTGCCTCACTACTGGGCAGATTACAAGGGAATGATTGATGGCTTTAAGGCTAAGTACGGCGTCAAGATCGACGAAGCTGATCCAGAGGCCTCATCACAAGATGAGATCGATGCAGCAAATCGTCTAAAGGGAACCAACCGTTCACCAGATGTCTTCGACATCGGTGCAGCAGTTGCGACCAAGTACCTTGGAACTGGAACATTTGCTCCATACAAGGTTCGTAACTGGCGTAACAACGCAGGTTCATCAAACGTACCAAGCGCTGAGTACACACCAAACTACTCAGGAACCATGACCATTGGATATGACGGATCACTAGGCACCATCACCAAACTTGATGACCTATTGAAGCCAGTATTCAAGGGCAAGGTCACCATCAATGGTGATCCACAAGGTTCATCTGCAGCGTTGAACTCAATCTGGATGATCAACCTAGCTCTAGGTGGAACATTCGATGACATCTCACCTGCAGTTGCATGGTTTAAGAAGTTAAAGGATGCTGGAAACTTCATCAACGTTAACCCAACCCAAGCAACCATCGCTTCAGGTCAAACACCTGTAGTTATGGACAACGGTTATCTAGCGGTTGGCGTTGCTAAGGAGTTCAAGAAGATTGGTAAGGAGTGGAAGCTATTCACTCCAGCAGCAGTTGGTTCAACTTACAACTCTGCAGTATCAACTTGGGCACCACACCCAGCATGCGCACGCCTATGGATGGAATACACCCTAGGTGAAGAAGGCGCAGCAATCTGGGCAGGTGGCGGAGCTACTCCAACACTATGGGCATGGATGGTTAAGACCCGCCGTGCACCAGCTGCAGGTATTGCACAGATCGGACGTAGCCGCGTTACAACCCCGGCTGCTACATCTGCACAAAATACAAAGGCTCGCGAGTTCCTTAAGACCGCATGGCCAGCTGCTGTCGGAACTAACTAATTCGGATATCAATACGGATAATTTGAATAGTTAATTCCTAAATGGCAAACGTTCAATATCAGGGAGCCGGTGCTGCAAAACGCAGTACCGGCTCTCGGTATTGGCGAAAGCGAAGTGCCTATCTTGGAGTAATTCCATTCTTTGTATTCACCGGAATTTTCTTGCTCTATCCCACCTACAGTGTGGTGACCGGCGCGTTTAATGACGAAGCCGGAAATTACAATCCCGGAAAGATTGCAGATCTCTTTAATGATCCAATCGTCCGAAGTGCATTTGGAAATTCGATTGAGATTTCCGTAAAAACTGCAATTTTAGGTTCCATCCTCGGCGGACTATTTGCTTGGACTCTTGCTACCGCAAAATCAGGCGGTATCTTCTATCGCTTCGCCGTAGCTTTATCGTCAGTGCTCGCCCAATTCGGTGGCGTCATGTTGGTATTCGCATTTTTAGCAACTTTTGGTTTTAACGGTGTGGTCTCATCACTTGCAATTAAATTTGCACCAGATAGTTTCCTAGCTCAATCTGATTGGCTATATACGATCAATGGTCTTTCAGTAGTTTATACATTCTTCCAAATTCCACTAATGGTCTTGGTCTTTTTACCAACCATCGAGAATATGAAGCCACAATGGCGCGAAGCATCAGATTCATTAGGTGGTCGAACACTTGAGTACTGGGTGCGCGTTGGTATTCCTGTACTTACTCCTTCATATTTCGGTGCAGTGTTACTGCTATTCGTAAACTCATTCTCGGCTTATGCCACCGCCGCTGTTTTGATCAATATGTCAGATTTCTTAACGCCACTTCAGATTGGTAACGCGCTCTCTAGCGAAGTTGGTGGCGCAAATCCTCAGGTAGCTAAGACGCTATCGATGTTCATGGTCGTTGTGGTGATTATCGCGATGGCAATTTATGCCCAGATTCGTAGACGTGTAAGTCGTTGGGAGTCCTCACGATGAAGCGCACTTGGAAGGTAAAGCTATGGCGAGCGTCGATAATCTCCGTCGTTGGACTTTACCTGTTACTACCTCTTTATTCGATGCTCGATTTCTCAACCAAGCCATTTCTATTCGGACAGAGCGGTCGCACCCTTGATGCTTGGAAAGTAATTCCAAGCCAACCAGATCTAACTATTGCAATCTTCAGATCGATGATTAGTGCCGTGATTGTGATGTTCTTAATTCTGGTTTTGATTGTGCCGACTGTGGTCTGGGTGCATTTGAAACTTCCAAAATTGAAGCGAATCGTCGAATTGATCTGTTTGATCCCGCTTGCAATTCCAGCCATTGTGATCGTGGTCGGTATTGCGCCGCTCTATCGATGGATTTCGATAAATATTACGGAATCACCGATCTCACTATCGCTGGTCTATTCGATGTTGATTCTTCCTTACACATATCGATCACTATCGGCGGCGCTTGATGCCTCTGATATCTACACTCTCTCTGAGGCTGCGCGCACCCTTGGCGCATCTACATCCAGAATGATGGCCGGAATCATCATGCCTACTTTGCGCACTGGCATTTTAAATGGCTCATTTATTGCGATCGCGCTCGTGCTCGGAGAATTCACGATCTCAAATCTGCTTAACTACAAGACCTTCCAAGTTGTAATTGCCCAGATCGGAAGATCTAGCGGAAATGTGGCGGTAGCGGTCTCGCTCGCCTCGATTTTGTTTGTACTTATCCTGTTGCTTTTGATACCACAGAAGAAGCGCCAAAAAGAGGTTTTAGATGTTGATGTTGCATAACCGAAAGGAAATGAAGTGAGCTCTTCATACGTACAGTTGGTTGATATCGCCAAACACTTTGGACCCGTCAAAGCACTTGATGGCCTCACATTAGATATCGCCAAAGGTGAGTTTGTCGCGCTCCTTGGTCCATCAGGTTGCGGTAAGACCACAGCGCTTCGCGCTTTGGCAGGGCTACAAGAGTTAGATAGCGGAAACATCATCGTAGATGGCAAAGACATTACCTTTATGGCGCCAAATAAGCGCAACATGGGAATGGTGTTCCAGGCGTACTCACTATTTCCACATATGACTGCGCGCGAGAATGTTGAATATGGTTTGAAATTAAAGGCTCACAAAACCAGCGCAGATAAGCGCAAACATCGCTCTGATGAACTTCTTGAGTTAGTGGGACTTTCAACCCATACAAATCACTACCCACATCAGATGTCTGGTGGCCAGCAACAGCGCATCGCACTTGCGCGCGCACTTGCGATCTCTCCGCAAGTTTTACTTTTGGATGAGCCACTTTCTGCATTGGATGCAAAGGTGCGCACTCAACTACGAGATGAGATTCGCAGAATTCAATTAGAACTAGAAACTACTACGCTCTTCGTAACTCACGACCAAGAAGAGGCGCTTGGTATCGCAGATCGTGTTGGCGTCATGAGAAATGGTCTGCTCGAACAGATCGCGGCACCAGCAGAACTTTATGATCGCCCAGCAACTTCATTCGTCGCAGAGTTTGTGGGACTTACCAATCAAATTAAAGTTGATGTTTCTAATGGCTCTATAAATGCATTCGGAACTACTTTGAGTACCTTGCCTGGCTCGATTACTTCAGGCGCTGGTACTGCGCTGATTCGCCCAGAAGCGCTCACGGTTAAGGCTAATTCCAATGGAAATGGCCGAGTTGTGGCCACCTCATTCTTGGGTTCAATCTGTCGCGTCATGGTCACGCTGCAAGATGGCACACGTATTAATGCACAAATGGAATCTGTGGATGCAGTGGGTTTGACGCCAGGTGCCGCTGTTGAAGTTACTGCAGATAAAGTTGCCGTTTTCGTTAAGTGAATTTATAGCTAAATGAGTTTTGGCCGCATAACTTCTATCGAAAGTTATACCGACGAATTTGTCTGCTTTGTAAAAGTAACCACCGACCAAGGTTTTGAAGGTTGGGGACAGACCTCGACTTACAATGCAGATATCACCGCGCAGGTATTACATCGCCAAGTGGCTCCTTGGGTATTGGGTCAATCTGCAGATGACATCGGATTTCTAATCGAGCGCGTTGAAGCTAAAGAGCATAAATTTCCAGGTAGCTACAGATGTCGAGCAAATGCTGGTCTTGATACTGCGCTCTGGGATTTACATGGCAAGGCGCAAGGAAAGCCCGTAGTTGAACTACTCGGTGGCAAACCAAAAGCGCTACGAGCATATGCCTCTTCAATGAAGCGAGATATCACTCCTGAAGATGAGGCAGCTCGTTTTGTTAAATTGCGTGATCAATATGGTTTTGATGCTTTCAAATGGCGCGTTGGTGCAGAGTGTGGAAACGATATCGACGAATGGCCAGGTCGTACTGAAGCTGTCGTCCCAGTAGTTTCAAAAGCATTAGGTGATGGCATATCAAAGTTGGTAGATGGCAACTCAGGGTTTTCGCCGAAGCGCGCAATCGAAGTTGGAAATATGCTTGAAAGCGAGGGAATTTCACACTTTGAAGAGCCTTGCAAATATTGGGAGCTAGATGAGACCAAGCAAGTTACAGATGCGCTAGATATAGATGTAACTGGTGGCGAGCAAGATTGGGATCTTGCAACTTGGCGTCGCATGATTGATATGCGCGCAGTAGATGTATTGCAACCAGATGTGATGTACATGGGCGGAATCTGGAGAACTTTAAAGGTCGTAGAGATGGCAAAGGCATCTGGACTTCCAATTACTCCACACAGCGCAAACCTCTCTTTGGTAACAATTTGCACGATGCATCTACTTGGTGCGCTTCCCAATCCGGGGAAGTATCTAGAGTTTTCAATCGAAGGAGAGGATTACTATCCTTGGCAGGTTGGGCTCTTCCTAGGCAATCCCTTTAAAGTCGAAGCTGGAAAGTTGATGATTCCATCCGAACCGGGTTGGGGAGTTACTATCAATCCAGAGTGGCTGGCAAAGGCCAGTCGTCAAGTAAGCAATATTTAAGCGAGGCGATATGAAGACTATTCTCGATGCAATCGGAGATACCCCGCTTATTAATATCGAAGGTATCTGGGTGAAGATGGAGTATCTAAATCCATCTGGATCCATCAAAGCTCGTATCGCCAAATACATGATCGAACAAGCTGAAAAAGAGGGCTTATTAAAGCCGGGCGATACGATCGTGGAAGCTTCATCTGGAAATACTGGAAATGCGATGTCTATGGTTGCAGCAGTTAAGGGCTACAAGATGCTGGTTGTGATGCCAAATGGGCTAAGCCAAGAGCGAGTTGCAATCTCAAAAGCATTTGGTGCAGAGGTGCGCACTATTGGTGATTTCCATGTAAATGATGCTTTAGATGAATGTCGCAGATTGGGTAAAGAACCTGGTTACTTTGCGCCACAACAATTTGATAATGAATGGAATGTCAACGAAAACTTCGAATGGCTTGGACAAGAGATCCTTAAAGAACTGCCCTCAAAGCCGCAATTAGTTGTAGGTGGTGTTGGTACTGGTGGCACCATCATCGGAGTCGGCAAAGCATTTAAAGCGGTAAATCCAGATTGCGAAATTTATGCCTTAGAACCTTCAGAATCCTGCACCATTGCCTGCGGTGAAGTAGAGAAGCATTTAATTGAAGGTATCTCAGATGGCTTTGTGCCTGGCATCATCGAACGCCATAAGGATGAGATTGATGGCTTTGTACATATTCACTCAAATGATTCAATCGAAGAGATGCGTCGAATTGCGAGAACGCACGGCATTTTTGTCGGCCCATCATCAGGCGCACATCTGCTAGCGGCTAAGAAGTTAAAGGAAGAGCACAATCTCGAGACCGTGGTTACCTTCTTCTGTGACGAAGGCGAGAAATATATGAAGGATTACTGGCTTAAGTTCTAAGAGGCTCTAAGAGTTTCTAGCCGCGTTCGCAAAGATTGCATCGCTAACAAATTGAGCTAACCCGACTGCTTGGTTCTCATAATGGGCTTTAAATCTTGGATCTTGCAAGTACATCTGGGCAAGATTTTTATGCATCTCATAGTTGCATTCGTACCACCAATCTGAAATTGATAGGCGGTGAGCCTCCGCGCCATCCATGGCTACTAAACTTTGCGCTGAAAGGCCATCTGTCATGGCTTTAGCCATCAAATCTGTGGCCGATTGCATCGCATGTGTTGCTTTGGCAATATCTTCTTTTGAGTAACCAGAGGATCTGCGTTGCGACTCCCGATAGGCATCGGTATCTCCCCAACGCTCTTTCGCCTCTGCTGCGTGATGATTCTCAATCATGCATTAAGTTTAACTTGAAGTACTTTTGTTCTATATTTCCAAGGTGCCCGACCTAAGTAATTTTCCTTTAACGAAACCGCTCGCTAATCGATTTCGAGAAGTGGTCTCTGGTTCTAAAGATGGCACCCCTGATTGGGCCTATCAAATGCTAGAAGGCGAAGATGAAGGTCTCTTCGGCCCCGAATCTGCGGTTTGGGAGGTTCATGGTTGCGTTTCAACAATCGTTGGTGGAGTAATGGCGCTGCTATTACAAGCCGCACACCCAGCGGCGCTATCCGGAGTTGCAAGACATTCGAGATATAAAGATGATCCGCTTGGCCGTTTAGCTGGAACCACCAAATGGCTAACCATCACCTCATTTGGCTCAACTGAATTTATTTTGAAAGAGGCCAACCGGGTAAACCAGATGCATACCCGTGTCACCGGTACTTATATAGGTAAAGATGGAAAGGAACATGAGTATGCAGCCAAATCCGAAGAGTATTTGCTCTGGGTGCATTGCGCATTTACAGATGCCTTTTTAAAGACATACCTCTCCCTTGGTTACAAGTTCAAAACTTCACCTGATCAATATGTTCGCGAGTGGGCTAAGAGCGCTGAACCTTTAGGTTTGAAAGATGCCCCAAAATCAGTAGCTGAATTGGAATCTAAATTAGATTACTTTCGAAATAACGCGTTATTGGCCAATGAGACCACCAAAGAGGTCATTAAATTTATATTAAAGCCACCTTTTTCTAAGTTTGGTTTACTTCCATTTACGATTTTTGCCAATGCCGCAATTGCCACCTTGGATCCCAAAGATCGTGAGCTACTTGGCTTAAAGAGAAAAGGGCGAATTTGGCTGCGCTTATCAAAAGGGATTTTGGTTTTCTTAAGTGCAATCTTGGGCCACGAATCACCGAGTCAGAAGTTTGCAAGGCAGCGGATAGATAGACTTCGCAAATGACTTCTTCGCAAAACACCAGGGTGATTGCACATCGCGGTTACTCCGCAAAGTATCCCGAGATGAGCCGAGAAGCCTATTTAAATGCAGTTCCGGTAAGCGATGGCTTTGAATGCGACTTACATCTTTCTAAAGATTTAGAACTCTTCTGTTTCCACGATGACACCATGGATCGCACAACTGACATGACTGGCGAAGTCAACGAAATGACCTGGGACGAGATCTCTAGAGCCACCCCAAAGCCAATCCTCTTTAAAGAGTTCATGGCGATTGCAATGGGTACCAATAAAGATGTGTTGATCGAAACCAAGCATCCAAATAAATTTAAAGGTTTGCTAGAGAAACGCTTAAAGGAAGAGTTGGGCCAATTGCAGCCCAAGATTGATATGAGTTTTATGTCATTTTCACCAAGTGCAGTATGGAGGATGCGAAATTTTCCAGGTCGCAAAGTTCAGCTAATCGAACGGCGCATCAATTTAATTCCGAAATTTCATGCCGACGTGGTAGCGCCATATTTTGAGTTAGTTGATAAGAAGTGGGTAGAGGCCTGTCGCAAAAAAGGTCAGCAGATGTATGTCTGGACCGTTAACGATCCAAAGGTGGCGGTGCAGCTAGCTGAATGGGGCGTCGATACTTTAATTACCGATAATCCCGAGTTGATCCGAGAATCTCTTAATCGCTAGCTTGACCTGATTTATGGGCATAGCGCCCCAAAAATTCTGCCTTTAGCTCTTGGAAGGTGCCATCTAGTAACGAGGCGCGCATCTGATCAACAAGGCGCACGATAAATCTCTCGTTATGGATTGTGGCCAAAGTTGCAGCCACCATCTCTTTAGCGCGGAACAAATGATTTAAATAGGCCCTGGTGTAGTTGGTGCAGGTGTAGCAATCGCAAGTTTCCTCAATGGGGAAGTACTCGCGGCGGTGCGGGCCGTTTGAGACATTGAAACGCCCCTGCATTGTGTAAACCGCAGAGGTGCGGGCAATTCGAGATGCCAAGACACAATCAAAGGTATCGATGCCATTCTCAACGCCTACAAAGAGATCTTCAGGGGCCCCAATTCCGAGTAGATGTTTTGGCTTTTCAATCGGCAACTCATCATTTACCCAGCCCACAATCGTGCCGAGAGAATCTTTATCAAGCGCTCCACCGATACCAAAGCCATCAAATTTAATTCCGGAAGATTCCATCGCACCTAGTTCTTGCGCTGCCTGGCGACGTAAATCTTCATACTGCGCCCCCTGAATCACGCCATAAAGGGCTTGATAGGGCTTCTGATGACGCAATTCAGTCAGTCTCTGATGTTCATCCAAACATCTAATCGCCCAAGCGTGAGTGCGTGCGAGCGCCTTCTTCTGATATCCGCGGGTGTTATGCAATGTAGTGCATTCATCGAAGGCAAAGATGATATCTGCACCGATCTTATGTTGAATCTGCATCGAGATTTCGGGGGTAAAACGATGCATCGATCCATCTAGGTGGGATTTAAAGGTCACGCCCTCATCGTCAACATGGGCCAAACGCTCTTTGTTATCGGCAATGACATCATCAGCTCTAAAAGTATCTGCATTCATTGCCAGCACTTTCTTAAATCCAACGCCGAGCGATAAGACTTGGAAGCCACCGCTATCGGTAACTGTTGGCCCATCCCAAGACATGAACTTGGCTAGGCCACCTGCCTCATCCAAGATATCTGGGCCAGGTTGTAAGTAGAGATGATAGGCATTGGCCAGAATTGCCTGCGCTCCCAGATCTTTCATCGACTCTGGAAGTACCGATTTCACGGTGGCTTTGGTACCTACCGGAATGAATGCCGGAGTTTGAATCGCGCCATGCGGGGTATGGATGGTGCCAACGCGAGCGCGACCGACCTCTTTCTCAATCTCAAAATTAAAACTCATCTGAAGTTACCTGATGTCACTAGATGACTACCAGATCTTTACACGGTCTTTTAGATAGAGCGAATCCTTTTCAGTAACTTCAAATGCGGTATAGAACTCATCGAGATTACGAACGATCTGATTGCAGCGATGCTCATCTGGAGAATGAGGATCGGTTGCAATTCGAAGCTTCGCCTCTTCAGGACGGATCAATCTGCGCCAGCACTGCGCCCAAGATAGGAAGAAGCGTTGCATCGCAGTTAGTCCATCGATAACAGGAGCATCTGCAATTTTTAGATTCTCTCCCAACGATATTTGATATGCCTTGATGGCGATATTCATGCCACCTAGATCTCCGATGTTCTCACCTAAAGTAAAAGCGCCATTTACCTTTACATCTGGAGCCGCACTTGGTGAGAGTTGGTTGTATTGATCAACTAAAGCACCGGTGCGTTTTTCGAACTCAGTGCGATCTTGATCGCTCCACCAGTTATTTAAATTGCCATCGCCATCGTATCTAGAGCCTTGATCATCAAAACCATGTCCGATTTCATGGCCAATCACCGCTCCGATTCCGCCATAGTTGGCAGCATCATCAGCATCCGGGTTGAAAAATGGCGGTTGCAAAATCGCAGCCGGGAATACGATCTCGTTATAGCCCGGGTTGTAATAGGCGTTCACGGTCTGTGGGGTCATCGCCCACTCATCACGATCAATTGGTCCACCCAATTTATTTAATTGATAGTCACGTTCGAATTTTGCGATATTGGCTAAATTTCCATGTAAATCATCGCCAATTGAAAGGGTGCTGTAATCGCGCCACTTATCTGGATAGGCGATCTTTGGCTTAAATTTCGCCAACTTATCTAGCGCTTTAACTTTGGTCTCAGCGCTCATCCAATCTAAATCTTTGATTGAAACTTCGTAGGCTTTTAGTAAGTTGGCAACCAAAGCCTCCATCTTCGCCTTTGATGATTCGGGGAAGTGGCGTTTTACATACTCTTTGCCGATCTCTTCGCCCATCGCGCCTTCGACCAATGAGATGGCTCGTTTATAGCGCTCGCGAATTTGTGGGGTGCCCGAGAGCGTAGTTCCGAAGAATGCGAAATTCTGATTGACCAGCGCTTCATTTAGATAGGCTGCCGAGCCCGAAAGAATCTGCCAACGAAGCCAATTTTGCCAAGCGCTTAAATCAAAGTTCCCAAGTAGCGCGGAGAGACCTTCAAAGAAGTCAGGTTCGCGCACGACAATCTCTTGGAATTTTTCAGATGGAATTTGGCCTGCGACAAGATAGCCAGACCAATCAATATTTGGTGATAGTTCTTGAAGTTGGGCGAAACTCTTCTTGTTATAAGTTGCGATGGCATCGCGATCCTTAACTTGATCCCAATGATAGGAAGCGATCTTGGTCTCTAAATCTAAAAGCGCTCTGCCATCAATTGAGATTCCGCTGATCTGAGACATCTTGGCTACGTGATCAAGGAAGGCATCGCGAATCGGTTGATACTGTTCTTCGCGGTAGTAAGCCTCATCCGGAAGCGAGATTCCGCCCTGATAAATATAGATTGCATATTGAGTCGAGTTTCCGACATCCGGGTAGATGTATGAGCCAAAGAGGCTAGGGCCTCCATAGATCTCAAGCTCGCTGATAGTGGCTATTAAGCTCTTGGCATCGGTAATTTTTTCGACTTTTGCCAGATCGCCAAGAATCGGATTGATGCCATCTTTTTCGATTTTCTCGGTATTCATGAAGGATTTGTATAACTGGCCGATCTTGCCGCTATCAGATTCGATGATCGCCCTAACTTGCGCTTCTGCCTGTAGAAAGAGTTCGTAGGTAATACCGGCAGAGGCGCGGTCATCTGGAATCTTGGCGGTAGAGAGCCATGCGCCATTTGCATATCTATAAAGATCATCTTGCGGGCGGACGCCTTTATTGAAGAGGTTCTGATCGATTCCAGATTTCATTGTTTGCCCTTTTATCTCTTGTTTATTGCTTATGTTAATTCTTTAGCTCAGGAGTTTAAGATAGTTGAAGATTCAACTTTCCGATAGAATGGCCATATGGCGATTAAACCCCGATGGCTAACTCCGGCAGAGGAATCTGCATGGCGTAAATATATTGTGGCAAGCCGCCGTCTGCTTGAAGCCCTCGATGATGACCTATCGGCAAATGGCCTCACGCTCTCTGACTACGAGATCTTGGTTCATCTATCCGATGCCGAAGATCGCCGCCTTCGAATGTCTGATCTCGCTGAGAAGACCATCCTCTCTAGAAGCCGCCTATCCCATCGCATCAAATATATGGAAGGCAAGGGTTGGGTGGAGCGCCAGAAATGTGCATCAGATAAGCGCGGCACTTGGGCAGTAATGACCACCAAAGGTTGGAACTCAATTGTGAAGGCTGCGCCAGATCATGTTGAAAGTATCCGCAATAGATTTATGGATCAAATAAGTAAAGCAGATCAAGCAAATATCGCTATGGCTTTCGATAAGGTCGAGAAGAGTTTACGTAAAGATTTAGAGATTTAATTATTTCAAATGAAAAACCCGCCACATAAAGTGGCGGGTTTTTCTAAACGTAATCAGAAGATTACTTAGCTGCCTTCTTGCGACGGCGACGCTTTGGAGCTGCAGCCTTAGCTGCTGCCTTCTTACGACGCTTTGGAGCAGCCTTCTTAGCTGCTGCCTTCTTACGACGCTTTGGAGCAGCCTTCTTAGCTGCTGCCTTCTTGCGGCGCTTTGGAGCAGCCTTCTTCGCTGCTGCCTTCTTACGACGACGCTT
>JACCDL010138784.1_pt1 | contig 12317 bp, 10 predicted proteins | sample 7441931 | NCBI WGS metagenome assembly JACCDL01 (sample SAMN15323437, study PRJNA562643) | freshwater metagenome | isolation source: river surface water | place: USA:Blue River Watershed | collected 2017-08-16 | reverse complement strand
CTCACCGCGGTGGGTGACGCGGGACGCGACATCGCCGATCTGCTCGTGCGCTTTCAGGCGGTGTTCTTCCGCATCGTGAGTATGGTGATGGTGATCGCGCCGATCGGCGCGTTCGGCGCGATGGCGTACACCGTCGGCGCGTTCGGGCTACAGACCCTGCTCCCCCTCGGTCGCCTGATGCTCGACGTCTATGCGACGATGGCGGTCTTCATCTTCGTGGTCCTCGCGACGATCTGTCGGCTCTACGGGTTCCGCCTCTGGCGCTTCTTGCGCTTCATCCGGGAGGAGATCCTCCTCGCCCTCGGCACCTCTAGCTCGGAGTCCGCGCTCCCGCGGATGCTCGAGAAGCTTGAGCGGTACGGCTGCGACCGCTCCGTCGTCGGGCTCGTCATCCCCACGGGCTATTCGTTCAACCTCGACGGCACGAGCATCTACCTCTCGATGGCCGCGCTCTTCATCGCGCAGGTCTACGGCGTGGACCTCTCCATCGGGCAGCAGCTCTCCCTCCTCGGCGTGCTGATGCTGACGAGTAAGGGGGCGGCCGGCGTGACCGGCTCCGGCTTCATCGTGCTTGCCAGCACCCTCGCCGCCACCGACATCGTCCCCGTCGAGGGGGTGGCGCTCCTGCTCGGCGTCGACCGCTTCATGAGCGAGGCGCGCACCGTCACGAACCTCATCGGGAACGGCGTCGCCACGCTCGTGATCGCCCGCAGCGAGGGTGCCTTCGACGACGCCAAGCGCGCGCTGGCGGAGGCGGGGTGAGACCGCAGCGCGTCGAGGGCGGGCGCGGGATCGCCGTCGTGCGAGAGGCGTCGTGCTGACGCACGCGGCGGAGGCGCTTCGGCAGAGCCCCGTCTTTCGCGACCTGCGGCCCGAGGTCATCGACCTCATCGCCGCGGCACTTGAGCCCGTCGTCGTGCACGGCGGGAGCACGCTCTTCCGTCAGGGGGACCCCGGTGACGGCGCGTACGTGGTGCTGAGCGGTCGGCTGCGGATCGTGCGTGAGGGGGACGCGGGCCCGACGGTCCTGCGCGAGCTCGGGCGCGGCGAGGTCGTCGGCGAGTTCGCCCTCCTCACCGGCGAGCCGCGCTCCGCCTCCGTCGTCGCCATCCGCGATGCGGAGCTCGGTCGCCTCCCGGCCGCGGTCTTCGCCGACCTGATGCGCGATCATCCGGCGATCGGCGTCGCGCTCAGTCGCACGCTCGCCGTCATCCTCGCCAACGGGGGGCCGGCACCGAGCCGGCGGACGCGTCCGAGCGTCGTCGTGCTGCGTCCCGTCGGCGGGGAGCGGGATCTGACGTCCTTCGCGTACGAACTCGCCGCCGCCTTCCGCGCGGTCGGCTCCACCGCCGTCCTCACCACCGCCGACGCCCGAGAGGCGCTCGGCACCGAGGGCGGGGACGCCGCCGTCGTGGCACGCTGGCTCCAGCGCGTCGAGTCCGAACACGCGCAACTCCTCTGCGTCGTGGGCGCCGCCGATCCGCGCTGGCGTGCCGTCGCGCTCCGGCAGGCCGACCTGATTCTCGATGTGTTGCCCGCCGCGGCGTTGCCGGCCGCCGCGTCGGAGCCGGTGTTCCCGTCGGGGGGGTGCCGACGCGAGCTCGTGGTGGTGCGCCCCGCGGCGGGCCCATCGCCCGTCGGGACCGCGGCGTGGATGGATCGACACGGCTACGCCGCGCGCCATCACATCCGGGCCGGTGATGCCGGCGACCTCGCCCGCATCGCCCGCATCGTCACCGGCACCAGCATCGGGCTCGCGCTCGGGGGCGGTGCCGCGCGCGGCGCGGCGCACTATGGCGTGATCCGCGCGCTCCAGGAGGCCGGGGTGCCGATCGACGAGGTCGGTGGCACGAGTATGGGCTCGTTCGTCGCGGCGCAGCTCGCATCCGGGATGGCGCTCGAGGAGATGGTCGAGCGTCTCGCCGTCGGGTGGGCGCGCCACCATCCGCATCGGGCCTTCACCCTCCCGATCATCGGCGCCGTTCGTGGGCAGGCGCTCGAGGCCTTCCTCACGGAGACCTTCGGGACCCTGACCTACGAGGACGCGCTGATCGACTGCTTTGCCTGCAGCGCGAATCTCACCACCGCCGCCGCCAGCGTACATCGGCGCGGGCCCGTGGTGCAGGGGTGTCTCGCGAGCATGGCCGTCCCCGGCATCGGCCCCGCGATGACGATGCCCGACGGATCGCTGCACGTGGATGGCGCGGTGGTCAACAATCTGCCCGCTGATGAACTGCGGAGCGGCACGACGATCGCCGTCAGCGTGAGCGACCGGGTGCCGCGCACCTCCGGCTACGCGGCGACGCCGACCGCCTGGCAGGTCCTCCGCGACCGCTGGCGAGACGGGGCATCGGCGCCCTACTACCCGGGGCTCTTCGAGACGGTGTTGGAGTCGATGCTCCTCGGTGGCGCCCGCCGCACCGAGGAGGCATTTGGACGGGCTGATCTCGCCTTGCGCCCACCAATCGCCCACCTCGGACTCTTCGCCTTCGACAAAGTCGAGGAGTTCATCGCGATTGGCTACGCCGATGCGCGGGCGCGGGTGGGGCCGTGGTGGGCGGAGCGGCATGCGGGAGCCGAAGGCGCCTAGCCGGCCAGCCGAGCCAGCCGCCAACGGCGCGTCGCCGGGCGCACGCACGAGGGGCCGGGATCCCTGTGAGGATTCCGGCCCCTCGTGTGTGCATCACGCAGTCGGGGCGAGAGGATTCGAACCTCCGACCTCCTGCTCCCGAAGCAGGCGCTCTACCGGGCTAAGCTACGCCCCGATTCATCGGTAAAGACTGGTCCAACGGTCCAACAATGCGCCCGGAGAGACTCGAACTCCCAACCTTCTGATCCGTAGTCAGATGCTCTATCCAATTGAGCTACGAGCGCCCAGCATCCCGTATCGCCCGGGAGGCGATTCCGAGGGAGACCCGAAAGATAGGCCCCCTCGGACCGGGAATCAACGCGTCGGTGTCGCCGGCGTCGGGACCGGGAGCGGCTTGTACCGGAAGGCCGCCACCCCGGGCTTGGTCGCCGTCAGCTCAAAGGTGCCCCGCTGGCCCCCGGCCACGCTCGCCACCTCCGCCGTCATCGTCTCGAGGACCGTCCCTGACGCATCGAGGAACTCCACCGTCAGCGAGTACGCCTTCGCGGCCCGCGACAGGTTCTCGATCACGCCGCCCAGGACCGCACCGGCCTCACGACGCTCGAAGCGGTTCACGACCACCTTGTGCAGCGACGAGAGCTGCGTCTCGCGCGCTGCCATCGCATCCTGCTGCTTGATCAGGTCCTGCTTCTTCCGCACATCCCGCTCGGCCTGCGCCATCAACTGGAAAGCGTACGCGCGCATCAGATAGTTGTCGCCGTTGCTCGGGTCGAGCTCGATGAGCCGATCCGTCAGCGGGAGCATCTTGGCCGCGTCCTTCGCCTCGTAGTACAGATACGCGAGGAAGTAGTTGGCGTCGCGCATGAACGGGTTCCGGGCCAGTGCCCCTGCGTACAGCGCGATGGCGTCCGCACTCCGCGACGAGGCGCGGGCGAGGTCGGCCGCCATCAGGAGCGTGAGGTCGGCATAGCGCGCCGGCGCCGCGACGAGCGGCGCGAGGAGCGCGCGGATGGCGCTGGAATCCTGCGAAACCTGGACGATCTCGCTCGCCGCGGAGAAGGCGTACGCGCCGTCATTGGTCCCCGCGTTCTGGTCGAGCAGCAGCGCGAAGAGTTCCAGCGCCTCCTTGTTCAGCGCGTCCTTCTGCGCCGCGCCCCCGGTCATCGCGTAGTCCTTCGCCGTCGTCGCGAGCTGGAACCGGAGCTGCTTCAGCGTCTCGGCGAGCGACGTGTCCTTGGCCGACTCGGTGATCGCCTGCCGGAGATATCCCATCATCGCCGGCGTGTCGCCCCGCTTGTTGGCCAGCTGCGCCCGGGCATTGGAGATGAACGGCGACGACGCGTACAGCGCGGCGGCGCGGTCGAGCCAGTATCCGGCACTGTCCGCCTGATCGGCGCCGAGGGCCTGATACGCCTTGTTGATGCGCGCATTCCACGCCGGCGAGTACCGCCAGGGGAGCGTCTCTTCGGCGCAGCCCGGGCCGAGCGCCTCCACCGCCTTGAGGAGGGAATCGGTCGCCATCACGAGGTCGACCGTCGCCGTCTTCACGCCGCCGGCGTTCAGCTCCTCATTGGTCAGCGTCTCGCCGATGCCGGGCTGCAGCATCCACAGGACGTAGATCTGGGCCTTCAGGAAGCCCGCCCCGACGGGGTTGGCCGCCCACTTCTTGGGATCCTGGAGCGGACGCATCGCGTCCCGCAGCGCCTTGGGCGCGGCGGTGGAATCCGCCTGCCGCGCGCGATTGATGCCGAGGAAGGCCTGGGTGAGCACCGCCGGCTGGTTCAGGTCGACGGGGCACGCCGCCTGCTGCGCCCCGAGCGGGGCGAACGCGAGCGCGAGGGGGACGAGGGCCGGCAGGACGCGGATGACGGACATCGGTCGAGGGGCTGAGGGGACCTACGTCTGGGACGAACAGGGACTGAGACGACTACGCCTCACGAGCGGGATCCGTTCGTGAGGCGATGGGCGGTACAAGACTCGAACTTGTGACCTCCACGATGTCAACGTGGCGCTCTAACCAACTGAGCTAACCGCCCGAGAGCGGGAAACGGGACTCGAACCCGCGACCCCAACCTTGGCAAGGTTGTGCTCTACCAACTGAGCTATTCCCGCAGAGACGGGCCGACCTGCCCCGTCACGTCCAGCCGTCCTACGATCCACACCGCCCCGGGGTCCCGCCCCGGTCCGGCAGTGGAGGCGAGGGGAATCGAACCCCTGACCTCTTGAATGCCATTCAAGCGCTCTCCCAACTGAGCTACGCCCCCGCGCAGGACCGCGCCCGGCGTCCCGACAGGAACCAAAGAACCTATCCGGGCGTATGCAATGGGTCAAGGAGAACGCTAGCGGTTTCTCCGCGGGCCTGTATGTTTGGTCCGGCAGTCCGAACCCTGATTCCACCGGCGCCGTACCGGCCGCCGAGGACCTCATAGCCATGGCCACCGACACCAAGCGCCGCAAGCGGCGCACCGCGCCCGCCGGCATCGCACCCGCGGAGCCCGAGCGCGACATCCTCGATCAGTACCTGTACGAAGTGTCCACGTACCCGCTCCTCAAGGGGAACGAGGAGATCGAGGTCGCCCGGAAGATCCGCGCCGGCGACCAGGATGCCCTGCAGGAGCTCGTGAAGCGCAACCTCCGCTTCGTCATCTCCGTCGCCAAGAAGTATCAGAACCGCGGCCTCCCCCTCATCGACCTCATCGGCGAGGGGAACGTCGGCCTCCTGACGGCGGCGCGGAAGTTCGACCCCGACCAGGGCGTGAAGTTCATCTCGTACGCCGTCTGGTGGATCCGCCAAGCCATCCTGTCGTCGCTCGCGCGGCAGGGGCGCACCGTCCGCGTCCCGCTCAACCGCACAGCCGACCTCTCGCGCATCATCAAGGCCTCGGAGATTCTCCGGCAGAAGCTCCGCCGCGAGCCCACCCCTGAGGAGCTCTCGCAGCTCACCGGCCTCTCGGTCGATGTGGTGCAGTCCCTCGCCGCGCTCAACACCGGCGATGTCCGCCTCGACGCGCCGATGGACCCGGACGGCGATCGCTCCCTCATCGAGCGGTTCGTCGCGGACGAGATGCCCGACACCGAGGAGGAAGCGATGAACCGCTTCCTCAACGACGAGATCGAGCACGCCCTCGGCACCCTCCCGCCCCGTGACGCCAAGGTCCTCCGGCTCTACTTCGGGCTCGAGGGCGGCCGCGAGCACACGCTCGAGGAGATCGGTTCGATGCTCGGTGTCACCCGGGAACGCGTCCGGCAGCTCCGCGATCGCGCGCTCAAGCGTCTCCGCGAGGGCGACGTCGGCCGCGCGCTCGGCAGCTTCGCGGCGTAAACCGCCGCCGCGCCGCCGCCGTGATCCGCTTCGACAACGTCCATAAGGCGTTCGGCGCGAACGAGGTCCTGCGCGGCTTCTCCCTCGAGGTCAAAGAGGGGGAGACGATGGTCATCATCGGCTATTCGGGGACCGGCAAGTCGGTGGCCATCAAGCATATCGTCGGGCTCCTCGAGCCCGATGAGGGCCACGTCGAAGTCGACGGTGTCACCGTCGGAGCGCTGACCCGGCGTGAGCTCTATCGCCTCCGCTCGAAGATCGGCTACGTCTTCCAGTTCGCGGCCCTCTTCGATTCCCTCACGATCGCGGAGAACGTCGCGATGGGGCTCCGGAAGCAGGGAGAGCTCACCGAGACGCAGATCGCCGAGCGCGTGCGTGAGTCGCTCCGCCTCGTCGACCTCGACGACGCCGTCGGTGACAAACTCCCCTCGGAGCTCTCCGGCGGGATGCGCAAACGCGTCGGCATCGCGCGCGCGATCGCGATTCGGCCGAAGTACCTCCTGTATGATGAGCCGACCACCGGGCTCGACCCCGTCACGAGCGCCATCATCGATGACCTGATGGTCCGGATGCAGCGGCAGCTCGGCGTGACGGGGATCGTGATCACCCACGACATGCGCAGCGCCTACACCGTCGGGACCCGCATCGCCATGCTTTATGAAGGGCGGGTGCGGCAGGTCGGAACGGTGGGGGAGATCCAGCAGAGCACGGACCCGATCATCCGGCAGTTCATCGAGGGGCGGGCCGAGCTCGAGCCCGGCGCGCGTCTCCTCGGCGGGGTTCAGGGATGAGCGAGGCGAAGCGCGTGCATGAGGAGGTCTCCGCCGGCGGGGTCGTCTTCCGTCGCGACGGGGAGCGCACGCTCGTCCTGCTGATCCGTGACGCGTATCGCCACTGGGGATTTCCGAAGGGCCACGTCGAGGCGGGCGAGGCGCCCGCGCAGGCTGCGCTCCGCGAGGTGGGAGAGGAGACGGGGCTCGGGGCGCTCTCCGTGCACGCTCAGGTCGACACCATCGACTGGGAGTTCCGCTTCCGCGGGCGGCGCATCCATAAAACCTGCCACTTCTTCCTCATCGAGACGCGCCATCGCCGGACGGCGCCGCAGCGCGCCGAGGGGATCACCGCCTGCCGCTGGGCCACCTTCGAGCAGGCGGACCGGATGCTCGCCTACGACAACGCGCGCGGTGTCCTCCGGCAGGCCCGGGCCGTCCTCGAAGGGACCGCCGCCGCGCCGTCCGCGCCGGACGCTCTCGCCTCGTAGCGCGCGATGCCGCTCAGCATCGTCGGGTGCAGCGTGCGAGAGCGGGGGCGGGCGATCCTCCGCAAGCTCGTCCCGCGCCGCGTCGGGAGCTGCCTCGTGGTGCGGAACGCCGAGGAGTTGCGGGCGACCTTCGCCGAGCGATTCATCGATGCCGTGGTCGTCGACCTCGCCTCCGGGAATGACGGAGCGTGGGAGGCGGCGGCGTTGGCGCGGGAGTTCCCGAGCGTCCCGTTCCTCGCCCTCTCCGCGGTGCGGTCGACGGACATCACCGGCGTGGCGAAGGCCTGTGGGCCGATGGAATTCACCGACGTGATCGTAGAGGGGGGGGAGGAGGGGGTCGCGGCGGAGCTGCTGACCTCGTTGGCGTTCACCACCCGGTTCGTCGCGGCGCTGACGCCGGCGGCGGCGTCGCTCGGCCTCCGGACGCCGCTGCAGCAGACGGTCTGGACGGCGATTCTCCGCCACGGGGGGCGCGCCGTCCAGACGAGTGCGTTGGCGGCGGAGGTGGGGCTCACCCGGGAGCACCTGAGCCGGCAGTTCTCCTCGGGGGGGGCGCCGAACCTCAAGCGCGTGATCGACTTCGTGCGCATCCTCGGGGCGGCCGAGTTGGCGAAGAACATGGGACACGACCTCCCGGACCTGGTGCGGGTCCTCGGCTTCGCCTCGCCGACTCATCTCTCGGCGACGTGCCAGCGGGTCGTGGGGATTCGGTCGCTGTCGCTGGCGCGGCTCCGGTCGCAGGACTTGATCGAGCGGTTCCTGGCCTCTGGGGGGTCCCGGTCCCGCGGGCGTGCCGGAGTTGCTCCGGCCGGGCTCTTGTGATTATTTTCACAAGCTGCGGCAAAACAGCGCCCCGCTGATGGCATTCCGGGGCGGCCGCCGCCTCACGCTCCCTCTCTCGACCTTTCCCGAACTCTCTCATGGCTTCCCAGACCGCCCTGCGTCCCGGCGAGATCAAGGACATCCTCCTCCGCGAGATCGAGGCCGCCGACCTCAACACCCTCGATGTCGAAGAGGTCGGTTCCGTCCTCGAGGTGAAGGACGGCATCGCCCGCATCTACGGCCTCCAGAAGGCGATGGCCGGCGAGATGCTCGAGATCCAGTCCTCCGAGACCGGTGAGACCATCACCGCCCTCGCCCTCAACCTCGAAGAGGACAACATCGGCGCCGTCGTGCTCGGCGATTACCTCAAGCTCAAGGAGGGCGACGAGGTCCGCCGCACCGCCCGCGTGCTCGAGGTCCCGGTGGGTCCGGCGATGATCGGCCGCGTCGTCGACGCGCTCGGCCGCCCGATCGACGGGCAGGGCCCGATCGCCACGACGATGACCCGCAAGGTCGAGTCGGAGGCCCCGGGCATCATCGTCCGCCAGCCGGTCGGCGAGCCGATGCAGACCGGCCTCAAGGCCGTCGACGCGATGATCCCGATCGGCCGCGGCCAGCGCGAGCTCATCATCGGCGACCGCGGCACCGGCAAGACCGCCATCGCAATCGACACGATCATCAATCAGAAGGGCCAGGGCGTCATCTGCGTCTACGTCGCGATCGGGCAGAAGGCCTCGACCGTCGCGAGCGTCGTCGAGAAGCTCAAGCAGGCGGGCGCGATGGAGTACACCATCGTCGTCGTCGCCTCCGCCTCCGACCCGGCCCCGATGCAGTACATCGCCCCCTACTCGGGCGTCGCGATGGCCGAGTACTTCATGTACCACGAGGGGAAGCCGACGCTCGCCGTCTACGACGACCTCACCAAGCAGGCCGCCGCGTACCGCCAGCTCTCGCTGGTGCTCCGCCGCCCGCCGGGCCGCGAGGCGTTCCCGGGTGACGTGTTCTACCTCCACAGCCGACTCCTCGAGCGCGCGGCCAAGCTCTCCAACGACCCCTCGGTGGTGGATGGCAAGACGATCTTCGCGCCGGGCGGCTCGCTGACCGCGCTCCCGATCATCGAGACGCAGGCCGGCGACGTCTCGGCCTACATCCCGACGAACGTCATCTCGATCACCGACGGCCAGATCTTCCTCGAGGCCGACCTCTTCTTCGCGGGCGTCCGCCCCGCCATCAACGTCGGCATCTCGGTGTCGCGCGTGGGCGGCTCGGCGCAGATCAAGGCGATGAAGTCGGTCGCCGGCCGCCTCCGCCTCGACCTCGCGCAGTACCGCGAACTCGAGGCCTTCGCCGCCTTCGCGTCGGACCTCGACGCCGCCACCAAGAAGCAGCTCGAGCGCGGGGCGCGCACGGTCGAGATCCTCAAGCAGGGCCAGTACCAGCCGATGCCGGTCGAGCAGCAGGTGATGATCATCTTCGCGGTGACCAACGGCTTCATCGACGACGTCGAGGTCGCCAAGGTCCGCGACTGGGAGGCCGGGTTCCACGCCTACATGAAGGCGCAGTTCCCGAACGTCGGCGAGGCGATCCGGAAGGACAAGGCCGTCTCCAAGGAGACCGAGGCCGAGCTGCGCCGCGCGATCGAGCAGTACAAGGCCAGCCGCTAAGGCGACGTCACCATGGCGAAAGGCCGGGAACTCAAGGGGCGCATCAAGTCCGTCGAGAACACGCGCAAGATCACGCGCACGATGGAGATGGTCGCGACCTCGAAGATGAAGCGGGCCCAGGACCGCGTCGTCGCGGCGCGGCCGTACGCGCGTGCGCTCGGCGACGTCATCGCGAGCCTCTACAACCCGGAGCTGGCGGAGCGGTTCCCGCTGCTCCGGCAGCCGACGCACGAGACGACCGCGGCGGTGGTGCTCCTCACCTCCAACCGCGGCCTCGCCGGCGCGTTCAACGCGAACCTCATCAAGGAGGCGCGGGCGTTGCTCGGTCGCCTCGAGGCCGCGGGGACGTCCGTCGAGCTGCACGTGGTCGGCAAGAAGGGCGCCGGCTACTTCAAGTACGTCGGCCGGGCGCTCGCCTCGGAGCGGTCCGACATCACCGATCGGCCCTCGGCCGCCGACGCGGCCTCGATCGTCGATGGCCTGATGGCGCGGTTCGTGACGGGGTCGCTCGATGCGGTCTACGTCGTCGGCTCGCGGTTCAACTCCGTCCTCTCCACGCCCCCGACCGCGGAGCGGGTGCTGCCCGTGCAGCCCCCCGCCGGCGCCGCGGGCGCGAAGGACTACCTCCTCTACCCCTCGGCTGAGGCCATCCTCACCGAGCTCCTCCCCTCGTACGTGCGCAACGCGGTCTACCGCGCGCTCGTGGAGACCGCGGCCGCCGAGCAGGCCGCGCGCCGGACGGCGATGAAGAGCGCCACCGACAACGCCGGCGAGATGCTCACCCTCCTCCGTCGCACCTACAACCGCGCCCGCCAGGCGCAGATCACGCAGGAGATCGCCGAGATCGTCGGCGGTGCCTCCGCGCTCCAGGGCTGATCCCAACTATGACGACCACCACCACGACCACCGGCAAGATCGTCCAGGTCATCGGACCCGTCCTCGACGTCGAGTTCGCCTCCGGCGAGCTCCCCGAGCTCTACAACGCGCTCGAGATCGCGGCCACCACCGACAGCGGCCAGACGGTCCGCGTCGTCGCCGAGGTGCAGCAGCACATCGGGCGCAACCAGGTGCGTGCCGTCGCGATGAGCACGACCGACGCCGTCGTCCGCGGGATGGACGTGACGGACACCGGCGCGCCGATCAGCGTGCCGGTCGGCTCCGCCGCGCTCGGCCGCATCCTCAACGTGCTCGGTGAGCCGGTCGACAACGGCGCCGCCATCCCGGCCGAGACGCCGCGGTGGCCGATTCACCGCAAGCGCCCCGACTTCGTGGCGCTCGAGCCGAAGACCGAGGTCTTCGAGACGGGCATCAAGGTCATCGACCTCTTCGCCCCCTTCGTGAAGGGCGGGAAGATCGGGCTCTTCGGCGGCGCCGGCGTCGGCAAGACCGTCGTCATCATGGAGCTCATCAACAACGTCGCCAAGGGCCACGGCGGCAAGTCGGTCTTCTGCGGCGTGGGGGAGCGCACGCGCGAGGGGAACGACCTCTTCCTCGAGATGAAGGAGTCGGGCGTCATCGACAAGGTGGCGCTGATCTACGGGCAGATGAACGAGCCGCCGGGCGCGCGCCTCCGCGTCGGCCTCTCCGGCCTCACCGTCGCCGAGTACTTCCGCGACCAGGAGAAGGCGGACGTCCTCGTCTTCATCGACAACATCTTCCGCTTCACGCAGGCCGGCTCCGAGGTGTCCGCGCTCCTCGGCCGCATGCCGAGCGCCGTGGGCTACCAGCCGACGCTGGCCACCGAGATGGGCGAGCTCCAGGAGCGCATCACCTCGACGCGCGACGGCTCGATCACCTCGGTGCAGGCCATCTACGTCCCCGCCGACGACATCACCGACCCGGCGCCCGCGACGGCCTTCGCCCACCTCGACGCGACGGTCGTGCTCTCGCGCGCCATCACCGAGCTCGGCATCTACCCGGCCGTGGATCCGCTCGCCTCGGGCTCGCGCATCCTCGATCCGCAGTTCGTCGGCGAGCGCCACTACAAGGCAGCGACCTCGGTGCAGCGCATCCTGCAGCGCTACAAGGAGCTCCAGGACATCATCGCGATCCTGGGCATGGACGAGCTCAGCGAGGACGACAAGAAGATCGTCGGCCGCGCGCGCCGCATCCAGCGCTTCATGTCGCAGCCCTTCCACGTGGCCGAGCAGTTCACCGGCCGCCCGGGCAAGTACGTGAAGCTTGAGGAGACGGTGAGCTCGATCGAGCGCCTCGTCGCCGGCGAGTTCGACCACCTGCCGGAACAGGCCTTCTTCATGGCCGGCGGGATCGAGGACGTCGTCGAGAACGCGAAGGCGCTGCAGAAGTGAGCGGGATGCTCAAGGTCTCCGTCATCTCCCCCGAGGCCACCCTCTTCGAGGGGGAGGCCGCGTCGGTCACGGCCCCCGCCTTCGATGGTGAGGTCGGCATCCTCCCGCAGCACGCGCCGATGGTGACGGTGCTCGGGACGGGGGAACTCCGCATCGGGGATGGGATGACGCGCTTTCGCGTCGAGGGCGGGTTCCTTCAGGTCGTCGACGACGTCGTCCGGGTCGTTACCGAGAAGGCCAGCCGGTCCTGACCGTCCGCGGGAACTGATGCCCGCGGTCCGGAGTAATCGTCAGAGGGTCGGGGATCCCGCGGGATTTCCGACCCTCGTCGCGCCCCACCACCTGTTGT
>JACCDL010293843.1_pt1 | contig 12318 bp, 13 predicted proteins | sample 7441931 | NCBI WGS metagenome assembly JACCDL01 (sample SAMN15323437, study PRJNA562643) | freshwater metagenome | isolation source: river surface water | place: USA:Blue River Watershed | collected 2017-08-16 | reverse complement strand
CTTCTCTTCAAGTGCGATCGCAAAGAAGAAGGCGAGCGCAACAACAGGGAAGGCGCTTAGAAATACAACTTGGAATGAGTCGGCAAAGGCCTCTAAAACTCTCAATTGAATCTCTGCTGGCAGAGTTGCAATCATCGCAGTATTGCTAGTGAGTGTTTCAATCATGCCTGGTTCAACTACGGATGAACCGCCGAGCTGTATTTGTAGGTTATCTGCAACGCGATTGCTGAGGATGGTGCCAAATATCGCAGTACCAAAGGCCCCGCCCAGAGAGCGGAAAAATGTATTTGAAGAGGTGGCAATACCAAGATCTTTAAACTCCACCGCATTTTGCACCGCGATAACGATAGTTTGCATGCATAGTCCCAACCCACCACCGATAATCACCGCAAAGATTGCTATCTGCCAATATGGAGTTGAAACATCTGCGGTGCTCATCAAATAGATGCCAAAAGCCATCAGAAGAGTGCCAACAACTGGATACTTTTTGTAACGACCTGTCTTTGTGATTAGTCGACCACTAGTGATTGTGAAGGAGAGAATTCCAATCATTAATGGAATCAGCTTCAGACCAGCTTCGGTTGCCGAGTTACCTTGAATGATCTGCAGGTAAAGAGGCAACATAACAATCGCACCAAACATTCCTGCTCCAACAATGAAGCCGATTATGGAGGTCAGGGTAAAGGTGCGATTCTTAAACAAGGTCATAGGCAATATTGGCTCTGTAGCCCTTAACTCCCAAAGTACAAACAAAACCGCAAAGATAACGCCCGCTACTAAAGTTGAAACAGTTCTTGGCTCACTCCAGCCATTCTCAGGACCCAAAACAGATAATGCGATTAAGAGTGAAACTACCGAGATAACCATCAGAATTGCGCCAAGAAAATCAATTTTGTGTTCTCTCTTAACCTTAGGTATATGCAAAACCATGGAGGTGATTATTAACGCCAAAATTCCGAAAGGTATATTGATATAGAAAATCCAGCGCCATCCAGTAATTCCTAGGATTTCACCTCTATCAGAGAAAAAACCACCCAATAGGGGGCCAGCTACCGAGGAGATTCCCCAAACCGCCCCAAATAATCCTTGATACTTGCCACGTTCGCGAGGTGCAACCAGATCACCAACAATTACAAAGGTAAGTCCCATCAAACCACCCGCGCCAATTCCTTGAATGGCTCGTGTGATGATTAGTTGTTCCATGGAGGTTGAAGCACCAGCGAGAAGAGAGCCAATCAGAAACACAATAATGGAAAATTGATACACGGGCCTGCGGCCATATAGATCTGAGATCTTGCCGTACAAGGGTGTGGAGGCGGTTGAAGTCAAAAGATATGCAGTAACTACCCAGGTGTAATGATTTAAACCATCAAACTCCTCGACGATACTTTTCAGAGCTGTAGAGACGATAGTTTGATCCAGCGCGGCAAGCAGCAAGCCAGTCATAAGACTGGACATGATGATGAGAATCTCTCGATGGGTTAACGGCTTGGAATGGTCTACTTTTGCTCTATCCCGCATGATTTCCTAACGTGAATTTGGCCCAGAGAGTTAAGGCTACTACTCTCAATGCTGTGAAAAGTGTTATTGCAGAGAATTTAGTAAAAACATATGACAAAGGCGCTGTTAAGGCGCTAAATGGATTGAGTTTAGATGTCGAAGAAGGAACAGTTTTAGGCGTGCTTGGACCAAACGGTGCCGGCAAAACCACAACTGTGAGAATTCTCGCAACATTGTTAACACCTGATTCAGGGCATGCAACTGTTGCTGGAATTGATGTGATTAAAAATCCAGATCAAGTTCGCGAAGTAATTGGATTGTCAGGCCAGTATGCAGCGGTAGATGAAACTCTCACCGGCTGGGACAACCTGGTTATGTTTAGTCGTTTGTATCATCTATCGCCATCTGCTTCCAAGAAAAGAGCAGAGGAGTTACTGGAACAGTTTTCTTTAACTGACGCGGCAAAACGTCCTATCCGTACTTACTCCGGTGGTATGAGACGTCGATTAGATTTGGCAGCTTCTTTAATTGTTAGACCAAAAATCCTATTTCTAGATGAGCCAACGACAGGATTAGATCCGCGCGGCCGTCAAGAGATGTGGGGAGTAATTGATTCTCTGGTTAAAGATGGCACAACACTGCTTTTGACAACGCAGTATCTAGAAGAGGCTGATCAATTAGCTGACGATATTGCGGTAATTGATCATGGCACGGTAATTGCGAGAGGTACCTCTGACCAACTAAAGCGTCAGGTTGGCGGCGAGCGTCTAGAGATTGTTGTTGAATCACAAGATCTCAAAAAAGCTACCGAGATTGTGGAGCGAGTAAGTGGTGGAAAGGCTCTGGTAGAAGAGAGCGCCCGCCAGGTATCAGCCCCCGTTACTACTGGTTCAAAGGCATTGATTGAAGCGGCCCGCTCCTTAGATGATGCCGGAATTCATCCACTTGATATTGGTTTGAAGCGACCTTCTCTAGATGATGTCTTCATCGCTCTGACTGGCCATGCCGCAGAGGATAAGAAGGAAGAGGAAGTTGTAGATCCGAAAGCGCGAAAGAGGAAAAAGAAATGAAGTACGCAGTCTCTGATTCTTTAGTAGTTACTAAGCGCCAGCTCTTGCAGCTGATTCGTATCCCGGAAGTTCTTATCTTTTCCACTATCCAACCGGTGATGTTTGTCCTTCTTTTCCGTTATGTATTTGGTGGCTCAATCTCAACTGGAATTCCCGGCGTTGATTATGTGCAGCTACTGATGCCAGGAATCTTTGTGCAGACCGTTGCATTTACGCTCGCTGGAACGGCGGTCGGCCTAGCTGAAGATATGCAAAAGGGTTTAATTGATCGCTTTAGATCACTTCCGATTTCCCGTTCCGCAGTTGTATTTGGCCGAGCTCTAGGGGATAGCACCCTTAACATTGTTGTTTTGACGGTAATGGGAATCGCAGGATTTTTGGTGGGTTGGCGCCCATCATCCGGAGTTCTAAATGTGATGCTTGGCTTTGCATTTCTATTGTTGTTTGGTTTTGCGATGTCATGGATTGGCGTTTTGATTGGATTATCGGTGCGCTCCGCCCGAGTCGCCAACGCAGCGGTTTTCATTGCAGTCTTTCCATTAACCTTCTTATCAAATGCATTTGCACCAACTACTGGAATGCCAAAACCACTTCAGTACTTTGCGGAGTGGAATCCGGTCTCAACTATGGTCGCAGGCTGTCGTGAGCTATTTGGCCTGCAAAACATCTTCGGTGTTACTGCAAACTCTTGGCCCAGCCAAAACCCACTTGAGATGTCTTTGATTTATATGGTTTTGATTATGGCGGTTTTTATTCCGCTCAGCGTGCGGAAATACATCAATACCGCATCCAAATAATCAGCTGTAAATCTCGGCCTTTAGAACCTTAACGGTAATGTTTTTGCCATTTGGCGCGGTATAGCTTTTTTCCTCGCCAACTTTGGCTCCCACTACAGCGCTACCTAATGGAGATTGCTCGCTGTAAACATCCATATCGCCGCTAGCGATTTCACGGGAGCCCAAAAGGAACTGCATCTCATCGCCCATGATTTCAACAGTAACCTTCATGCCAGGTGCGACGATTCCCTCTGCGCTAGCAGGAGGTGTGCCAATCTCTGCATTTTCCAACATGTGCTTGAGCTGACGGATTCTTGCCTCCATCTTGCCTTGCTCTTCACGAGCAGCGTGATAACCACCGTTTTCCTTTAGATCGCCTTCAGCGCGGGCCGACTCAATCTTCTTTACAATTTCAGATCTGCCAGTTGTTTCGAGGTGGGCGAGCTCTGCAGCTAGACGATCTGCTGCCTCTTGAGTTAACCAGGTCTTGCTCATAAGGGGCTAAGCGTACTTTCTTCAACCCTGTGCTGCACGACAATCCAATACCGCAGCATTAACGGGTGGGATACGGGTTGGGATTGTGGTGGTAAAGCTTTGCTTACCTTGTTTCGCAGCGGGAATAACCTGTTCGATTTCGCCGACCACATTTTTGTCTATGTCGCGGGCTAGCAAGGTGCAGCGCAACTGTTGTGAGGGGTCACGTCTTTCAACGAGATAGGTGATTTCAATCGAATTAGGGGTTTCATTTTGAAAACTTATCAAAGTCACTCTGATCTCAGGATTGGAATGATGCCAAGCGCTCCAGGCCAGCCAAGGCAGAAAAAAAGCTGCAGTTACTATCGCAATGACTCTCCAGGCTCGGGAGTTTTCCCGATATCCATATCTTTGCCGCATTAACTCGCGAGTTTCAGGAGGGAGCTCTGAGAACTGGGCGGTCATGGGAGAATGATGACATGGAACAACCTGTATTTGACACCGGTATCGCTGGTTCACTGACGATGATCTTCTTGACCACCGCTACGGTTTTGTTGTTGCGTAGTTTTTATAAGCGCTGGAAGCGTATTGAAAATCATCGTTTGAATGATGAATCAAAGTAAGGGTCCTTGGCTTAAGAACTCTGGCTTTGTTGCCGTAGTTGTTGTCTTAGCGTTAGTTTTTATCCGATTAGGGTTTTGGCAACTAGATCGTGCCAATGAGTTAAGAGAGTTACAAAAGCCTTATGTCGAAAAACCAATTGTCGCCCTCAGTGATGTCGCAGCACCTTCTGAAAATTTGAGGGACAGCGCGATCAATCGCGTAGTTGAATTTTCTGGACAGTATGTAGCGCAGTTTGATGCTCCTGGACAGGTTGATAATAAAAATAGAGTTCAGAGTTGGTTGGTTGGATTACTTGAGGTAAATGGTGGCGGAGCAATCTTGGTGGTGCGCGGCACGCAAGCAGAGGAGCTTCCAAAAGGTGAGGTCTTTGTTAAAGGAAGGTTGATGGTTCGTCAGTTTGAGGATCGAGCGCCGAAGTCTGAGGATCAATTAAGCAGATTAGATCCATCATTGCTTGTGGCTACCTACAACCTGCCGGTATATGACGGTTACGTGGTGGCTAAGTCAGAGGTGCTAAATGGCAAGCCCTTAAATCTGAAGCGAGCACAGGTTGATCCGGTGAAGCCAAAGGTGCCGGGGTATTACTGGCAGCACATCTCGTATGTCGTTATTTGGTGGCTCATGGCGCTGGTAGTAGTTTTTCTACCGTTCTACAGCAGACAGAGAGAAAAGAAGGCAAAGGGGAGCGTTAATTGAACGGTGTAATTAAACGGTTTCGAATCATGGCCTTTGCCGCCGGAATCATGTCCTTACTGCTCTGGTTTGTTGAGCTGCCAGTGGTTTACTTATTGGATAACCCAGAACTGGCCTCAAAGGTGAAGTGGATTCCCTTTGTTCATGGCTATGTATATGCCTTTTATGTTTTGGCAGCTATTCATTTCACCGCCAAGGCGCGGTTCACCATCAAGCGGATGATCCTGTTTATTTTGGCTGGTACATTGCCGATTGCTTCATTTGTTGCAGAGCGCAGGGTGATGAGGGAGTTTCCTCTTAAATGAGTTTGCGCTCATTAGTTAAATCGCTGGTTTACCCAATCTACGAAGGTAGATTGATGGCGCAGTTAGATCTCTCCCGTACCCCGCACCATATTGGGGTAATTCTTGATGGCAATCGGAGATGGGCAAAGGAAAACCCGTCGCCAACCGGTGATACATCCTCATCCCGTGGCCATCGGGCAGGTGCTGAGAAGATTATTGAGTTACTGCAATGGTGTGAAGAGACCGATATAAACCGTGTGACGTTGTGGTTGTTATCTAGTGATAATTTGAAACGCTCGCCACAAGAGCTAGAGAAGCTAATTTCCATAATCGCAGATACGGTTGATGATTTAAGCGCCACTGGCCGTTGGCAAATTCGCCCGGTTGGATCTTTAGAGTTATTGCCAGAGGAGCTGGCAGCTAGATTAAAAAATGCAGAGGCCAAGACAGCAGGAATTTCCGGGATTACAGTGAATGTTGCGATCGGCTATGGCGGCCGACTGGAGATTGTCGATGCTTTCAAAAAATACCTTCAGGAGTGTGGCACGGTAGGTAAACCAATTACTCAAATCGCTGATGAAGTTTCAGTTGATTCCATCGATAAATACCTTTACACCGCAGGACAGCCAGATCCCGAATTGGTTATCCGCACCTCTGGTGAGCAACGGTTAGGTGGATTCTTGTTGTGGCAGAGCCATCAATCTGAGTTTTATTTTTGTGAGGCGTACTGGCCAGATTTTCGCCGGGTTGATTTCTTGCGCGCCCTGCGTTCTTACGCCGCCCGACAGCGAAGACTTGGTAAATAAAAAGTAAACCTCAACCTCTACTTGAGCGTGTCGCGTGATTTACCGGCTTTGAGGATTTATCTTTTTCCTAACTCACTTCCCTGGCTTTTTGAGCGTGAAATTCACGATCTTTAAGCTCTAAATAACAGAATAAGAAGGAGTTACTTGGCCCGTAGCAGCTCCGCCGGACGAAAAACCTATGTCCTAGATACCAGCGTTTTGCTGGCTGATCCCACCGCCTTCTTTAGATTTGCTGAGCATGAAATCATCATCCCGATCGCTGTAATCGGAGAGTTAGAAACCAAGAGAGACCATCCCGAGCTGGGCTACTTTGCTAGAGCCGCTCTTCGTCAACTAGATGATCTGCGAATTTCACATGGTCGACTTGATCAACCATTAAAAATCAACGCCTCAGGCGGCATTCTCTCTGTCGAGCTAAACCACACAGATACCTCATCTCTGCCACATGGCTTTTTGCGTGATGGCACAAATGATTCAAGGATTTTGGCTGTAGCTCGAAACTTGGTCAGTGAAGGAAAAGATGTTGTATTAGTAACCAAGGATTTGCCGCTGCGGGTTAAGGCATCATCAGTTGGAATCTCAGCGGAGGAGTATCGAGCAGAGTTAGCTCCATCCAGTGGTTGGACCGGGATGGTTGATGCCACAGTCGGTAGCAAAGTTATCGATGCACTTTATGCTGGCGAGCGGGTCAGTGATCCAATCGCTAAAGATCTGCCCTGCCACACCGGAGTAGTGCTCCACTCAGAAAAAGGCAGCGCTCTAGCCCGAGTTACCTCTGATAAATCTTTGGTCTTAGTACGCGGTGACAAAACCGCATTTGGAATTCATGGACGTTCAGCAGAGCAGCGCATCGCACTTGATCTTTTGCTAGACAATGAAATTGGCATCGTCTCGCTGGGCGGCCGTGCTGGAACTGGAAAGTCCGCGCTGGCGCTATGTGCAGGTTTGGAGGCGGTTCTAGAGCGCAGGTTGCACAAGAAGATTGTGGTTTTCCGTCCGTTGTATCCAGTCGGCGGTCAGGAGCTGGGTTATCTTCCCGGCAGCGAGGGCGAGAAGATGTCACCTTGGGCTCAGGCGGTTTTTGACACCCTTGGTGCCTTGGTCTCTGCCCAGGTGATTGAAGAGGTAATGGATCGGGGATTAATTGAGGTCCTTCCCTTGACCCATATCCGTGGTCGCTCACTGCATGACTCCTTTGTAATTGTTGATGAGGCGCAATCCCTGGAGCGCGGGGTTTTGCTAACTGTGCTCTCCAGAATCGGCCAAGGCTCACGAGTGGTCTTGACCCATGACATCGCCCAACGGGACAACCTGCGGGTCGGACGTCATGATGGTGTGGTTGCGGTAGTGGAATCGCTTAAAGGCCACCCGCTCTTTGCCCATGTCACTCTGACTAGATCAGAGCGCTCCCAGATTGCCGCCCTGGTCACTGAGTTGTTGGAGGACCCAGTCCAACTATTTGCCTAAGTAAAAACCCGATTTTTAGGGGTTTTATTACAAAAGGGATAAATAGGACTTTATACGGGCTGAACTGGGGTTTTGTTATCCACATTTCCTGTGAGATTTTCTTTTTTTCCGCCACTCGCTGGCTTTAATTTGCGACTCACCCCGGGCTTTGTCACCCTAAAGCCCAATTCCCCCAAAACTTAAACTCGACTTTTGGCTGCCCAAGGTGGCCAAGACAGATGGAGGCGATAGGCACATGCTTAGACAACGTCTTGTTGTTGCCAGCGTTGCTTTCGCGACCCTGTTTATCTCCTCAGTCGAGGTGGCTTATGCCCAACCAACCCTTCCGATTGAGGTTGAACTCGCACCAGCTCCAGTCGCTGATCTTCGAGCCGCAATCCCTGGTGAGACCGAGCCAACCTGGCCGACCTTGCTAGAGATGAATGAACGCTCCACCGTTATGGCCTGGGATATGTTGATGGTTTCTTTGATGATGAAAAAGGTTGAGCAGGCCAGGACCGGCAAGGGCGCCCGCAAAGTTGGTGCCGAGATTGCCAAGGAGAAGTACGGCTGGGGCAAGTACCAGTTCTCCTGCCTCGATACTTTGTGGACCAAGGAGAGCAACTGGAATTACAGAGCTCGCAATAAGCGGACCGGTGCCCATGGAATTCCACAAGCTTTGCCAGCTACCAAGATGGAGATTATGGGAACAGATTGGCGCACCAACCCAGTTACTCAAATTACCTGGGGTCTGCATTACATCGATGTGCGTTATGAAACACCTTGCAAGGCGCTAGCAAAGTTCAAGCGCTCGCGTTACTACTAAACCTCCGGCTTTACCCCGATAGTTAATGGCTTGCCGTTGTCGGCAAAGAAATCATTTCCTTTGTCATCAACCACGATGAAGGCTGGGAAGTTTTCGACCTCGATCTTCCAGATCGCTTCCATGCCCAGCTCTTCATAATCCAAGACCTCAACCTTCTTAATGCAATCCTGCGCTAATCGCGCAGCTGGTCCACCAATAGAGCCAAGATAAAAACCACCATGCTTGTTGCAGGCCTGGGTTACCTGTTTGGAACGGTTGCCTTTTGCCAACATCACCATTGAGCCGCCCAGTGATTGGAAGTAATCAACATATGAATCCATACGTCCCGCGGTTGTTGGACCAAAGGAGCCCGAGGCATAACCAGATGGAGTTTTTGCTGGACCGGCGTAGTAAACCGGATACTTTTTAAAGTACTCCGGCATTGGTTTTCCGGCATCTACTAACTCTTTGATTTTGGCATGAGCTAAATCGCGGGCTACTACCAAAGTACCAGTGAGGGAGAGTCGGGTTTTTACCGGGTGCTTAGAGAGCTCGGCGAGAATTCGCTCCATAGGTTGGTTCAAATCAATTTTTACTACATTGTCATCAAGATGAGAATCAGTTGTCTCCGGCAAGAAATGCGCAGGATCAGTCTCTAATTTCTCAATGAAGACGCCTTCCTTTGTGATCTTGGCTTTGGCCTGGCGATCGGCTGAGCAAGAAACTGCGATTGAGATTGGCAGAGATGCGCCATGGCGCGGCAAACGAACTACCCGAACATCATGGCAGAAGTACTTGCCTCCAAACTGCGCACCAATTCCCAATCCTTGTGTTAAAGCAAAGACCTCTTTTTCTAAAGCAAGATCTCGGAAGGCTCGGCCGGTCTTGGCATTTCCTTCAGTTGGAAGTGAGTCAAGATATTTTGTAGAGGCCAACTTCGCGGTCTTAGCGGTGAACTCTGCTGAGGTGCCGCCAATAACAATTGCTAGGTGATACGGAGGGCAAGCCGCTGTTCCTAGTGAGCGGAGTTTGTCCTCAAGCCAGGCGATAAATGCGGTCGGATTAAGAATCGCCTTGGTCTCTTGGTACAAAAATGATTTGTTGGCGCTACCGCCACCCTTTGCTATGAATAGGAAGTTGTACTCATCAGCATGCTCGTAATCTGAATAGATTTCAATCTGGGCGGGCAGATTGTTACCGGTGTTTTTCTCTTCCCAGGTGGTTACCGCCGCAAGTTGGGAATAGCGCAGATTTAATTGGGTATAGGCATCGTAAATGCCGCGGGAGATTGTGACCTCATCTCTTTCAGAGGTTAAAACCTGTTGACCTTTTTTGCCCATAACCAGAGCGGTACCGGTGTCCTGGCACATCGGCAAAACACCACCAGCTGAGATGTTGGCATTTTTCAATAAATCGAGGGCAACAAATCGATCATTCGGAGAGCTCTCTGGATCCGAGAGAATGTTGGCTAGTTGTTGTAGATGAGCAGAGCGCAGGTAATGGTTGATGTCATGAATCGCTATCTGAGTCAGATTTCTAATTGCCTCAGGGTCCACCTTCAAAAAGCTCTTGCCATCAGCCTCAAAAGTAGAAACGCCCTCTTTGCTGATTAAGCGATACTCGGTTTTGTCCTCTCCAATTGGGAGTAGATCTTCATAAATAAACTCTGGCATTTTTATTGATTCTCAGTTTCAGATTTAGCGGCTTCTAATTTGGCTCGGGCACCATCTAGCCACTCTTGGCAGATTGCAGCAAGGGCTTCACCACGCTCCCACAGTTGTAGTGACTCTTCCAGACCGGCGCCACCTGCTTCCAGCGCAGCAACAACTTTGGCGAGCTCATCACGAGCTGCTTCATAACTTAGATTTTCTTTATTGCTGGAGGCCATATTCGTAATCTACTCGCTTTTCTTTTCTGAACCTGGGCCGGAAGCTGTCGCAACCGCCACACCTTTTGCCAATCTAATTCGAATCTCCTCGCCAGCGGTCAGCGCAGCTGGGTCAGTGATAATCGAGCCACCTGGTTTTTGAACCACCGCATAGCCGCGATCCAATGTGGCCTGCGGGGAGAGGGTGCGCACCCGCGCTGCGATATGAGAAACCTCGTCATAGGCCCTAACCAGTCGGGAGTGCATGCTCATATGAGAGCGTGCCTTTAAGCCTTTTATGATTTCTTCACGGGTTGTGACCATGACAATCGGATCTTTCATGACCGGTCGTTGAATCAAATTGACTATCTTGGTCATCTCTAGAACAACTAAATCATTTATCTTTCGATCTGCACGATCCCGCAGGTTCTTTATTTTTGTTTGCTCTTCTTGAAAATCTGGAACTACTCGTTTTGCTGCATCGGTTGGGGTTGAGGCGCGAAGATCGGCAACCAAATCCAAAAGTGGGGTGTCCTGTTCATGGCCAATGGCGCTAACAATTGGCTTGGTGCAAGAGGCGGCTAAACGGACTAGACCCTCATCTGAAAATGGGAGCAGATCTTCAAAAGAGCCGCCACCTCTTGTAATGATGATGACATCAACCTCTGGATCTGCATCCAACTCCCGCAAGGCATTGGAAACTTGAATCACCGCATCTGCGCCTTGTACCGCTACCTCTCTAGTTTCAAATCGAACGGATGGCCAACGACGTCTAGCATTTTCCTTAACATCTTTTTCAGCAGCGCTAGCGCGACCGCAGATCAGACCAATTTTGTTAGGAAGAAATGGCAGTGGCTTTTTTCTTTCATCTGCGAATAAACCTTCAGCGGCTAGAACTTTTTTGAGCGCTTCAAGACGGGCTAGAAGTTCCCCAACACCAACCTGCCTTATCTCTTTAGCGTTGAGTGAGAGCTTGCCGGTTGGGGTATAAAAATTAACTTTGGAGTGAATAACAACGCGGGCATTTTCAGATAATGGTGAGATTGCTTTGAAAACCCCACGTGGGCAGGTGACCTCGAGATACATATCAACACTGGGATCGCGTAGCCGCATGTAAACCATGCCAGAGCCAGCTCGATCATTTAACTGTGCGATTTCACCTTCGACCCAGATTTGCCCCAAACGATTTATGTACTCGCTGATGGCCTCTGAGACAACTCTCACTGGCACCGGCTTATCGCTTGAAGTTTCGAGCACGGCGCAATGCTAATAGGATGCGGTTATGGCTAAACGAGTGCTTTTGGCAGCGCCGCGCGGATACTGCGCCGGTGTTGATAGAGCGGTGATAACCGTTGAGAAAGCGCTGGATTTATATGGAGCCCCGGTCTATGTTCGAAAGCAGATCGTTCACAACATCCATGTTGTCTCCTCATTGGAGAAAAAGGGCGCGATATTTGTAGATGAGACCGATCAGGTGCCGGAGGGTGCCATCGTGATCTTTTCAGCTCACGGTGTTTCCCCAAAGGTTCATCAAGAGGCCGCAGCCCGCAATCTAAAGACCATCGATGCCACATGTCCTTTGGTCACTAAAGTTCATCAAGAGGCCAAGAGATTTGCCGCCGACGACATGCAGATTTTGTTGATTGGTCATGAAGGACATGAAGAGGTAGAGGGCACAGCCGGTGAAGCACCGGATCATGTGAAGTTGATTGATGGCCTTGATGGCGCGCGCGAGGTTGAGATTGATCCAAACCGTCCAGTGGCATGGTTATCCCAAACCACCTTAAGTGTTGATGAAACATTAGAAACCGTTGGCATTCTCAAAGAGCGTTTTCCGCAGTTGCAAGATCCGCCATCAGATGACATTTGTTACGCCACTCAAAACCGACAGGTTGCCATCAAGCAGGTTGCACCACAAGCAGATTTAATTTTGCTGGTGCGATCTCGTAACTCCTCTAACTCAGTTCGCTTAG
>JACCDL010044304.1_pt1 | contig 12319 bp, 9 predicted proteins | sample 7441931 | NCBI WGS metagenome assembly JACCDL01 (sample SAMN15323437, study PRJNA562643) | freshwater metagenome | isolation source: river surface water | place: USA:Blue River Watershed | collected 2017-08-16 | reverse complement strand
GAAGTTATCTCCATCTTATCCTCCGAAGACGATAGACATTGCGATAGCTTTACCGGTAGTTGCTACTGGAGTACCATTTGATGTGATATTAGTTGCGTTTAATGTATTGCTTGATTTGTTGAATGTCAGTGCCGCACTACCTGCAATGTTACCACTATCGTTAAATTGAATTTGAGTATTTGAACCGGCTGCGCCACCGGAATTGTAATTTGTAATTTCAACTTTAGCACCAGATACTGGAGTACCTGATAATGTTACTACATTACCTGATACAGAATATGAACTATGTAATTGTAATACGCCATCAATGTTAACTGTAAGTTGGTCTTCGTTAGTTGGAGTAGTTGATAAAGTATAAGTGTTACCAGTGCCGTTAGCAGTAAATTCTTGAACAGAACCTACTGCTACACCTGTTCCACCACCGCCGGATTGTGCTGCCCAAGATAATCCACCGGATCCATTTGTAGTTAAAACATATCCTGATGTGCCACCAGTTATTGTAATATTACCCACAGCACCCAAGTTAGCACTTGTAGTTACTGACAAATTAGATGCACTCAAATTACCAGTATATGTTGGTAAGTATGCGGCTACATTAGTATTTGAATAGTTACTAAAACTCCATGCTGTTCCGTTAGCATATAGTAAGTTGTTAGTTAATACATTACCAGCAGATACATTACCTGTGTATGTTGGTAAATATGCGGCTACATTAGTGTTAGAGTAACTTGCAGGTAAGCCAGTCAACTGACTACCGTTACCAATAAAGAAATTAGCAGTTACATTACCAGATCCACCTGCACCTGCAACAATATTACCCGTAACAGATATATTGCTGTTTAATAATTGAATCGTGTTGGTGCCACTCGGGTCTTGTAGATTACCAACTTTAATGCCGCCCGATGTAGCAGTAATTAGTCCAGAAGTTAAACTAGTTAGTGTACCTACTGATGTAATATTTGGCTGAGCATTAGTTGTCACTGTTGCGGCTGTATTCGCTGCCGATGCTGTTGCTACATAACCAGTAACATTAGCTCCAGTAATACTTGTTAATGTAGAACCATTACCAATAATATATCCTGCACGAATGTTGCCATAACTATTCCAAGTAACAACTTCACTTGATACGGAAACATTACTACCGAAACCGAACTCACTATTTGAGTTATCCCAACCCATGAATGCATCAATTGCACTACTAGAATAATAATGTAGTAGTTGGCCCCTATCTTTACCATCATTACTTGACAGGGGTGTGCCATTAGGATTGCCGCCCTGCTCAATGATAGGATCTTTTACATTAAACGATGTGACATTTGCATATGTATATGTGCCAGAAACAGTTAGATTACCTGTTATAGTTGCATCGCCTGATACTGTTACACTAGTTAGTGTACCAACACTTGTAATATTAGGTTGAGCGGCTGTTGTTACAGTACCGGCTGTTGTTGCTGAATTGGCAGTATTCGCTAATGGGACATAGCCAGTTACATTAGCACCAGTAATACTTGTTAATAATGCACCGTTTCCGCTAAAGTAATTAGCAATTACATAATTAGCATCACTGATGTTACCTCCTGTACCACTTGTAATCAAGTTACCTGTAGTTAAGTTACCGGATACAGTTAAACTTGTTAGTGTACCGACTGAAGTAATATTCGGCTGTGCATTTGTAGTCACGGTGCCAGCTGTAGTAGCACTCGTAGCTGTATTGGCTGCGTTTGCTAACGGGACATAACCAGTGACATTAGCACCAGTTAAATTTGTCAGGGTAGAACCATTGCCAATGTGATAGTTAGCATTGATGTTACCAGTATATGTTGGTAAATATGCGGCTACATTAGTATTTGAATAGTTACTAAAACTCCATGCTGTTCCGTTAGCATAAAGCAAATTATTGGTTAGTAAGTTGCCGGCGGCTACATTACCTGTGTATGTTGGTAAATATGCGGCTACATTGGTATTTGAGTAGTTACTAAATGTCCACGCTGTTCCGTTAGCGTAAAGTAAATTATTGGTTAGCAAGTTACCAGCAGCTACATTACCAGTATAAGTTGGTAAATATGCGGCTACATTGGTATTTGAATAAGTAGATCCGAATGTCCAAGCAACGCCGTTAGCGTAAAGTAGATTATTTATTTGGATATTACCAGCAGAAACATTAGCCGTAACTGATGTATTAGCGAACGAAAACGTTGCGGATGAGTTTATGTTAAACGGTTCTAACTGTGTAATGTTTGCTAGTGGCATGATAATTTTGTCTCAACTAGTATTTAGCTTAAAAAGTAATCGTTCCGGAACTGGTGAATGTGTATACTCTATAAGAGCCAGTTGTCGATACGGTTGGAGTTCCGGTAGTTGATACTGCTGTATAACTGTTACTTACACGCAAGATAACAACACCACTACCGCCTGTGCCACTAGTTGATGGGTTAGTAGTACCTGTTCCACCACCGCCACCAGTATTAACTGTAGCATTTTTTGTACTCGTAGCCGAGTTTCCTGTTCCGCCGCCCCCTTGGCCGCCGGCTCCACCTGCAGGGCCGCCACCGGCTCCACCGCCACCGCCACCTGCACGGTATGTAGCAGTACCATTTATACTAGATTGAACTCCATCGCCACCTTTGCCGCCACCTGTACTAGTATTACCATTTGATCCAGCTTGCCCAGCACCGCCGCCGCCACCTGCTGGATAAGTTATACCTTCGGTACCTTTACCACCCGAATATCCTTGACCACTAGTTCCCGTACCAGCAGCAGTAGAACTTTGTCCAGATCCACCGCCCGAGCCACCGTTGCCAGGAGTAGATGAGTTTCCACCACCGCCACCTCCACCGACTGAAGTGATAGTGGTTAAACCTGATCCAGCAATACTGCTATTAGATCCATTAGTTCCGGTTGCTTCTTCACCTGATACCGCTGTTCCACCTGCACCTACAGTAATTGTATAAGTAACACTTGGAGTAAATGTTATAGTAGATTCAGCAGATGCGCCGCCGCCGCTACTTTCACCAACTACACTGGATCTATAACCACCGGCACCGCCTCCAGCGCCATAATTAGTACCACCACCTGACCCTCCACCGGCAATAACAAGATATTCAACTGTAATTGTTGTAGGTGCAGAATTAGGATCTAAACTGATCCCACCACCTATAGTAATGCCGCCGCCGATGCTAAGTGCCATTGATTATACTCCTAGTTGAACTTCAACCCAACTTGTCGTATCTTCGTCCCAAGTATACAATTTACCATCAGTTGGCATTGGAGTCGGTGCTTCCCAGTAACAAGTTTCTTCATTCAATGTCCAACTATTGTATGGTTGCGGTGCATAGAAAGCATCACGCTGTGAATCGTAGATATACCCGATACCAGCATAGTTCTTTCTTAATGCGACTCCATTATCTGGTTGTCCATCTTGTCCATAATGTACACCACCTCTAGTGTTGTAACTAGTTTGAATGAATGAGTTTGGATCACCGAAATGTCCAGTATTGATAGTTTCTTGGTCGATGACCAGAACTTGTGTTACGATGTTGTTTTCATCAATTTGTGCAAAATGTGCCATATTATTTCCTTTTTAATCTTGTATTTAGAATGTTATTGTACCTGAACCATTAAATGTGTAATAACGATATCCACCCGATATAGTATATGTTACCGAAGATCCTGAAGTAGTTGCTGCCTTAAAGTTAATGGGGTATCGTATAATAGTTTTACCCGAACCTCCTGATGAACCTGTAATAGTTCCGGCGCTTTGTGCGCCTCCACCGCCGCCGCCTCCAGTGTTTGCAGTTCCTGCATCTCCGGTAGTACCGGTGACATTAGATCCATTCCCGCCACCACCATTGCCGCCTGCTCCAGCAGTACCACCAGAACGGACACCACCCCCACCACCACCTGCATAAAATGTGCCTAAACTATTCCAATTAATTCCCTGGCCACCATTTCCGGCTAAACCACCTGAAGCACCGGCGTTTCCAACCGATGCGGCTCCACCACCTCCGCCTCCTGGATATGGACTGCTACCGTTGCCAGCACCACCGTCATACCCTTGTCTCGGGGGACCAGCAGTACCGGCTCCACCTGAAGTATTGTAAGCCCCACCGCCACCAGAACCTCCACTTGCTCCGTTTCCGCCACCGGCGCCACCGCCGCCACCCACCGCAGTTAATGTTCCATTAGTTGATGATAAACTAGAGTTTGAACCGTTTCCGCCAGTTGTTCCGCCAACACCTGTTCCGCCAGCACCAATTGTAATACTATATGTGATACCAGAGGTTACACTATATGAGGAATTAACTAATACTCCTCCAGCTCCTCCGCCACCTAGTCCGGCGCCATTAGATGTGCCACCACTTGCGCCACCACCTGCAACTATTAAATAATCAATAGTCGGTGGAGGCAATGGTGAGGTACCGGGCCAGTTTTGTGAACTAGCATACTGTGCTTCTGTAGTTAAATTAAAAAACCCTGAGGCGCCGTCTCCACTAATAGATATTGGTGTTGCAGAAATGACTCCTCCTAAATATCTTTTAACCATTTTAGCTAATATCCTCGTAGCTACAAGTTACGATCAATGTATTTGCTGTTCCAGCAGTAGCACCTAGACTTGTATTTTCTTCTAGGTAATATTGACTTGTTTTATCGATTATGTTTAATGTTGCGTAGGCCGGTACTGAGACAACTCCTGCTATAGCAAAATTAGTACCGCTTAAATTAGCTGCGCTATTATAGTTAACGGTAACATTTGCCGCATTTGCTCCGTAGTTTGCCACATTTAGTGTATTGACTTTCAAACACTTTCCACTGCTATTAGGATTGTTTAACACAGTAGTTGCTGATGTTGTTGTCAGGTTTGCACCTGTTGTTTTACCATTGATTGTTGTTGCGCCTATTAAATTTGGTGCTGCCATATTATCCTCCGAATACTAAACTATAGCCTGTTATATAGGCATTACTTCCACCACCGGCACTTGCTGTAGCAAAACTTAAATTGCCTGTACCGTCAGTAGTTAAAACTTGTCCTGATGTTCCACCAGTAATGTGAATATTTGCTACCGGACCCAATGACACATTGGCTGCGGTAATATTCAGATCACCAGTTTGATTTAACATATTTGTAGAAACTTTTGTTGTCATTGTTTATCCTTAGAATGTGATTGTGCCTGAACTAGTGAATGTATATATTCTGTAACCACCGGTGACAGTATAAGTCGGTGATCCGGTAGTAGATGTTGCTGGACGATATCCGTCTGAATATCTTATAATCACTATACCAGAACCGCCCGCACCACCAGAAGAGTTGGCGCCATCATAAACGCCAGTTGCGCCGCCACCGCCTGTGTTAGGTGAACCGGCAGCTCCCGGAGTAGCTGAAGTTGTATTACCATTTGCTCCTCCGCCTTGACCACCTAGACCGGCCCCGCTTGTTAATGAAGTTGCTCGGCTGTCTCTACCACAGCCGCCGCCGCCACCGTAGTATGTATTTGTACCCGAGTAAGCATTAAGTACACCGTCACCCCCGCTGGCTGCTCTTGTTGCAGTAGAAGTGTTAATAGTTTCACCTACTGCACCGGCGCCGCCACCGCCACCACCACTAAATCTGCTACCGCCGTTTCCTGCAGCGGCACCGCCGTTATTACCTTGGCTTGGTGTAGTTGTTGGGTTGTTACCTGTACCACCTACCCCGCCGCCGCTAAAGGTTGATGTGCCTCCTCCTCCACCAGAACCACCATTACCTCCTGCACTACCATTGAATCCACCGGCTCCACCACCTGTTGCTGTTATAGATGAAAATACTGAGTCGACTCCTTTTCCTCCGTTGTTGACCGAACCTGCGGTTCCACCTGCACCAACGGTAACAGTTAATGCCACTCCTGAGACTACTGCGAATCCTGTAGCCGATCTTACGCCTCCGCCACCGCCGCCTCCAGCAGAGCTAGATAATCCTCCTCCACCGCCGCCGGCAACAACTAGATAATCAACAGTAGTAGTAATAGGCAAAGTACTTCCTGGCCAAACACCAGATTTAGACAATATAACAGCATCACCTGAAGAATAAACTCCACTAGGAACAGATATTGTTGAAATAAGTTGTCCGGTTACCCCGTAATTTGACCTTAATCTCATTTTTAACTCATTAATTCATAACTAGCACTTATGCTTACACTACTATTAGCGGATACATTCGCTTGCAGAACATCACCTTCTTCTAAATATAGTGCAGTGTCTTTTCCTAACAAAACAAGGGTAGAATATACAGGAACACTTATATTACCACCTACAAAGTAAGCAGTTGAACTTCGATTAATCATTACATTACAAGTAACATTTGCGTTACTATAATTTGTTAATACAATTGAATTTAATTTGTCAACTGTACTACTACTTGAAGCATTTGTAATAACATTACTTGTAACTGTACTTAATGTTGCTAATGCTGTTTTTCCTGTTACTGTTGTAGTACCTAATAAATTTGGTGCTGCCATTTTATCCTCCGAATATAATACCCATAGTCATTGCTTGGGCTCTAATTGATGTGTTGCTTGCTCCAGAAACTGTGACGGTTACTACATTTCCGACATTAGTTGCTGTTACTCCTGAACCAACAAAATTGATTGTGTTTGCGGTAGCTGTTAAATTACTACCTTCTTCCTGTATTAATAAAGCTGAACCACCACCGCTACTTGATGCACTAGCAACAGATAATTCTCTAATCTGTATTGCTACCCCACTAGCTGGTGCAGTTGTAAATGTTAATGTTGATCCACTAATCGTATAATCAGATGTTGGTGTCTGTAAAACACCGTCTAATGTTACTAATACACTACTTACTGTAGCACCAGAAGTTACAGTATAGTTAACTGTAGTGTTATCACCAGTTGCAGTTCTAGTAGTAAATGCACCAGAACCAATTGTCAAACCTTCAATAGTAGTGACTTCAATACTTGAACCATTTGCAGGAATACTACCAAATGTAAGATTTGCTCCGCTTAGTGAATAACTACCACGACCAACGAATGCACCATTATAGTTAACAAATACACTATTAACACTTGTTGGTGTTACACTTAAAGTGAAAGTATCTGCTACACCATTACCAGTGAAATTATCTACACTGATAGTTGTCGATGTTGAACTGCCGCCACCACCTGTCTGTGCTGCCCAAGATAGTACACCTGAACCGTTTGTAGTTAATACATAGTTAGCTGACCCGCCGGTGATAGTAATATTACCTACAGCACCTAAGTTAGCACTTGTAGTTACTGACAAATTAGATGCACTCAAATTACCAGTATATGTTGGTAAGTAAGCTGCTACATTGGTGTTTGAGTAACTTGCTGGTAATCCAGTTAGTAATGAACCATCACCTACAAAATAGTTAGCAACTATTGCATTTCCACCATTAATATTTCCTGCGGTAATATTTGCTGTCACACTTAGTGAACTTAATGTACCTACACTAGTAATATTTGGCTGTGCGGCTGTAGTTACAGTACCTGCGGTTGTTGCAGATGTTGCGGTATTGGCTGCATTTGCTAGTGGAACATATCCGGTTACATTTGCACCAGTAATACTTGTTAATGTAGCACCATTACCAATGAAATAATTAGCAGATACATTACCTGTTACTGACAATGAACTTAAAGTACCTACACTAGTAATGTTAGGCTGAGCCGCAGTAGTTACTGTGCCTGCAGTAGTAGCACTTGTAGCTGTATTGGCTGCATTTGCTAGAGGTACATATCCAGTTACATTAGCACCAGTTAAGTTTGTTAATGTTGCACCATTACCAATAAAATAGTTAGCAGTTACATTACCAGTTACTGATAATGAACTTAATGTACCAACTGAAGTGATGTTTGGTTGTGCGGCTGTAGTTACGGTGCCAGCTGTTGTTGCACTTGTAGCTGTGTTAGCCGCATTTGCTAGTGGAACATATCCGGTTACATTTGCTCCCGTAATGCTTGTTAATAATGATCCATTACCGCTGAAATAGTTAGCAATTACATAGTTAGCATCGCTAATGTTACCACCTGTACCACTTGTAATCAAATTACCTGTAGTTAAGTTACCAGAAACAGTCAAACTTGTTAATGTACCAACACTAGTGATATTAGGTTGTGCATTAGTTGTTACTGTACCCGCAGTAGTCGCACTTGTAGCTGTAGTTGCTGTGTTGGCTGCATTCGCTAATGGAACATAACCAGTTACATTAGCGCCGGTGATGTTAGTTAGTGTTGATCCATTACCAATAAAGTAATTAGCGGATACATTACCAGTATATGTTGGTAGATATGCAGCTACATTGGTGTTTGAATAATTACTGAATGTCCATGCTGTGCCGTTAGCATAGAGTAAGTTGTTAGTTAGTACATTGCCGGCAGCTACATTACCTGTATAAGTCGGAAGATATGCGGCTACATTGGTGTTAGAGTAACTTGCCGGTAATCCTGTTAGTTGACTACCATTACCAATAAAGTATGTAGCGGTCACATTACCCGATCCACCTGCACCTGCAACAATGTTTCCGGTAACTGATACATTACTATTCAACAATTGAATTGTATTAGTACCACTTGGGTCTTGTAAGTTTCCAACTTTGATGCCGCCTGATGTGGCAGTAATCAAACCAGAAGTCAAGCTAGTTAGTGTACCAACACTTGTAATATTTGGTTGTGCATTTGTAGTTACTGTTGCGGCTGTGTTGGCAGCAGAGGCTGTTGCTACATATCCGGTGACATTAGCACCAGTAATACTTGTTAATGTTGCACCATTACCAATGAAATAACCCGCACGGACATTGCCATAACTATTCCAAGTAACAACTTCGCTAGATACTGATACATTACTACCGAAACCGAACTCACTATTTGAGTTATCCCAACCCATAAATGCATCAATAGCACCGCTTGAGTAGTAATGTAAGATTTGTCCTCTGTCCTTACCATCGTTACTTGATAGAGGTGTGCCATTAGGATTGCCGCCTTGTTCAATGATAGGGTCTTTAACATTGAAAGAAGTGACATTCGCATATGTGTATGTGCCTGATACTGTTAAGTTACCAGTGATTGTTGCGTCACCTGAAACAGATACACTAGATAAAGTACCTACTGAAGTAATGTTTGGCTGTGCCGCAGTTGTTACTGTACCAGCAGTGGTTGCTGAATTGGCAGTATTTGCTAATGGGACATAACCTGTGACATTAGCACCTGTGATACTTGTTAATAATGATCCATCACCACTGAAATAGTTAGCAATTACATAGTTAGCATCACTGATGTTACCACCTGTGCCGCTTGTGATTAGATTACCTGTAGTTAGATTACCTGAAACAGTTAGGCTAGTTAATGTACCAACTGATGTAATGTTTGGCTGTGCATTCGTTGTTACAGTTCCAGCTGTATTAGCCGCTGTTGCTAGTGGAACATAGCCAGTTACATTAGCACCAGTTAAGTTTGTTAGCGTAGAACCATTACCAATATGATAATTAGCGTTGATGTTGCCAGTATAAGTTGGTAGATATGCAGCTACATTGGTGTTTGAATAGCTTGCTGGTAATCCAGTTAATAATGATCCATTACCTACAAAATAGTTAGCAACAATAGCATTACCACCGTTTATATTACCTGCAGTAATATTTGCTGTTACTGATAAACTACTTAATGTACCTACTGATGTGATGTTTGGTTGTGCGGCTGTAGTTACAGTACCCGCTGTCGTTGCGCTAGTTGCTGTATTAGCGGCATTTGCCAATGGGACATAGCCAGTTACATTAGAGCCTGTGATACTTGTTAATGTAGAACCATTACCAATGAAGTAGTTAGCAGAAACATTACCTGTATATGTCGGTAGATATGCAGCTACATTGGTATTTGAGTAGTTGCTGAAACTCCATGCTGTTCCGTTAGCGTATAGTAAATTATCAGTTAATAAATTACCCGTAGTAATATTACCGGTGTATGTAGGTAGATATGCGGCTACATTAGTGTTTGAATAGGTAGATCCAAACGACCAAGCTGTACCGTTAGCATACAGAATATTATCAGTTTTGATATTACCCGCACTTAAATTAGCCGTGACATTGGCGTTAGCAAATGTAAAACTGCTTGTAGAATCTAAAGTAAAACCGGGTAATTTTGTTAGTGCCATATATGTATTTATTATTTAGTAGGTAGTGCGTCTGTAGGTGGGGTAAATGTTGTGGTATATCGGGCATATCCATTAGTGATTCTTACACTTGTTATGTACCCATAAAATAGTCTAAAAATAGTAGTCCCGCCACTAGCATTATTTAAAGCCCCGATGTAACTCAATGTACCAGTGCTATAAATAGTTGCAGGCGCTGTGTATGTTGAACCAATTTGTGTACCGTTTAAGAACACTTTATAATCTGCTCCTGAACGGGATACTGCGATATGATTCCATTGATTCACTATAAAAGTACCTATATTTCCAGAATTAATTCCCCAACTACTACCATCTGCTCCTACATAGAAATTTATGCTAGTATTTGTAATACCTAATCTAAGAGATGAGTAAGCTGATGTATTACCATTAAACCATAGAATAGTTTGAATTTGATTTGAAGCTGTGGTATAGAACCAACATTCGGCTGTGTAGTCCCCTCTAGCAAGATTAATAGTAGGGTTATTTAATATACCTGCATAGTCATCAGTACCATCAAAATACATACTCTTTCCAGTGTTTTGTTGGAATGGGTTTTGTGACACGACTTTAGTTGAACCAGTTTTTGTTATAGCTAAATTATTACTACTATTATCAATAAATTTATTTGCTTGTGCTGTGAGAAGTTGTGTATTTGCGACCGCAGTTAAAGGACTAGTAGGAACAGTCAAAGTAGATTGAGAAATGTTATACAAGCATGTTCCTTTGATTACTCTTAAGTTAGAAAAATATCCAAAATATTGTTCACTTGCATTACTTGCTCCAACATATAAGGTTGACCAATCAACAGTAGCAGTCATTGTAGTAACTGCTGTTTGTCCGACACCATTTATATACATTCTTGATGTTGTTCCTGATCTCTCCCATACTATATGATTCCATTTATTAGCTTGAACTATATTAGTGGAATAGTCATATGATGATCCGTTGTAAAAGTAAAAGTACCATGCACTACCGGACAATGCCATTTTTAAAGTATCTGTATTTCCACCTGTTCGACTCAACATTTGCATATAAGATGCTGTGCTATCCGTCGCAAATATCCAAAATTCAACGGTGAAGTCACCGGTTAATTGCATATTAGTACTACCACCCGTCACTTGGAAAGTATCAGCAGCATTTACTAGTCGATAACTATAATAACTACCAGCATACGGATCTTCAATTGCTAATTGTGTATTGGCAACTGTTTCTAAAATGTTAGAACTATGATAGTCAATGATGCCACCACTAGTACCATTTAACAATAGTACTGAAGATGCAATAGCTGTACCGATAGTAGTTGTCGGTGTTAACGGTGTTACGGGTGGAACGAAACCTGAAGTATAAAGTGCCACACCATTTACTATTCTCAAGTCGGAAATATAACCAGTATAATAACCGGTACCTCCACCGTCATATCCTATCCACATAGAATTTGCAGCACCGTTATAATTTGTTGTGTCTGATGTTGCTGTTCCTTGAACTACTCCATTAAAATAAAAATTTAAAGAACCTGATGAACGAACAACAGCAACATGAACCCAAGAATTGTTTAAATAACCTGTTAAACTTGCAGTTTTTAAAGTTGTGGCAAAGTATGCAGATTGCCAAGTTAGAGAACCACTGTTTATTAGTAATGCCCAATATCCTGTATTAGCTGACACTGAAGGAACAAGTATGCCGCATGAGGTATCAGTTGTGTACATCCAGAATTCAATTGTAAAATTACCAGTACCAAAAGACCAGTTGGGTGATGATGGTACTGTTAAATTATCTCCCGTTCCATCAAAATACATACTACCACCATTCACACTAGGGGTATATGATACATTGGTTGTATTAGATAACCCGAATGGGTTGACTGAAGTTTGTCTAGGTGTGTTTGTGGCGGTTATAGTAAAATAATTTAAACTATTGTCAATCATTGTGTTAGATTGACATGTTAACAATGAAACATTAGATGCAGTAGCACCTTGACTTGTTGTTGTTAGTGGACTTGTGCTTGGTGTAAAGGTTGTAGTATAAAGTGCTTGACCTTTGGTAATTCTAAAATTACTTATGTAACCATTCATATAATGGGTATAATTAGTAAAAGTTCCTAATTTTACTGTCGGTGTTCCAGTGAGGTTTTGTGTTACTACTGTTC
>JACCDL010489094.1_pt1 | contig 12322 bp, 6 predicted proteins | sample 7441931 | NCBI WGS metagenome assembly JACCDL01 (sample SAMN15323437, study PRJNA562643) | freshwater metagenome | isolation source: river surface water | place: USA:Blue River Watershed | collected 2017-08-16 | reverse complement strand
CTACCGTCCGCTCGTCGCTTCCTGGGACCGGCACATCCAGGCAATGGCCCGTGGTGAGAAGTCGGCCGAGCCTGCGCCTCAGGCCGGCCCTGCCGTGAGCACCGAGAAGGTCATGACCTCTCCGGAGGAGCTGGCCACGTTCCAGGTCGCCGACGGCTTCGTCGTCAACCTTTTCGCCGACGAATCCCTCGGCGTCGCCAAGCCGACCCAGTTCGCCTGGGACGCCCGGGGCCGCCTCTACGTCTGCTGCTCCCCCACCTACCCGCAGTCGGTGCCCGGCGTGAAGCCACGCGACTACATCCTGCGGCTCGAGGACACCGACGGTGACGGCAAGGCCGACCGTTCCGTGCGTTTTGCGGAGGGCCTGACCATGGTCCAGGGCGTCGAGCCCATGGATGAGGACAAGGACGGCGTGTCGCTGGTCGTGTGCGATTTCGACCGTCTGCTGCTGCTCACGGACAAGGACGGGGACGGCAAGGCCGATGAGACCACGGTGCTCATGTCGGGCTTCGGCGTCGGCGACACGCACCAGCTGGTCAATTCGGTCAGCCACGGTCCGGACGGCACGCTCTGGTTGAGCCAGGGACTGCATGCGATCACCCGGGTCGAGACCCCGCATGGCATCGTCAGCCTGCCCAAGTCCGGCCTCATGCGCTACGACTACAAGCGCCAGCGGCTCCAGCCCTTCTTCCAATACGGCAAGGCCGGTCACAACTGCTGGGGCGTGGCGTTCGACGACTTCTTCCAGCCCTTCCATAAGTCAGGCGACCGCGTGGCCGGCTATTACAGCCTGCCCGGACTGGGCGCGACGCAGTCGCCGGAAGAATATGCGGGCACGCATTCGCTCTTCGATTCTCCGCTGAAGTCCAATTCCGTCGACATCGTCGGCACGGCGGCCATGCCGCCGGAACTCCAGGGCGCCGCCCTCATCGGAGGCTACTACGGCAACACATTGGACCTGCATCGGTTCGTCGATGACGGATCCGGTTTCAGGACCGAGCGGATCGTCAGCCCCATCGTCTCGACCAGCAAGGCCTTCCGGCCGGTCGACGTCTCGGTCGGACCGGACGGAGCGCTCTACGCGTGCGACTGGTTCAATGCGGTCATCGGCCACTATCAGGCCAGTTATGCCGATCCGCGTCGCGACCGTTCGCACGGCCGCATCTGGCGCATCACCGCCAAGGGGCTGCCTACGGTGAGGCAGCCTGACCTCGTGTCCATGACGGAGCCTGAGCTGTTCACGCAGCTCCGCTCCCCTGAGCGCTGGACCCGCTATCAGGCCCGTCGTCTGCTCTTCCATCGTCCGACCGAGAAGGTCGCAGCGGCCGCCGACGCGTTCATCGCTCAGGACTTGCCTGAGCGGCAATGGATGGAGGCCCTCGGCGTCATGCAGTCGCATGGATTGGTCCGCCCGGCCTTGCTCGACCGGCTGGGTTCATCGCCTGACTTCCGGATCCGTGCCTACGCCGCGCGCGTCGCAGGCGAATGGTCATCCGCGCTTCCCGACGCCCAGGCGCGCCTGAACAAGGCTGCCGTCGATCCGCACCCGCGGGTGCGTCTCGAGGCCGTGGTGGCGCTCAGTCACGTCGGCGGCCGCGACTCTCTGCGCTCAGCCCTGGGGGCGGCGGATCATCCGAGCGACAAGTTCCTGGATTATGGCCTTCGTCAGACCGTGCGGCATCTGCTGCCTTCGGCCGGCGGCCTCGCAGACCAGCTTCCGCCCGCTCAGGCGCTCTATCTGAAGAAGATCGCCGGCAGCGGACCTCCCGCCGTTCCGGTCGGTCAGGAAATCTACGAAGCGCTCTGCCTCAACTGCCATCAGGCGGCCGGGCAGGGGCTGGAGGGCGTCTATCCTCCGCTGGCCGGCAGCGAATGGGTCAGGGGTGACAAGGACCGCCTGATCAGGATCGTCCTCCACGGGCTCGAAGGTCCGACCAAGGTCGCCGGAAAGACCTACGGTGTCGTGCCCATGCCTCCGATGGGACTGGACGACCAGCAGACCGCCGAAGTGCTCAATTATGTCCGTGGAACCTGGGGAGGGAAGGGCCTGCCCGCGGTCTCGGCGGACGACGTGGCACGCATCCGTGCCGCCTCCCGCCCCAAGCCGTGGACCCAGGCCGAGCTCGACCGGGCCAAGTGAGGCCGTCATCGGCCGCATCCGTCGTTTGACATCCGGGCGCGGGACGTCTGGATGGTGAACGGGTGTTCACACGCACGAACAGAGGCGCTCCCGGCGCCGCCATCTGAGGAGGTCGCGATGCTCCGCGCGCTCGCCGACTGCAACAACTTCTACGCCTCCTGCGAGCGTGCGCTGGACCCTTCGCTGGTCGGCGTCCCGATCGTGGTGCTTTCGAACAACGACGGCTGCGTCGTCGCGCGTTCCGCGGAGTCGAAGGCCCTCGGCATCCCGATGGGCGCGCCTTACTTCCAGGTAAGACGTCTCTGCGAGGCCCACGGCATCCGGGTGTTCTCCTCCGACTTCCGGGTCTACGGCGAGTTCTCGGAACGCGTGATGTCGGTCCTCACCGAACATGCCCGCGACATCGAGGCCTACTCCATCGACGAGGCCTTCCTCGGCTTTCCGGACATGCCCGACGCCGACGCGCGGGCGCTCGGCATCCGCATCCGGGAGGATGTCCTGCGTCGCACGGGCATCCCTGTCTCGATGGGCATGGGCGCGACCAAGGTGCTGTGCAAGCTGGCGAACGAGCGTGCGAAGTCCGACAAGGCCAGCGGTGGCGTCATCGTGGTTCCGTCCGACGCCGCAGGCCGCGAGGCATTCCTCCGCGGCCTCCCGGTGGGTTCCGTCTGGGGCGTGGGGCCGGGCCTTGCCGCACGCATGCGTGCGCACGGCATCCTCACGGCCGCCGACCTCGCGACGGCCGACGCCTCCCTCGTGCGGCGTTTCGCCGGCGTGGTGGGCGAGCGACTCGCCTTGGAGCTCCGGGGCGTCGCCTGCCACGAGATCGTGGAGGAGGCGTCCCAGCGCAAGAGCGTGATGGTGACCCGCTCCTTCGGTCGGCCGGTCTCCGATCCCTCCGAACTTGAGGAGGCCGTCGCCGCGCATGCCGCGCGGGCGGCCGAGAAGCTCCGGCAGGAGGGCCTCATGGCCTCCGCCGTCGTCGTCCTGCTGCGCACGGACAAGCACCGTCCCGAGGCACCCCAGCACCGCGTCGATGAATCCGAACCTCTGGAGCCCCCGACCGATGACGCCCGTGCCGTCTGTGCCGCGGCTTCCCGTGCGCTGGCCCGGAGCCGACGTGACGGCGTGCAATACAAGAAGGCGGGCGTGCTGCTGCTCGGCCTGCTGCCTTCCGCTTCCGCGCAGCTGACCCTGCCCGGGCTGACCCCTGGAGCCGACCCCGGACGTGAACGCCTGATGAAGGCGGTGGACGCCCTCAACGCCAGGCTGGGACGGGACGCGGTGCGGCTCGCCAGCACGGGCTTCGAGCGCAAATGGAAGGCCAGGTCCGAGATGCGTTCCGAGGCCGCCAAGGAGGCCGAAGGGGAGACCCCGTCGGCCCCGGCCAAGGCCCCCAAGCCCCGGATCAGGTTCCACGAGTGAGCCATTGAGGTAGGGGGCTGCACCGCGTGCTGAACTCGGCGACACTCTCCTGAAGGGTCAGAGTGAGGTGCCTGAAGCCTTCAAGGGAGCAAATTGAAAAGCCTAAGGATGTCGTGATAGGATCCAGAATCAGGTTCCTTTCCGACCCAGTCGCGGCAGTGGATGACACCTCTTTCGACGCGTATGATCTCACCGTCGAAAAACTTGGCATCCCATGTCGCGCCACCGACTTGGTCGCGGTCTCCTCCTCGCAAAGGGAGGATTTCTGCGTAGGTCGACCAAAAGGCAGCCGCCGCGGCGGGTGTGATCTCGTGTGTATGCTCGGCTGCGTTATCATATCCACCTGAAGTCCTTATGGATAAGGACATTGCTCCAAAGTCGGCGACCTTGGACGTCGTCCGTCCAGTTTCATCTTCGATACAGAGGAAGGCCATGCGTCTGTCGGAAGTCGTCATGGATTCTTATTATTTTTTAAATGCAAGAGGGCAATACTTTGTTGGTTCGCCTTTCGTACAGTTTAGACTACGCTTAATTCCATTCATCGAATTTTCTGATGAGCCTGAGATTCAAATTGCAGACCTCCGGGTTCATGGAGTGGCATGACACTCATCTATATGGAGTCTCCGAGGCATGTTATTATGTTTCATGGGTTTTGAGGGTTTCTTACGATGAGGAGACCGGACTTACATTTGAACGCGGATATGTGGACCGCTGGGACAATGATCACGTAAAGCCCAGTGAAATCGATAACTTGGTGTGCCAGAGGCGAAAGGTGTTAAAACTGTCCTCAGCAGACCCTCGACTGACTTCGTTCGTAGATTGGTTGAAGCAATCAGGCGTGTTTTACTGGGACCTGTGCGCTGATGTTAAGTCAAAGGCACAAGCGTGGCATGCCTGGAGTTTTTCTCTTGAGATGGATGGTCGTAGCGTCGAGTGGCGCATGGGAATTCGCGGCGCGCCTTTGCCGTCATTCGATGCTTTCAAGGGGTTCAAATTCCAGGACGGAAACGACTTTGAATGCAAAGATCCAGGGGTCTTTCAGCATCTCAAGAATTCACCCAAGCCGGTCGATCTGCTGGGTCTTAGCGCTTGGGGGGAATATGAACACTTCATCGCAAACTCCTATTGGTTTCTTCCGCCTGAAAGCCATTATTACTTCTGTCACTCTGATCCACGGTTGGTCGAACTGACTCGCCGGGCGTTTGATTTGCTGGAATCACGGTCGCTGCCCCAGGTCATTAGCTATCGCGATACCGACGGTAGGATGCTCTCGGTGGATTTCGCACGCCGAAGAGTGAAAGTCGCAAATCGTTGGCAGTCCAGGGAGGTTGCGATAAGTGAGGCGACTCTGAATGCGTTTTGGAAAAGCTTAGACGGCAGGAATTATGGCCAACCCGCCACTAACGACAAGCATTGGCCAAATTGGCAGATTAACCACACGACGTCTGCGACATCGGACGACTATCCTCATGACCCATCTAAAGTGGGCTGCCTTTGGCATGCGGAACTGTGTGACGGCAAAGATCGATGGGCTGGAGTTGGACATACCACGACTTGGTGGCTTGATCATGATAAATTGGTCGGAAAATTCCGTTTTTTTGACGAGCTTCTGGATATCGAGGATGACCCTGAAGATTCCTGACATTATACTCGAATAACGGAGTGTAGTATCGGCCGGATGGCGTTTGAGTCCTAACTCCAGTCCGGCGCCTCGCTCGCCGACCCCGGCAACCTGCCCCGGCCAAGGCCCCCAAGCCCCGGATCAGGTTCCACGAGTGAACGGCCCCCGTCGGCATGCATTTACGCATCCATTCGGCTGAAAAGGACGCTCCCGCGGGTTTGCCACATTCGCAAATGGGCTTCATGTTCTGGCCATGAGCTCACCCCGTCTCGCCGCCTGCCTCTTCCTGGCCCTTGCCGCAGTCTGCGCACGAGCCGAACTCAAGGTCGGTTTCGCCGAGCGTGACATCACGCCCGAGGTCGGTCTGGAAGTCCCCGGCGGCTACGGCAAGTCGTTCTCCAAGGTCATCACCGATCCCTGCAAGGTGCGCGCCTCGGTCTTCGATGACGGCAAGCGTCGGGTGGCGCTGGTCGGACTCGACGCGCTCATCGTGCCGCGGGACCTGGTCCTCGCCGCCCGTCGGCAGATCGTGGCCCGTTGCGGCGTCGCCGACGTGATGATCGGCGCCTCGCACACGCATTCAGCCGGACCTGTCGGCATGGTGCAGCCCGGCGAATACGACCACGCCGACGACCTGGTGAAGGACCTTGCCTACAACAAGTCCTCCGCCGCCGACGCCAAGTACCTCGCCCGCGTCCTCGAGGCGATGGTCGCCGCGGTCGTGGCGGCCGACGCCGCGAAGGAGCCCGCCCAGACGGGCTTCGGTTCCGGACACGAGGCCACCGTCGGCTTCAACCGGCGGGTGCGCATGAAGAACGGCCTCTCGTTCTCCCATCCCGGCAAGAACAACCCTGACAACGTCGAATACGCCAATCCCGTGGATCCCGAAGTGGGCGTCATCGGCGTCTGGGACCTGAAGGGCGCCTTCAAGGGCTGCGTGGTCAACTTCGCCTGCCATGCCACGACCTCCTCGGGCGGCATCGGAGCCAGCTGGATCCGTTACACCGAGAAGGTCATCCAGGGCTACTACGGAGCCGACGCCAAGGTCGTCTTCCTGCAGGGCGCCTGCGGCGACATCACCCAGGTGGACAACCTCGACCCGACCGTCAGTCCCGCGGCCGACGACTGGAGCCAGTTCGTCGGAGGACGGGTCGGGGCCGAAGCGCTCAAGGTCCTGCTCGGCATGTCCCGCGTCCGAGTCAAGGACGCGCCCGTCGCGGCCGCCAGCAAGGTCTGGGACATCCCCAGGCGCGTGCCCGCTCCCGAACGCGTCACCGCGGCCCGTGAGCTCATCCTCAAGGACACTCCCAAGAACCCCGACTGGGTCTGGGCGAAGGAGACGCTGATGCTCGACGCCCTGATCGCCAAGCATCCCAAGGTCGAGGTCGAGGTCCAGGCCATCCAGGTCGGTCCGGTGGTGTGCATCTCCAATCCCGCCGAATATTTCGTCTCCTACGGCCTTCAGCTCAAGAAGCGCAGCGGCTTTCCGCTGACCTTCCCCGTGGAGCTCTGCAACGGCATCGTGGGCTACGTGCCCGATGAGGAGGCCTTCGGGCCCAACGGCGGCGGCTACGAGACGCGCCTGACCAGCTACAGCAACCTGGAGGTCACCGCCGGCACGCAGATGATGGAAGCGGGCGTCGCCCTCGCCAAGGGCTTCAAGCCGATGCCGCTTCCCGTCCCGCCCAAGGCGCCGGTCGGCAGGCCCTGGCTCTATGGCAACCAGCCCCCCCAGCTGAAGTGATCCTTTTCGCCTCCATCCTCTTCGCGGCCGCGCCGGTCCAGAGCCCCCTGTCACCGGGGGAGGCGCTCAAGGCGTTCGAGGCCGCGCCCGGACTGAAGGTCGAGCTCGTGGCCGCCGAGCCGCTCACGGCTTCGCCCTGTGCCGTCGCCTTCGACGGCGAGCGTCGGCTGTTCGTCGCGGAGAACCGCGGCTACCCGATCGGACCGAAGGAGGGCGAGAAGCCCGCCGGAGTGATCGCGTTGCTGGAGGACGCCGATGGCGACGGACGCATGGACAAGCGGACCGTCTTCGCCGACGGGCTGACCTTCCCCAACGGCGTCCTGCCCTGGAAGGGCGGACTCATCGTCACCTGCGCCCCGGACGTCCTGTTCCTGAAGGACACCGACGGAGACGGCGTGGCCGACGAGCGCAAGGTGCTGCTGACCGGCTTCGCGACGACCGGAAGCACCCAGCTGCGGGTGAACGATCCGACCCCGGGGCCTGACGGCTGGATCTACCTCGCGGCCGGTCTCAGCGGCGGCCTGGTCACGTGTCCGTCCCATCCTGAGCGTCCCGCCCTCAAGATGACTTCCGACGTCCGTTTCCATCCCGAGACGCTCGAAGTCCAGGCGGTCGACGGCCGTTCCCAGTTCGGCATCAGCTTCGACGCCGCCGGCAACCGTTTCATCTGCATGAACCGCGTCCCCGTGCAGCACGTGGTCTTTGATTCCAAGTGGCTCAGGCGCAATCCGGGCCTTGCCTTCAGCGAGACCGTGCAGGACTGCAACGAGCGCAACGCCTTCAACGGCATCAACGGCGGTCATGACGGCGTCAGGCTTTTTCCGATCAGTTCCAACATCACCACGGCCGACGGCCACGCAGGGTCCTTCAGCGCGGCCTGCGGCGTCACCGTCTGGCAGGGCAGGGGGGCGCTCACCCCTGAGTGCGAGGACGCAGTGTTCTCCTGCGATCCGACGGGCAACCTGATCCATGCCGACCGTCTTTCCCCCAGGGGCGCGACTTTCTCCGCCTCTCCGCTTTACGCGGGGCGCGAGTTCCTGGCCTCCCGTGACGACTGGTTCCGCCCGGTGTTCATCGCCCGAGGTCCGGAGGGAGCCCTTTACGTCGCGGACATGTATCGCAAGGTCATCGAGCACCCGGATTACCTTCCGGAGGAGGTGCGCAAGCACACCGACTTCGAGACCGGCAAGAGCCTCGGGCGCATCTGGAGGGTCAGGGCCGAATCCCGTCCGGCCGCCAAGCTCGCCCCGGGCCCGCTGGAGACCCACCTCGGTGCGAAGACCCCGCGACAGCTCTTCGAGGGCGTCATCCGGCTCGGCGACGAGGCCACGCCCGACGCCGCACACCTGCTCGCCCAGGCCGCGCTGCGCGACTCGGAGGACAAGTGGATGCGCGCCGCGGTGCTCAGCGGCGTGCAAGGCCGTGAGCGCGTCGTGCTGGAGACGATGCTCATCCATCTTCCCGAAGGCGGGAAGATCGGCTCAGGTCTGGCCGAGACGCTCGCCTTCCTGGCCCGTTCCCTGCCCGCGCCTTCCGACCTGTCCCTCGCCGAGAAGGCTCCCGAGTCGGCACGACTGGCCATCCTCTCGGGCTATCTTGACGCCAAGGGCCGCAAGGTCGCAGGACTGCCTCCGTCCTTCCAGTCCCTGCTCGATGATTCCTCCCGTGTGGCCGCGGACCCTGCCAAGTCCGTCGAAGAGCGCGTCGTCGCGGTGAAGCTTCTTTCACGCCTTCCCTGGGAGCGAAGCGGTCAGGCGCTGCTCGCCTTGGCGCAGGATGAGTCCGTGCCCGAACTCTCCGTGGCCGCGCTCAAGGCCGTCGTCACCCACCCGAAGACCGAAGTCACCGACGCTTTGCTGGCAGGGTGGTCCCGCTTCGCCCCGGCGCGACGTGACGCCCTGCTCGGGTCCCTGCTCGGCGTCCCGTTCCACGTGAAGGGCGTCCTTTCCGCCGTGGAGACCAAGCGACTGCCCGCCAGCGCCCTCGCGGGCGTGCGGCGCCGTCAGATCCTCGCTTCCAAGGACCCCGCCATCAAGGCTCAGGCGGAGCGTCTGCTGACCGCATCCGTCCGTCCTGAGGCCTTGGCCGAGGCCAAGCGGTCCTTGGACCTAAAGCCCGACCCTGCGGCCGGCCGTGCCTCCTTCCAGGCCCTCTGCTCATCCTGCCACCGGCTTGAGCGCGAAGGACACGCCGTCGGTCCGGACCTCTTCGACATCCGTCGCCAGACCAAGGAGAACATCCTCTTCCACATCGTGAATCCTGACGCCGAGATCGCGCCGGCCTTCACCGCCTATCTGGCGGAGGCCAAGGACGGGCGTGTCCTGAGCGGCGTCCTCGTGGGTGACACCCCGACGTCGATCACCTTGCGCGGTCCCTTGGGCGTAGAATCGACCCTTCTCCGCTCGGATCTGGCCAAACTCGAGTCCCTGCCCAGTTCCCTCATGCCCACCGGCCTCGAAGCCGGCCTGAGCAAGCAGCAGCTGGCGGACCTTCTGGCCTTCCTCAAGGGAGAGAAGTAAGCCAGGCCGAGGCTTGAGGCCGAAGTCCCTTCACCGAGATTGTCCGGAACTGGCGCCTGCGTCGACTCCTCTGACGTCCAGGTCGGGCCTGGTGTTCCAGCGCGGCTTCCAGCCCGGCTTGTCGACCTTGGTGCGGAAGATGACGGTGTTGTCCAGGGCGAGGTCGTCGCTCCAGATGAACTTGGCGCCCTTGAAGTCGTGTTCAAAGTAGGGCTGCTTGGGGTCGACCTCCTGGACGGTGTATTCCTTGGCGAAGGACCATTGGCTGTCGTCGAAGTCCACGGCCCACCAGTTGGCGGGGAGTGGGTCGTGACGGACGGTCGGAGCCTTGGTGTCGCCTTTCAGCGGACCATGGAAGAAGCTGCGGGCCTTCCAGCGTCCGTCGGTGACCGTGCCGTCGGCGAACTTGAGGCAGAAGCCGCCGTCGCCGATGCTGGAACCGTATTCCATTCCCGTCTTGGGATCGGCGTTGTCCTTGGCGAGCACTGCGACCGTCATCGGGTACTCCGGCAGGAAGTCGACGCTGACGACGTTATGCGGGGTGAAGGGGATCGGGTCGACGGCGACCAGGCGCCCGTTGACGTAGAGCATGAACCAGTTGTCGGCGTAGACGTTCAGCTTCATGGTGTCGGCGATCGTCGGCTTGACGAGGCCGGCATCCTGTCCCGCCGGCTTGCGCCGCTTGCCGTTCTCCGGTTTGGCCTTCGCTTCCGTCGGCAAGGCCGCCTCCGTGGGGGTGGCGCTGCGGGCGTAGGTGACGGTCAGCGAGGCTGAACCGAGGACCTTGCCCTTCATGGCAGCGAGGACCATGTCGCGGATGACTTTCGTCTCGGCGCCGGGGATGACGAGCGGAGCGGAAAGCGCGTAGACGGTGATGACGTAATGTTTGTCACCCGGACCTTGGGAGTGCGGGGGCTCGTAGCCGACGGCGCCGCGGGAGCTCACGCCCGCCTTGCCCGGAGGCTTGGCCGCCTTGCTCAACGTGCTGAGGGACGCCGGCAGGTCCCAGAGCAGCCAGCAGGTCTTGATGCTCTCGTCGGGTGTCAGGTGATCCATCACGAGGGCGAAGCCCCGCGTCCCTGCTGGCGCGCCTTTCCACTGCAACGAGGGCGTGATGCCGGCGCCGTCGCCCGTGAACTCGACCGGGTAGTGGGTCGGATCGGGAATGTCGGCGCTCCGCAGCACGAAGCCGGGCAGAGGCTTCTTGAGGGCATCCATGCCGAAGGCCGAAGGCGCTTCCGTCGGTTCGGGTTTCTTGCCTCCTTCGGGGCGTTTGCCTTCATCCGGCCCCTTGCCCTTGCCCTTGCCTTTGCCCCCTTTGCCGCCTTTTTCGCCTCCCTTGCCTTCGCCGCCTGGGCGCCTGCCTTCGCGGTCGTCGCCACGGTAGGTCTCTTCGCGCTTGGAGCCGTCGGGTTCCGCGAACGTGAATTTCCAACCACCGCCTTGGGCGGGCGTGAAGTCAACCGAGCCGTTCTTGCCGCCCACCGCATAGGTCAGGTGGCCGCCTTGGCCGTTCGCTCCGGCGGTGAAGCCCGTGATCTCAGCTCCGCGTAGCGCTTGCAGGGCTGGGCGGACGGACTGGGCCCGGGGTTGCGGGTCGACCTGACCCTCCGCTTCGACGACTTCCCCGTGGAAGCCCCCGTTGATGAACGGGTAGCGCGTGGAGGCGTGGTAATGGTAACCGAGGGCCGGCGTGGTGTGTCCGTTGAAGGCGTCGAGGCCCTTCGGAGCGGAGCCATCAGGTTCGGCAAGTCCGTAGATGGCGTAACCATCGAGCGCATAAGCGATCGGCAGCGTCTTGCCCAGGGTCTCCTGCAGGTGCAACGGCGCGGCGTGGTAGTGATAATCGTCGGCACGGCCGCAATGACCGCCCCAGCGGTCCAGTTCGCCGATGTCGGCCGAGATCTCACCGCGATTGTTCTGCGGATTGAAGATAGGGATGCCGTTCGCCGCGACGGCGATGGCGCCGCGGAGGAACCGATTCTTGATGCTGGCGGGCGTCTTCGACGGGACAGGCTTGAGCGGGATGCGCCAGGCGTTCGTGCCGACGTAGTTCTGCGGCAGCGGCACCTGCTGTTGCCACGCCGTGATCCCGGTCATCATCCCGTGCGCCGGCAGGCCGTCGCCTTCGACGTAGAGGAACTGCTCATCATGCCGGACGCGGACTTTCGGGCTGAACAGCGCGAAGGGCTTGGCCTGCGGCGGGCCGCTGACAACGCCCACGGACGGTTTGGCCTGGGCGATCAGGGGCGGGATGCCTGCGAAGGACGCGATCGGGGCGCGCGCCTGAGCGTGTTCGGAAGAATCGTGGGCACGCAGCCAGGCGGCCGGCAGGCTGAGGCAGAGCAGGAGAAGGGAGGGGCGCATCGCGTTATTTGGAATTCTTGCCGCCTTTGCCGCCCTTGCGCCCTTCACGTCCACGGTCCGGGATCGTCTTGGGGTCATAGGCCGGGTTGGGTTTGACGACGCGCGGCGCGTCGGTGGCGGTCTGCCACGCCCGCAGTTTGCCGAGCAGCTCGGCGGCGCGCTTCGGATCGGAGGCGGCCAGGTCCCGGGATTCCCCGGGATCGGCCGCGAGGTCGTAGAGTTCGATCTTCTGCCCTTCGAAGAACTCGATCAGCTTCCAGTCGCCGGAGCGGATGGCGCTGCAGGGCCCGCCTCCGCCGATGTAGCTGGGGAAGTCCCAGAACACGTCCTGCGAAAGCTTGGCCTGCGGGTCTAGGAGGACTGGCACGAGGCTGCGACCGTCAAGGTTGGCGGGGTTCGGCCTGCCGGCCAGCTGCATCAGCGTCGGGAACCAATCCATGCTCAGCGTCGTCACGCGGGAGGTGCCGGGCTTGATCCCGGGGGCGAGGATGACGGCGGGCACGCGG
>JACCDL010858150.1_pt1 | contig 12327 bp, 14 predicted proteins | sample 7441931 | NCBI WGS metagenome assembly JACCDL01 (sample SAMN15323437, study PRJNA562643) | freshwater metagenome | isolation source: river surface water | place: USA:Blue River Watershed | collected 2017-08-16 | reverse complement strand
GCCCTCGCCGAAGATGCTCATTTCACCACTTCGCGGAATCGAGGGCTTCGCGAACTTCACGGATGTAAGCGCCCACAGCTTCTGGACCGCCTTCCATCATGCGGCGAACCACCGAGGCCCCCATGATGACACCATCAGCCACACGACTCGCCTCGACGGCTTGTTCCGCATTTGAGACACCTACACCGACGAGCACAGGCTTTTCCGTCACTTTCTTGACGCGAGCTGCGAGTGCTGTCGCAGTGCCAGCAAGAGACGAGCGTTCACCAGTTACACCAAGAAGTCCCACCGAATACACGAATCCACGAGCACGCTCTGTCACTCGAGGAAGACGCTCATCTGGTGCTGTCGGTGCGGCAAGCATCACAGTCTCGACACCTGCTTCATCTGCGGCTGCAGTCCATGGACCCGATTCTTCTAAAGGAAGGTCTGGAACAATCGCTGCAGAGACACCTGCTGATGCGAGATCAGATGCAAACCGCTTCTCCCCAGCATGAAACACCGTGTTGTAGTAACACATCACTGCGAGTGGGATACCGACGTCCAATGTACGAACTTCATGAAGTATCGATATGGGAGTCGTGCCAGCATCAAGTGCCACTTGCGACGCTTGTTGAATAATCGGGCCATCCATTACAGGATCGGAAAATGGAATACCGATTTCCACCGCGTCTGCCCCGTTTGCAGCACATGCGCGAATTGATTCCACCCACCCTGGGTAACCACCCGTGATGTAGGGAACTAGACACTTACCGCCGCCATCAATCCGAGCGCGTAAGGCCGATTCGAGGACTCCGCTCACTTCATTCCGCCCAAGATGCTCATCATCTGACCAACATCTTTGTCACCACGTCCGGACAAATTCATAAGAACTGTCTTGCCCTTCATAGTGGGAGCTTCACGAATGATCCACGCCATTGCATGTGCGCACTCCAATGCTGGAATGATTCCTTCCGCACGGGACATCACTTGGAACGCACTAATCACTTCATCGTCCGTCACCGTTGGATACTCCGTACGACCGATGGAGGCTAAATATGAATGCTCAGGACCGACACCTGGATAATCAAGGCCCGCAGAGATGCTGTGAGCTTCTGAAACCTGACCATGCTCGTCTTGCATGAGGTAACTCTTCATTCCGTGCACCACGCCTGGTTGGCCACGGCCGACGGCTGCACCGCCCGCTGGCTCTACACCAATGAGACGCGCGGGCGTATCGACAAACCCAGAGAAGATGCCCATCGCGTTTGATCCACCACCAACACAAGCCACAACTACATCGGGAGTCGTACCCAACAAGTCATTGCATTGTGCATAGGCCTCGTCACCAATGACGCGATGGAATTGACGCACCATGTACGGGTATGGATGTGGACCCATGACAGATCCGAGGCAATAGTGCGTGGATTCCACAGTGGCGACCCAATCACGCATCGCTTCATTCACAGCATCCTTCAACGTCTGACTACCCGACGTCACAGCTTCAACATCTGAGCCAAGCAGACGCATGCGGAAGACATTCAGTTCTTGACGAGCAACGTCGACTGCGCCCATGTACACCTTGCAGTCGAGCCCCATGAGGGCAGCTGCAGTTGCGGAGGCAACACCATGTTGACCTGCGCCGGTCTCGGCAACGATGCGCTTCTTACCCATGCGCTTGGCCAACAAAGTCTGACCAATCACATTGTTGATCTTGTGCGAACCAGTGTGGTTCAAATCCTCGCGCTTCAAAATGAGGCGAATGCCCAACTGCTCACTGAGATTGTGGCACTCCGTGATGTTGCTGGGACGACCTGCGTATTCATGAAGCACTTCATCAAGTTCTTTGCGGAATGAAGGATCAGCCCACGCATCATTAAAGGCGGCTTCCAACTCTTGACATGCAGGAATCAATGTCTCTGGAACGAATCGCCCGCCAAACTCGCCGAAGCGGCCGTCGGCGCCGGGGGTCACCATGATGCTCATACATAGATTTCACCACGAATTGAGAGAAATCCCCCTACTGATTGCAAGTGACTTCTACTCGTGCATCCAGTCATAGGGGGCTTTGGCTCCCCCGTCATAATCCATTGGCGCAGCTGCACGAGCCGCTTCGATGAACCTTTTCATCAAAATGGGGTCCTTACGACCTGGCGACGCCTCAACGCCACTGCTGACATCCACCCCAAAAGGGCGCACTTGATGAATACCCGCAGCAACATTTTCGGGGTTCAGACCTCCGGCAAGTATGACATTGAGACCTTCAGGTAGTTCCCCCGCCAAACTCCAGTCGAACATTTTTCCCGAGCCTGGTGCCGGTGCATCGACGAGCACCATCGACGTTCCAAAAATATTTGCTCGTGTGGCGTCAACTGTTCCGGCTGTCACAGCCTTGATCACCGTGCGGAAATGCTGCGACACCTGAGCCACATCGTCTGGGCTTTCGTGACCGTGTAGTTGCACAGCACGAAGGCCTGCAGACTGAGCCATCTCGACCACACGCTTGGGATGCTCATCTCGGAACACTCCGACAGTCAGAATCTCCGCGGGAAGGCGTCGGGTGATGTCGTATACCTTTTGTACAGCAATCTGGCGCACAGACGGCGCAAAGACAAAGCCCACTGCATCAGCCCCGAGGGCAACGGCCAAAAGCGCATCATCCTCGTTCGTGATTCCACAAATCTTCACGAACATTGATTGTCACGGTAGCCCGAATGAGGGCAGGTCGAGAGTGATTAATCCACGCAGAGGTCTGTGAGGGCCTGGGAAGGATCCGCCGAAGTCACCAGATGCTCTCCCACTAGAACAGCGTCATACCCCGCAGCACGAAGAGCCAATGCGTCATCACGCCCACGCACACCTGATTCCGCCACCTTGACAAGATGGGAAGGAATGAGAGAACCCATGCGCACTGCGCGTTCTTGGTCTACTTGAAACGTCACAAGGTCGCGTTGGTTGACCCCCACAAGGGTTGCGCCGGCATCAAGAGCAACTGCGAGTTCAGCCTCGTCATGTACTTCCACGAGAGCATCAATATCGATACGGCGCGACAATGCCAAGAACTCCGTGAGTTCTGCGGGCGAAAGAGCTGCCGCGATCAGAAGAACACAATCGGCTCCCATAATGCGCGCATCACAAACGTCTCGTGCATCGACTGTGAAGTCTTTACGAATCACAGGAAGCGTGCAGGCGGACCGTGCAGTCTGCAGGTCTGTGACGGAACCACCGAAATGTGGAACGTCCGTCAAGACAGACAGACATGATGCTCCGCCAATTTGGTAATTCTGCGCCATCACAGCAGGGTCTAGCCCCGCATTGAGATCACCCTTTGATGGCGAGCGTCTTTTGATTTCTGCGATCACCGCAAGATGTTGTGTCGCAGAAATGGCATGAGAGAAACCGCGCGGCGGTGGACACGCCAACGCTTCATCAATCAATGCGTTTAATGCACGATCGTCGGCCGCTGCTCGTGCGCGGTGATGATCAAGAATGCTGTCGAGATATGTGCGGGTCATTAGCGCCGTAGCACTAATCCGAAAGGATTAGAGACCCTTGCCGCCGAGTGGCGTCATCATAAAAAATTCTGGCGCGCCACCGAAGAGGCCACCAATCATCGGGCCCAATTGCTTGAACCAATCCGAGCCCATGTGAGCATCCATGTCGGCCTGGCTCTCGTACATTTCATACATCCAGAGCACGTCTTCGTTCGCCGAGTCAACATGGATGATGTAATACCGCGTACCTGCCTCGGACTTCACATTCTCCAGTGCAAAGTTCATGGCTTCGGCCAATTCTTTGCCCTTGCCTGGCGCTGCTGGCATCTTGACGAGTGCGACTACTTGGCTCATGGTGGCTCCATCTGTCATCCATCGCCATTGTGGCGATGGACCCAAACTACTCCGCTATTGCGTTGCGCCTAGAAGCCGAGAATATTGGATACGTTGTCGAGAAGCTCTGCAATCGGAACGCGAACTTGCTCTGTTGAATCGCGATGACGAATTGTGACCGCATTGTCTTCCAGAGAATCAAAGTCGACAGTGACACACAGCGGCGTACCGATCTCGTCCTGACGACGGTAACGACGACCGATTGCTTGAGTCTCGTCGTAATCACACATATATCGCTGAGACAACTTGCCGTATATCTCTCGTGCCAAAGGTGACAACGTGTCTTTCTTTGACAACGGCAGGACAGCCACCTTGTATGGCGCCAAACGCGGATGCAAGCGCAACACGGTGCGAGCTTCATCGTTCACAACATCTTCGTCATACGCGGCCAAAAGGAATGCAGCCATTGTGCGGTTTGCGCCAGCAGCGGGCTCGATGACATACGGGATGTACCGCTCGTTCGTCGCCTGATCAAAGAAGTCCAACTTTTGGCCTGATGCATTCGCGTGTTGTGTGAGGTCGAAGTCTGTGCGTTGAGCAATACCTTCTAACTCTCCCCAACCCCATGGGAACATGAATTCCACATCGCTGGTACCTGCTGAATAGTGAGACAATTCATCGTCATCATGTGGGCGAATGCGCAGCATCTCGCGAGGAATTCCCAGTTCGACATACCAATCAAGACGTGCTTGACACCAGTATTCGTACCACTTCGGACCTTCAGCAGGTGGAACGAAAAATTCCATTTCCATCTGTTCAAATTCACGCGTGCGGAAGATGAAGTTTCCTGGAGTGATTTCGTTGCGGAAACTTTTGCCAACTTGTGCAATGCCAAACGGAGGACGCTTGCGACTTGTCTGCAAAACATTTGCAAAGTTCACAAACATTCCCTGTGCCGTTTCAGGGCGCATATAAACATCAGCGCCGGAACCCTCAACAGGTCCTGCAGTTGTCTTGAACATCAAGTTGAACGCACGTGACTCGGTGAATTCGCAGCCCTTCTTGCCCTGAGGGCAATCGCGTTCTTCGATGTGATCCTCACGGAAGCGTCGCTTACAGACAGTGCAGTCGACTAATGGGTCAGAAAAGTTCGCGAGGTGACCCGACGCTTCAAATACCTGAGGTGGTCCGAGAATTGCAGCGTCAATAAGAACCGTGTCATCGCGCTGTTGGACCATCGTGCGAACCCATGCCTCTTTGACATTGCGCAACATGAGAGAGCCCAAAGGGCCGTAGTCGTACGACGAGCGAAACCCGCCGTAGATCTCAGCACTGGGGTAAACGAACCCACGGCGCTTGCACAGATTGACGATCTGGTCGAGGTCTTTGGCTGGCATAGAAGGTCAAGCCTACAAGTGACGGTCGAACACGCCGAGGCTTCTCAGGCGGCGCTCCAAGTGGGCCTCCATCGCCTCCATCGCGAGATGGTTCACCTCGTTCACAGGCATTGACTCAGGCATCGCCAAAGCCTCATTCATCTTTCCGCCCAAAATGAGCCGAATAATCGCGAGCGCCTGGGAAGAAATTGGGACACCAGTACGACACGACGTGCAGTGTGCACCACCCTCCACCACATCAAAAGAGACCAGTTCCCCTTCTTCGCCACACGCAACGCACACATCCAACTGCGGCGTATGGCCTTCAATAGACAGCAAACGCCAAAAGAACGAAGCCAACATCAAAGGAGCAGGACGTTCATCAAGCGCGTGAAGAGCGCGAGAGAGAAGCTCATAGAGATGCTGAACGGGTTCACGGTCAGGCGTGATTTTGTTCATCGCCTCAATCATCGATAGCCCCTGGCGCAATCGATCAAAATCATTACGAAGATTCTGATGTGCATGAATCAGCTTCACTTGGTCAACGGTGTCCAGTTCCCGGCCGCTTCGAAGCGAGATATCAACATGACTCATCGGTTCAAGACGCGCACCAATAGAGGACTTAGTCTTTCGGACACCTTTCGCGACAGCTCGTATTTTTCCGTGTTCTTCCGTCAGCAAAACAACAACACGATCGGCTTCACCAAATTTGTACGACCCCAACACCACAGCGTTGTCGCGGTACACACTCACGAGTCGAGACCACCAAAACGTCGGTGACGACGGTTGAAATCATCAATAGCTAATTCAAGATGACTCGCTACAAAATCCATCCAACCAAGATCAATGAACACCAACTCGCTGTATGCGAGCTCCCACACCATTGAATCTGGAATCACATTCGCTGGACCAAGGACGACCACAAGATCTGGCTCTTGATCTGCTGGATACAGAATTGCATCAGACAAGACATCTTCGTTTACTGCTTCCGGAGCAATGCCTTTATTACGCAGCCCTTCGACGGTCGCTGCGAATCGCTCATGGCCGTCTGCCACAGGATCGATGATGACACGAGGACCGTTGAAGCCTTGCCACAGAAAACGATCACCGTGCGAAGCGGACACACGTGAGATCGATGGAATCTGCGACATCATCGCGTCATATTTCTTTCGATCGTCCGCTGAGAACTCTTCCCCGTGATGAGGCAAAAGAGTGACCCAATGTGCTCCTTCAACTGCAGCACCCTTTGCGAGAGCGACGAGTCGTGTCGACCAGTCCGCAAGGGACATTTGGAGCCACTCCTGAGGAGTACCGCCCGCCACCACCACATGGTCGAGACCATTGGGTTGAGGGGATGAAGCACCGGGCATCTCCCCATTCTCACACGCCCAAGCCCCCTGTCGGCTTGCATCAGTCGCGACACGCCCTCTTACTAGGGTGTGTGCACCATGTCGGCCAACAACACCACTCCTGCTCTACACGTGGCCTGCATCATGGATGGCAACGGCCGTTGGGCGCGTCGCCGCGGGCTTCCACGCACTGAAGGACATACTGCGGGCGAAGAGGCTTTAGCAGGGGTTGTCCGGGCTGCATCAGACGCCAAAGTCGGCTGGCTCACAGCATTTGGCTTCTCCACAGAAAACTGGGTACGCCCACGAACCGAAGTGCGCCACATCTTGGCTCTGCACCGCAAACTATTTGCACGGACAGATGAGATGAACCGAAACAATGCTCGCACCCGCTGGATCGGCCGCCCCTTTGGCGACAAAGATGCGCGAACACCTGTCGTGGTGCAACGAGCCATCAAAAAAGCCATTGCAGACACTGAAAACAATTCCGGACTTTCTGTCACTATCGCATTTGATTACGGAAGCCGGGCAGAACTTGTTCGCGCCACTCGTCGCGCGATGTCATCGGGCGTTGTTACACCGCAGTCCATTCAAGAGAACTTGTACGACCCAGAAATGCCACCTGTCGATCTTTTGGTACGTACATCAGGTGAAGCGCGTATCTCTAATTTCTTGTTGTGGCAGATCAAAGGTGCGCACATTTTCTTCACAGAGCGTCCATGGCCAGACTTTGATCGCAAAGAGTTCAACGAAGCCTTGGCTTCTCTACCGAATACGGCGAATTAATGAGTAAGTCAATTGCTGGCCAAGAAGCCATCGATGCTCTTCGCCTCGTCACCTCTGCATTTGAAGGCTCAGAAGAACGGCAGGGCCAGATTGATATGTCCCACGCCATTGCAGAGTCACTTGCATCTGGTCGGTCCATCATCGTTCAGGCAGGCACAGGCACAGGCAAGTCACTTGGCTATCTCGTCCCTGCAATTCTTTCCGGCGAGACGGCGGTTGTCGCCACCGCCACCAAAGCACTGCAAGACCAACTCAATACCAACGATCTTCCATTATTAAAGAAGCATCTTGGCGTTCCATTTACATGGGCTGTCGTCAAAGGTCGCAGCAACTATGTCTGCTTGCAGCGTGTCAACGAACGTTCCGACAAATCAGCGCAACTTGAGTTTGAAGAGACCTCCGATCGCGTCAACAAAGAGATCGAAGAACTTGTTCAGTGGGCAAAGAAGACAACCACAGGCGATTTCGAAGAATTGCCCCGCATCCCTTCTGACCGTGCCAAACAAGCTGTCAGCGTTGGAACCGATGAATGTCCTGGAAAAAGCAAGTGCCCTGTCGGCGCCAGTTGCTTTGCCGAGCGCGCACGAGATGCAGCGAGCACCGCCAACGTTGTCGTGGCAAATATCCACCTCTATGGCAACCACATTGCGAGCGGCGGCAACATTCTCCCCGAACACAAGATCGTTATCTTCGATGAAGCACATCAACTCGAATCAACATTGAGTGACACCGTCGGAACCAAACTCTCGAATGGTCGCGTTTCCTCATTTGCATCTGCGGTTCGCAAAGTAATTGCAGATCCCAATCTCACCAATCGACTTGAAGAACATGGTTTGCGTTTCTCCGGAGCAATCGGACCATTTTCCGGTCAACGGCTTTCGCAACCATTGCCCTCCATCATCAGCGAGTCGCTATCGCAAATCCGCATTGAGGTTGCGTCGCTCATTAACGATCTCCGCGAAGTCAAGTCGGACAATGAATCGGTACAGCAACGCATTTACCGTGCCCAAACGCAAGGGATGCGTCTCACAGAAAGTCTCGACCTTGCACTTGGCACAACTGCCGCCTATGTCGCCTACGTCGACGGATCTGAAGAACGCCCCGAACTCAAGATCAGTCCTATTCATGTTGGCGAAGTGTTGGCAAAAAATGTCTGGAACGAGCACACCGCCGTTCTCACGAGCGCAACTGTCCCCACCTCAATGCCCGACCGAGTTGGTCTGCCCGAAGAAGGAACGGAAGTTCTGACGGTAGACAGTCCATTCGACTACGAGCGCAATTCACGCCTGTACTGCTCCCCTACTTTTCCTGACTGGAAGTCCCCGGAGTATTCCGAATTCCTCTACGACGAAATGGAAGCACTCATCACCGCAGCGGGTGGTCGAGCCTTGGCCCTGTTCACCAGCAACAAGGCATTGCACGCAGCCACCGACGCGATGCGTGAGCGTCTCGACTTCCCCATTCTGAGCCCTAAGGACTATCCGCGTCAGAAACTCATCGAAATGTTCATGGCCGATGAGAGCGCCTGCCTTTTTGCTTCACAGTCCTTCTTCCAGGGCGTCGACCTTCCCGGGCGAACGCTTTCACTTGTCATCCTTGACAAGCTGCCGTTCCCACTTCCGAATGATCCGTTGCTTGAGGCTCGACGCGAAGCAATCGGTCGGGATAAGGCATTTAGCCAAATTGACTTGCCCATCGCGGCAACGTCACTGGCACAGGCAGCTGGACGTCTCATTCGCACCGCAACCGACCAAGGTGTCGTTGCCGTCTTTGATAATCGTTTGGCCAATGCGCGCTATCGATGGACTCTCATCAATGCTTTGCCACCGATGAAGAAGACAAAAAATCGCGAAGAGGTAGAGCAGTTCTTGCGCGATATCACGCAAGACAAGTAACTAATAGCCCAAACGCTCCAGGCGGTCAGGTCGTTGCTGCCAGTCTTTCTCGACAACAACATGAAGTTCGATGTAGGCACCTGGAGGCATCTGTGCACGAACCTTCTGGCCCACTGACTTCAAGAGTTCACCGCCCTTGCCGATGACCATGCCTTTTTGGCTTTCTCGCTCCACCAAAATCTCGCAACGAACCTTCGGCCATTCCCACTCCGTCACACGCGTCGCAACTGAATATGGCAACTCGTCTTTCAGCACTGCCAACAGTTGCTCACGGACAAGCTCTGCCACCCACTGAGCTTCTTCAGTGTCCGACACCATCTCAGGCGGGTAATACGCAGGACCTTCAGGCATCTTTGCCAACAACGCTGCCAACAATTCGGGCACACCCTCGCCAGTTCGTGCAGAGACGGGGAAATATTCAGCAGCCTGCAACACCGAGGTCGCCTGCAACTGAGAAATCATTTGCTCACGTGTCGCTCGGTCAGATTTGTTCACGATTACAAATGCATTACGGACATCAATATGGTCGGCAACCCATTGATCACCACGTCCAAACGGCTTGCACGCATCAATCAAAAGACACACCACGTCAACGTCGTTCACACTGTCAAGTGCTGTGGCATTTACCCTCTCGCCTAAAGCGGTAACGGGCTTATGAATGCCGGGCGTGTCGACGAAAACTATTTGTGCATCATCACCGTGATACACACCGCGAATGCGAGTGCGTGTTGTCTGCGGCTTGTTGGACACGATGGAAACTTTTTGACCACAGATGGCGTTGAGCAATGTTGATTTACCAACATTTGGTCGACCGACAAAGGTCACAAATCCGCTCCGCACATCTCAGACAGTAGTGCAAATGACTCCACCGCAGAGCATGAGATGCAACACTTACAAGATGAGCAATAGCGCGTTCTCTCAACTCGACTTCCGCAAGTGGTTTGACCGCATGCAACCACAGACCATCGCCATCGCAACTTGGTTGCTCTACATCGACGGTGTCTTTAGTTTTCTTAACTATCTCGACAAGAGCACGGGCGATATTTATGGTTTCTGGCGTTTCTATGGCGGACCGATGTCGCTTGTTGCTCTGGTTTTTGTACTTGCTTTCCCCGCGGGTGGTTTCCTGATAGCGAATGGGAAAAAGCTCGGCTGGTACGTCGCCTTGCTTGCTGCATTCTCCCCGTTCATTCTTCGCTTGTGCTGGAAGCTCATTGGATCTGACATCTGGGCATCACAGGTGACGTTGCGTGACATCATCATTGGTTCTTCCTTAGTGAACTTCATGTTCGAGGCGGCACTTCCCGCCCTCCTGATTCACCCCATGAGTCGGAACTACGTCAAGAACTGGCTCCGTTAACCGTCAGAACCTCGCGTCTGTGCCACACTGAAGGCATGGCACGTCACATCGAAAACCTCGCAGCACTCAAAGCCCTCGTCGGAGAGCACATCGGATATTCCGACTATCTCGTCGTGGACCAGGCTCGCGTCCAATTGTTTGCGGACGCCACCGGCGACCAGCAGTGGATTCACACCGATCCAGAGCGTGCGAAGAAGGAATCACCATTCGGTGGCCCAATTGCACACGGATACCTGACCTTGTCACTTGGACCAGTTCTCCTCCCACAGATTTTCTCCGTTGGCGGAATCGCCATGGGTGTCAACTACGGCGCCAACAAGGTGCGATTCATGTCTCCAGTTCCTGTCGGCGCCAAGCTTCGTGCAGGTGTCAAAGTGCTTGCCGTCGACGACATCAACGGTGGTGCTCAGGTAACCCTTGAGACAACCTTTGAAGTCGAAGGCGCACCAAAGCCTTCTTGCATCGCAGAAGTGATCTTCCGCTACTACGCCGCCTAAGTTGAGTGGCGCTACTCAGCGCTACTCCATTACCGGAAGTTTGGAATGACCTTCTTTGCGAATAATTCAATGGTCTCCGTGTTCGGATAGTCCGGACACCAAGGGATGAACCCAGTGCATCCTGCATCCAGATACTTCTGAATCTTTTCGCTGACTTGTTCCGGCGTTCCCACTAAGGCCTTTTCTCGCCATTCCTCTGGTGAGAGACCCCACGCATTGCGCGGAGTCACTTCGAGAAGGTCTTTCTCGTTCTCTCGAATGAACACTTCGCTAGAGATGGTCTTACGGATGGATGCTTCATCTCGACCAACGGCATTGCAATGTTCCTGCAAGATCACGCGCTTACGTGAAAACTCTTCCAGCGAACTGCCAAAGTTCGACACGTCAGCATGTTGGGCGACAACACGAAGCGTCAATTGTTCTCCTCCGCCGCCAATCCACACGGGAGGAGTTGGCTGCTGCAATGGCTTGGGATCACATTGAGCGCGTGACATCTTGTAGTACTTGCCGTCGTATGTGGTCTCTGCCTGTGTCCACATGGATTTCACAATCTCAATTGTCTCTTTCAACATTCCAATGCGATCAGATGGCTTCGGAAACTCGTAGCCGTAACCCTTGAATTCGTTTTCGTACCAACCTGCGCCAATACCCCAGTCCAAACGACCACCGGAGATGACATCAAGTGTGGACGTGATCTTTGCGAGAAGTCCTGGATTGCGATAGCCGTTGCAGCCCACCATCTGACCAAGGCGAATGTTTGATGTGCGTTGCGAGATGGCAGCCATCGTTGTCCAGCATTCGAAGACCGCTTCCTGAGATGGTTTGGGCACATTATGGAAGTGGTCGTAGACCCATACCGAATCGAATCCGAGTTCTTCGGCAAGAACTGCAATCTCGACGGATTTGTTCCATTTCGCTTCGGCACCTTCAATGCCAGCAAGCTCCATTTTCCATCCCTGCGGGATGAAGACTCCAAAGATTGGTGAGTGGGGATTGTTCGACATCGTCCCTCCTTCATTGCGAAGGTTATCGTTCGTACATGTCCGAGTTTCCTCCCGCAGTTATTGGTATCGCAGAAATTTTGGAGGCCATCGCAGAGACACGGCCCGACCAGGAATGCCTCATCTACAAAGACAAGCGATTGACGTGGAACGACATCAATCTTCGTACTCGTCAATTGGCGAATTATTTAGCGAGCCAAGGGCTCGGCTGTCACACGGAGCGTTCCCAACTTGATGGATGGAACTCCGGACAAGAT
>JACCDL011512268.1_pt1 | contig 12330 bp, 11 predicted proteins | sample 7441931 | NCBI WGS metagenome assembly JACCDL01 (sample SAMN15323437, study PRJNA562643) | freshwater metagenome | isolation source: river surface water | place: USA:Blue River Watershed | collected 2017-08-16 | reverse complement strand
CTCCAAGAGCAATATGGCCGTTTGAGCTCTCCCATGACTAACAAACTCAAAGAAAACATCGATTTACTTCAACAGGAAAACACCTTTACCATCACCACAGGCCATCAGCTCAATATTTTTACCGGTCCGCTTTATTTTATTTACAAAATAGCTACCGCGATAAAATTATCGCAACAGCTCAAAACTCAATTTCCCGACAAAAACTTTGTTCCAGTTTATTGGATGGCTACAGAGGACCATGATTTTGAAGAAATTAACCATACCTATGTCGGGGGTAAAAAAATTGTTTGGGATAAAGCGTGTAAAGGAGCAACAGGCAGATTAAGTACTGAAGGTATTGTCGAAGCCCTGCATCAATATCAAGGAATTTTGGGCGCATCGCCCAATGCCTTGCAATTAGCCGGCTGGGTAAAAGCAGCTTACGAACAATACACGAACCTAGCCGACGCCACCCGTCACCTTGTTAATCAATTATTTGAAAAATATGGGCTGATCATTTTAGATGCAGACCACCCGCAACTTAAAAAACACTTCGCAAAAATAATTGAAGCAGACATCCTTGAGCAGCATAGCTACCGATTGATCACTGAAACAAATCTTCAGTTAAAAAAATCAGGTATAGAGGCAGAGGTCAATCCCAGAGAAATCAATTTCTTTTACCTGAATGATGAGTTGAGGGAGCGGATTGTTTTTCAAGACGGATTTTACCGGGTATTGAATACCAACCTAGAATTTAGTCCAGATGAGCTGCGTAAGCACATTCAGGAACATACGGAAAAGTTCAGCCCCAATGTCTGCCTGCGTCCACTTTATCAGGAAAGTATCCTGCCTAACCTGGCTTATGTTGGTGGTGGTGCTGAGATGCTTTACTGGTTGGAATTAAAAAGCACTTTTACGCATTACAAACTCGATTTCCCGATCCTGATTTTGCGCAATTCTGCACAACTCATTGCTGAGGAGCAGGATCATAAAATAAAACGCTTAGGTCTCGATAACAAGGATATTTTTCAATCTTTAGATCAATTGAAAAAGGCCTGGCTACTACAACATTCGAATCATACCCTGAATTTAGATCAGGAGACTGGAGCATTTAAAGAAATATTTGAACAAGTCAAAGATCGGGCAAAGGCCATAGACCAAACTTTGGTACCCAGTGCCGAGGCTGTGGAAGCCCGATTGTACAAGGCCTTAGATCGCCTGGAAAAGAAATTACTGAAAGCAGAAAAACGGAACCACGAGGAAGCGATGTTTCAACTCGAAAAATTACATACCGACTTTTTTCCTCAGCATGGACTGCAAGAGCGTTCAGAAAACTTCGGATTATACTTTAGTTCATTTGGCACGGTCTTTATCGAGCAATTAATCGCATCCTTCCAACCACTGGATTTTAAATTTACCCTCATCACCTTGTCCAAATGAGTGCTACAATTTTCAGCGAAGAACACTTAAGAGATTTTACTGAATCGGTTTTTAAAGCCATGGGTTGCTCGGATGCCCATTCGCAACTGGCTACAGATGTTTTAATTAAAGCCGATTTACGAGGAATCGATTCGCATGGTGTGGCTCGATTGAGCGGCTATGTACGTTTGTGGGAAAAACAAAGAATAAATGCCCGCCCCAACATCCTAATTGTGCATGAAACAGCCAGCACGGCTACCATTGATGGCGATGGCGGACTGGGTTTGGTTATTGCGCCATTTGCCATGGAAGTAGCCTTAAAAAAAGCAGAAAATTGTGGTTCGGGATGGGTATCCGTTCGTAATTCAAATCATTTTGGTATTGCGGCCTATCATGCATTAATGGCCGTAGAAAAAAATATGATCGGTTTTGCCATGACCAACGCCAGTCCATTAGTTGCGCCTACTTATGCCAATGAACGCTTATTGGGAACCAATCCGATGTGCTATGCCTTCCCGGCAGGACAATTCCAACCGGTTGTGGTGGACATGGCCACATCGGCAGCAGCAAACGGGAAATTAGAAATTGCCCAGCGTGCCGGCAAAGCAATTCCAGATGGCTGGATCATTGATCAAAACGGACATGCTTCTACTAACCCACACGAATTGAAAGAAGGCGGCGCTTTGCTGCCATTAGGAAGCGATGTGGAGCACGGCAGCCACAAAGGCTTTGGTTTGGGCGCAACGGTCGATATTTTATCAGCGGTGCTTTCTGGTGCCAACTACGGACCATGGGTGCCGCCTTTTGTATCGTTTCTGGAGCCTCCGGCCGATCCGGTAGGTTTAGGAATCGGGCATTTTATAGGAGCCATGAGGGTGGATGGCTTCCGGCCAGCCGATGAATTCAAATCGCACATGGACAATTGGATCAGTCGATTTAAATCTGCAAAAACAATTAATTCAGATCAAAAAGTGATCATTCCGGGTGAACCCGAATTTGAAGCCGAACAATTCAGAAAAGCGAATGGCATTCCGCTCGTGAATGCTGTTGTTGAAGATCTCAATGCTTTAGCTCTAAAACTTAAAATACCTGCATTGGCCTCAAACTAAAACGCTTGATCAAACGTTATTTAGTCGATTAATCGATTAAGCAATGGTCAAGAAAAAAGAACCGCACACAGGCATTTCGAATAGTGGCGGACAATTCTCCTATCAAACAGACAATAAACAGGGAACCATTAACAAAGGAAACCAAAATCCTGAAGTTCAGGGGAAGCGAAAAGCACCGAGAGTGCCGAGCAAATTTAAACCAAAAAAGAAATGAGGACTTTGAGCCCTCATTTCGAATTAATGGATGGATTTAAAGATCCGATTCCATCGAATTTTATCAAAGAAAGTACCCTGTGAGTCCCAACTCATCCAAATGAAGAGTGCTTTACCCACAATGTGATCTTCTGGAACAAAACCCCAAAATCTGGAATCTAATGAATTGTGGCGATTATCTCCCATCATCCAATAATAATTCATCTTGAAGGTATAGGTGTCGGATCTTTTACCGTTGATAATTAAACCATCCCCATCACGTTGCACTTTGTTGCCCTCATAAGTTGAAATGGCACGGTAATACAGAGGAATGGTAGTACTGTCTAATTTGACGGTCCAACCTTTTTTAGGAACGATCACTGGTCCAAAATTATCTTCGTTCCATTGGAAGCGAGGATCTTGCGGGAAAATTTGTGGCTCCAGTTCGTTCACCGGACGTATAACTGGCTGTAACAATTTTACGTTTGACCATTGTTTAATGGTAGCCGCCTCTTCGGCAGTTAAATTAAAATAATACTCATCGGCGCTAGCTCTTTGCACCTCAATGCGCATGTCTTCAAAAACGCTCGGATTGAAATCGGTTCCGTCGGTACGAACATAATAGGTGGTCATCCCAAACTGAAGTTGTTCAGCTGGTTTACCATTTACAAAAACCTGAGTATTGATGATCCTGAGCGTATCTCCGGGAATGGCTAAACAGCGTTTAATGTAGTTTTCACGTTTATCAACCGGTCGGTTATAGGGTTCATCTGCTTCCATGGGCCAGTTGAACACCACGGCATCATTGCGCTTAATTTCACTAAAACCTGGCAAGCGGCGGTATTTCCATTGCACCCCATCCCAGTAAGCCTTCGTTCCGATAATTGGCAAGGTATGATGCACTAAAGGAAAAGCTACGGGCGTCATTGGCAGACGGGCACCATAATTTACTTTGCTCACAAATAAAAAATCTCCCACTTTAAGGCTTTTTTCCATTGATCCGGTTGGAATGGTGTAAGCCTCAATAAAGAGGGTTCTGATGATGGTGGCGGCAATTACAGCAAACACAACGGCATCTACCCATTCTCTGGTGGCACTTTTCTTTTTCTTTTCTTTTTGCTGATCGGCAGGCTTTTTTGCCCAGAACTTCAAATTCATTTTTTATGTCTTTACTAATTATTTAAAATCAAACATATCGCTGATGGAATAAAATCCTCTTTTACCTGCTAACCATTCTGCAGCAATAATGGCTCCCAGCGCAAAACCTGCACGGTTGTGTGCAGTATGCTTAAATTCAATTTCATCTACTTCAGAACTGTAAACCACCGTATGGGTGCCAGGCACCTGATCTATTCGGTGCGACTCAATTAACAGTTCAGCAGCCTGGTTAACCCGGCCTTCATGTTGGCCCACCACTTCATTTACCCATTTATTTTTTCGATCCAAGCCTTCTATGATGCCTTCTGCAATGGTAATGGCTGTTCCACTCGGTGCGTCTAACTTTTGGGTGTGATGAATTTCTTCTACCTGTACTTCATATTGCGGATAGCGGTTCATCAGCTGAGCTAATACTTTATTCACATGGAAAAAAACATTGACGCCAATACTGAAATTAGATGCATACAACAAGGTATTGTTACCAGATTCGCACTTTGTTTTGACAGCAGGAATTTCATCATACCAACCTGTTGTACCAACTACAATAGGCACATGGGCGGCAAAAGCGGCTTCTACATTGGATAAAACTGAGTGGGGAGTGCTAAATTCTATGGCCACATCCGCTTCTTTGAAACGTTCTGATTGCAAATCGGACTGATTGTGTGTATCGATGATAAGGATGACTTCATGGCCCCGCTCTTTGGCAAGCTGCTCAATGAGTTTACCCATTTTACCATAACCTATTAAAGCTATTTTCATAAACTGAGTTTAAAGCTAAGTGCAGGCTGAGGCCTCATGGCCGAATGCGCCCATTGGTTTTGCAAAGAAGGTCTGATTTGTAAACTTAAATTCTCGCTGATATCGAATCGGAAGAATTTGGCATCTACATAAGCATCAATAATATTTACGGCATGCAATACCACCCCACCAATGATGGAGAGTTCGCGATTTCTTCTAAAATTATCCTTGATCCTCACCAATCCCTCAAAACTGTATCCAGCAAAATCCGGATTACCGGGATTGCCGTTATTGGCCAAACGATATTGAATTTCGCTCAAAAAAACGTGGTATTGGTCGTCATTATTTCGATAGGCAATAACAAAGCTGGCAAATCCACCATAGATCAAAGGTAATTTCCACCATCTTTTATTCTGCACTTGGCCTAAACCCGGTAAAATGGCCGAACTCCAGGCGGCTTTTTTAGGTAAACTTTCTAAACGAAGCCGGGCGGGATCTTTGGGAGGCTCCTGACTTGGTTTGGCCAAACTGGCGCTATCGGTTTTTGGTGGCACTTGCTGTTTTTCACGCTGTGCGTAAAGTGGCAAAGCCAAAGCGGAAAGCAACAATATGATGAGGAAACGAATCGGCATTACCAATCTAAGAGTTCCAAAATACGGTTCAGGTCGTTTTCAGAGAGGAAAGGGATTTCGATTAAACCGGAGTTTTTACCTTTCATTTTTAACTTAACCCTGGTACCTAATCTAGAAGCCAAATCATCCTGAACTTTCTGGTATTGGAAGGAAATTAAGTCCTCTTCTTTCTTTTGAGACTTTTTTGCTCCCAAAGACTGGATCTCACGAACCAATTCCTCTACTTTTCTAACGGAAAGTCCCTTGGCTAAAATTTCTTTATGGATGAATAACTGATGATCGACATTTTCTACACTCACCAAGGCACGAGCATGGCCCATAGAGAGTTGATTATCGCGAATGGAAGCCTGAATGGCCGGCGGCAATTTCAATAAACGCAGGTAATTGGTTACCGTTGAGCGATTTTTACTTACTCTTTCGCCTAATTCTTCTTGTTTCAAATTACACTCATCCAACATTCGCTGAAAGCTGAGGGCCACCTCCATGGCATTCAGGTTTTCACGCTGAATATTCTCAATTAGGGCCATTTCGAGCATTTGCTGATCGTTGGCACTGCGTATATAAGCCGGAATTTCATTCAGACCGGCAATTTTAGAGGCTCTGAAACGTCGCTCACCAGAAATTAACTGATAGCTGTTTTGCCCTACCTGACGTACGGTAATGGGTTGTATCAAACCTTGCAATTTGATCGAATCGGCTAATTCTTGTAAAGCCTCCTGATCAAAATCGGTACGGGGTTGGTAAGGGTTCACCACAATTTGGCTGAGCAGTACCGATTGTATCAAATTAACTGCACTCGACATATTACCCAGCGACGAAGCGCTTTGTACTACTTCTGTATCATCCAGCAGTGCACTTAACCCTTTTCCTAAGCCTGTTTTCTTCTGGTAATTCATTTTTATACGGTAGCTTGTTGTTCAACTTCTTCGGCAGCTGCCATTCCATTTTTACGGATAATTTCCCGGGCCAGGTTGAGGTAATTGATGGCTCCCTTAGAATTTGCATCATGCATGATGACCGAAACCCCAAAGCTTGGCGCTTCACTCAGACGGGTATTTCTCTGAATGATGGTATCGAACACCAAATCCTGGAAATGCGTCTTCACTTCTTCTACTACTTGATTGGCCAGCCTCAAACGAACATCGTACATCGTCAACAAAATACCTTCGATGGCCAATTGCTGGTTCAAACGGTTTTGAACAATTTTAATGGTATTGAGGAGCTTACCTAAACCTTCCAAGGCAAAATATTCGCACTGAACAGGGATAATTACCGAATCAGCAGCAGTTAAGGAGTTGATGGTGATCAATCCAAGAGAAGGCGAACAATCGATGATGATAAAGTCGTAATCGTCTTTAATTTTATTCAAAACGGTCTTCATCCGATACTCTCGCTCCGGAAGATTAATCATTTCAATTTCTGCACCGACCAAATCGATATGAGCCGGTAGCAGGTCTAAATTAGGAGTCTCTGTTTTGCGTATGGCATCGCGTGGATCTATATCGTTAATAACGCATTCGTAAATGCTCGATTTGATGGTACGGGGGTCGAAACCAATGCCAGAGGTTGAGTTGGCCTGTGGATCGGCATCCACCAGCAGGGTACGGTATTCTAAAACTGATAAACTTGCAGCCAGATTGATGGATGAAGTAGTTTTGCCCACACCTCCCTTTTGGTTTGCTAACGCGATGATTTTACACATTCTCAGATGAAATATTTACAAAAATCAGATATTATAATTGCTTTTGGATACCCATTGCTGGGAAAAATTAGTGTTAATTTGCCGATACAAAATCGGGTTTAATAACCCACTAAGATACAAATTAAACTCATTTTAATGCCTTAAAAACGGCACTCAATTAAAATAACTCCTTTAAAGATGATCACACTGATTGCAGGCACCAACAGACCGGATAGTAATACCTTGAAACTCACCCATTATTATCAAAAGCAACTGGCAAACAAAGGCTGTCAAACGCAGGTGTTGGACCTAAAAGATCTGCCTGCAAATCTGATCAGTTCCGATCTATACGGCAAAAGAAGCCCTGAATTTCAAAAAATACAAGATCAAATCAGCGCCAGCGATAAATTTTTGTTCGTGATCCCCGAATATAATGGTAGTTTTCCGGGTGTTTTGAAGACCTTCGTCGATGCCTGCAAGTTTCCTGAGAGTTTTAAAGGGAAGAAAGCAGCTTTAGTTGGACTTTCATCTGGCAAGTATGGGAATGTTAGGGGTTTGGAACATTTTACGGGCATTTGTCATTACATCCATCTCAATGTGCTTTCCTTACGCATCCACATTTCTGCTATCGATCAGGAATTAAATGCCGATGGTGAATTATGGAAAGAGGATACCGTGAAATTTACAGATCAACAGATGGACCTGTTCCTAAATTTTTGAGTTTTAAACACTCAACTTCAGCCAGGCCTTCCCTTCGTGACCAAAGGCGAAAAACTTTTGGTAGAAAACTTCAGCCAAAATTTCCAGCTGTTCTAAGTCTGAAGCTTCATTAAAAACCAAATCATCGATCAAAAAGATGTTACCATTAACTTTGGCCATTGATTCCTGCAACCCGGCCAGGGTACTAATTTGAGACAATGCGGAAATTGCTTGCTGAATTCCTTGACCTTGGAGTTGAATCAATACCACATTGGTTTCTTTCGGGATTTCTGAAAGGGATTCTTGTGCCAGGTTTTTCACCTTCAAGGGTTCAAAATAATCATTTTGCATAAATGTTAATGATTGTAGATCATTAATCCCAACCCAGGAAACTGGGCCCTCGACAAAACGTAGTTTATGAGCGATCAGTGTAAGTAATTCTTCTCTATCGGCTTTTTCCATGCTGCCTACAAAAGTAGGAAAGCATTTTGCATTAAACCAGTTTTATTGTTTTACAATGGTAACTGTACAGCTACAGGTAGATCTAAGTGCTGTGATATTTATCAATGCACTTGATTCAAAAATAGTTCCGAAAATATAATTTTGACCTGCAGTTAATGGATAATATTTACTTAATCCAGCTGTTGCGGCACCATCACTCATCGACTCCATTGATTGATTGGATATCGGAGTAAAATTAGTTCCTCCATCAGTACTTAATCCTACCCTGATAAGCAATAAACCATTTGCAGCATTACTTGGGTAAAAACTTCCATTGGTATTGATAATGGCGTATTCGCCAATACCGGCAGTATAAGTCTGTGTGCGACAATTATTAGGGACTATGGGAGTCATTGATGCTAAATTAGCCAATACATTAGCTCCAACAGGGTCATATTCCAAAACGGTCACTATACCTGAACCCGCCGGACCAGCAGGACCGGTATCTCCCTTGAGGCCCTGTATGCCTTGTGGACCTTGATCGCCCTTTGGACCTGGATTACCGCTGGCGGCAAACAGGGCATAAGGCACACTTCTTAAGATCATGTTGCCTATATTTTTAAAATTGGAGCCCCCGCTTACATCGGCATCAACTTGCAAAACCTGGTTGGCATCTTGAAATGGAATGGCTGAAAAAGTGCCCTGAACCACTTGTCCCTTTCCAACTATATGATTCGCCAATCCACTGCTGTTGGTCGTAATCAGTACGGTTTCGCGGTACTGAATCACATTCAAACCATCAACAATGGTGAAGCGAAAATTTATGGCAGTGTTTGCCATCGGAGCTCCCCCACTATTGCGCACAATGGTTTGATAATTAAAACCTTCCAGGCCAGTCTGGGCAGAACTTTGAAAGGTCATAAAAATGAAAAAAAAGAGAAGGATAGTTTTTGGAGCGAATTGGATTGAGCTTTTCATACGATCAAAGGTTTTTTCAATCGTAGCCAATTTCCCACCAAAAAATGAAGATTATCTCTAATTTCCGACGAACGGTTTTTTTTGACCGCTAAGCAGTCAATATTGTAGTACAAAATGCAAAACTAAAAATGCCGGTCAGTTGTTAAACCTACCGGCATTTTTAGCATAGAATACCATTAATTATTGTATAGCTTGTTCGCCTTGTTTGAGGTCATCATTATTGACGCCACGTTTTTTTCTTGGCTGACCTGCATTGAAATTAATTTTTCCGAACTGCCAGCTGAAGTTGACTCCCACTGAGCGGAATGGCACCGAGAAATTAGAATTTTGTTTGAAGGAAGTATTGTTGATGGCCGATCTGAAATTTTTTCGCTCATTAAATGGATCGATCACATTCAGGCCAATGGTACCTTTTTTCTTCAAAATTTCTTTCTTGAACCCGATGTTCCACATGTTAAATGAAGGATTAGTTCCTTGTGCAGTACGGCGGAGGGAGTTGAGGATGAAGAATGTTTCGGCGGCAAAGCCTCCTTTTAAATTCAAACTAGCGCTTAAAAAGGCATTGTACATGAAATAGGTTTTACTGGTTGCCGAGGTAAGGCCCGTATTGGCCTGATTTGGCGAAACATTGTAAGAAAACATGTTCACATTACCTCTTAAAGTAAGCTTTTGAACCGGGTTGATCGAACCAAAGAAGTTCATCCCAAAAGAATTGTTTCGACCCACATTTTTAAATGTTTGTAAAGAAATATTGGCCTGTGAAACCGGATCGACCGCAGGCACTACCAATGATTCGATGATATCCTGGGTGTGACGGAAATAAACAGAAGCATTGATGACCGTTGTCTTTACAAAAGTGGAATAGGCCAATTCCACATTGTGGGATAATTCTGGCGACAAAGTTGGATTTCCCTCCGATTGATTTAAAGGATCGGCGGTATTTCTGAAAGGATTTAAAAAGAACAAACTCGGTCTTTGGATCCTTTGGTTATAACTCAATTTAATAGTTTGGTAATTTTTCAAAGATCTTGAAATCACAAAACTGGGAATCAGATTTTGATAATTATTGCTGAAAGATTGCGGCGTATTTGGGTTCCCCTGAATCTGAGTCAGCTCCATTCTTCCACCCATTTTAACCTGGTATTTTTTATTGATACTGAAAGCCATGGTCACATAACCGGCATACACATCTTGGTTATAATCGTAAGTATTGGACAGGTTAGGATTCAACTGATACGACCCATTTATTTCTTGTTGAACTAAAGTTGGACTGGTGATATCACGTAAAATTGCCTTGGCACCAGTTTCGAAAGTGAGCTTTTTGAAAGGATGTACATAATCGGCCTGTAAGGTCACCTCCTGATTTTTGGCGTCGTTGTTACCGATCTCATTCGGCCTGAAACCGTCAGTGTACAGGGTGGTATAATCTTGCAGGTTTTTATTTTGACTTAATTGCCCTGCAATTGAAATTTCCTGACCCGTTTTCTTGAATTTATGCGTAAAATCGGTATTCCAGTCAAAACCATTCATTTTCATGGTTCTGTCGGTGGTACTGTTCGCTTCAACTGGGTTGGCGCCACTGTAAATGGTAGAAAAAACATCCCCAGCAAAAGTATTTCTCATCTGATTGAAATTGACAGTGGAGGTAACCGTATTAAAATTATTGATATCATAATCTAAACCTACAGATCCTCTGTATCCCAAACGGTAAGTTTCGCTGGAGCTTCTCTGACTAAAGGTCAATTCATCATTCGCATCCGTACGATCGACCGATACCCTGCTGATCTGTGGCCAGGAGCCGTTACCTCCAATATTACCTGTCAAACCTAAGCGGCCTTTTTTGATGTTCAGATTGGCATTTCCATTGTTTTGTCTGATACCCAATCCACCGCCAATACTTCCACTTACCCCTTCTGCATTACGTTTTTTGGTGATGATGTTGATGATGCCCGAAGTACCTTCTGCATCATATTTGGCCGAAGGGCTGGTAATCACTTCCACATTCTTGATCTGATCCGCTGGAATCATTCTTAAGGCATCCGCAATATTATTAGCCATCGACCCCGATGGTTTACCGTTGATCAATACGGTGATATTTTGGCTACCACGCAGGGAAACGTTTCCATCAATATCTACAGAGAGTAAAGGCACTTTGCGCAATACGTCGGTAGCATTACCGCCACCTACAGTCACATCGCGTTCAGCGTTGTAAACCACCCGGTCAATTTTATTTTCTACCACGGCGGCCTGTCCTTGAATCACCACTTCTCCCAAAGCTTTCATATTTGGCGACAAGATGATCCGTCCTAAATTAAGATCCGGCTTTTGAGGTGTGGTTTTAACTTGATCGATGATTTTGGTTTGGTAACCCAAAAAACTAATGGTAATTCGATAGGTGCCTGGTGCAATATTTTCAATTTTAAATGCACCCTTTTCATCTGTCAATGAGCCGTTCGTATTTTTGGTAGAACCCGATCTGCCCAAACTAACGGTTGCATAATCTACCGGCTTTTGGGTGAGTGAATCGATAATAAGCCCGTTAATTTTACCGGTTATACTTGCTCCTCCACTGGGTATTTGAGCAAAAGCAATGCTCGAAAACAATAAGGCAACAATAAAAGTGGATAGATGTTTCATGATTTTAATTGAATTATTTAAGGATATGGCGTAAAAAACCAGACTTTGTTACAGAATTACCGTAACAAAGCAATTACAAAATGAATTAGCTTAAATCACCAGGTTAACGATACGACCTTTTACCACAATGACTTTTTTGGGTGTTTTGCCCTCGAGGTAACGCTGCACATCTTCATTAGCGAGCACGGCAGCCTCAATATCAGGGATTTCCAAACTCAATGGCAAATTCAGGTTCATTCTCATCTTTCCGTTTACCGAGATAGGATAAGCAAATTCATCCTCCACCAAATAATTGGGATTGAATTTTGGATACGCAGCGTAGCTGATGCTGCCAGACTCATGTCCCAAAAGGGACCAAAGTTCTTCGGTAATGTGCGGTGCGTAAGGCGACAGCACAATGGTAAGTGGCTCCAAAATTTGACGCTTGTTACATCTTAAATCTGTCAACTCGTTTACACAGATCATAAAGCTGGAAACCGAAGTATTAAACGAGAAACGGTCAATATCTTCTTCCACCTTTTTAATGATTTTATGAAGTGATTTTAGTTCGGCCTTGCTTGGCGCCTCATCTGAGACGGCAAAATTCATTTGCTCATCATGGAACAAGCGCCAGAACTTGCGCAAGAATTTGAAAACCCCTTCAATCCCATTGGTATTCCAGGGCTTG
>JACCDL010548341.1_pt1 | contig 12335 bp, 6 predicted proteins | sample 7441931 | NCBI WGS metagenome assembly JACCDL01 (sample SAMN15323437, study PRJNA562643) | freshwater metagenome | isolation source: river surface water | place: USA:Blue River Watershed | collected 2017-08-16 | reverse complement strand
GCGTCTACTGGGATGGCGAGGCTTTGCGTGAGATCTTGGAGCGACTCTACTTCGCGGCTCAGCGTATGCGCGAGGGCGGTCACCAGGGCGTCACGCGTACCACCTTCTTCGTGAAGTACGTCAACCTTCGAGGTTTCCGCGCCCACATCTCTCATACGCAAGCCACGAAGTATCGAGAGGACTACGTCGCCGTGCATAACGGTAAAGAGATCCTTGGCCGCATGCACGTGACCATCGGTGCGCGCCATAACGAAGCCGGCTGCATGTCGGTCCACTTCGAATACTGCCCTGAATGCGAGCGCATCATCATCGTCCGCTGCGGCAAGCACGGCCGTACCTACCACTGAGATCTCTTCCTTTCACCCTAACCTAAACCAAACCACCACCATGAAAAAGCCCACCAAGCCTGCCCATTCGAAGCCTGCCCGCTCCACCCGCAACCTCCGTGTCCCCGTGTCACCGTGCCAGCTTACCCCCTCGCCGTCCTCGACGGCGCCCGGTATCCTCTCCGCCGACGTCGTGAAGGGGAAGGGTGGCATCGAGGCCGTCGTCGTGCGCCTCGCCCCGCACCACCTGGTCATCATCACCGGCGGGGCCAAGCCCACTGTGTCCTTGGCCTGCACCCACCACGGCTTCGTCGCCGAGGCCTTCGAACTCAACGGCCAGCTCGAACAGGTCATCAACCACGTCCGCAAATACTTCCCCAAGCTCCGCGCCGACTGACGATAGGCGTCGAGCTATTTGCCTGCTGACGGAGGTTTCGACATTTCGTCGAGCCTCTCCTGTAACCCAGAAGCCCGGGTGAATACATCCTCAATTGCCTTCTCAAAATCCTTCTTCTTGGCGAACACATCAAGTCGATCGATGGCGCGGGTGATACCTGTGAAGACAAGCTTCCGGTTGATGAAGCCAGCTTCTTCTTCAACGTCGTCGTTATCCTCGGTTGAGGTAATGGCGACAATCACATGTTTATACTCGGAACCTTGGGATTTATGGATTGTCGTCGCAAAGGCAGGTTCGTGTGGGGGTAGCTGATTAAAGCCCACGACCATGTGCCTGCTTGCATCCTTGGCGTCAGATTCTTTGGTGCGAGGGAAGCAGACCCGCTTATTGTGAAGGACTATTCCGACGTCTCCATTAGAAAGGCCCGTAACAAGGTGGTCATTCTGGGTGACGATTATGAGCGAGCCAGGTGAATCCTCGGTAGTCAGGCTGAGTGCTTTTCTGATCTCGCGGTTGAGCGTTCGGACCCCGATTTTCCCACTCTTGTGGGAGCAAAGGATGCGAAGCTGGTCAATCTGTTCGAGGGCTTTGGAGTCATCGCCTTGCAGTGCTAGCTTGATGCAATTTCTGAAGATTGGCTCTGCCATCTCGATAATTGCCTTGGCGTCTGGTGACTTGAGCTGATCGCTTAGGTCCTTGGCGCCGACGTCGTGGTGAACATATTTTGCCCACTCGAGGGGCTGTGCTTGTAGACGATAGTTGTCTCCCAGCCGACTCTTGCAGGAATCGAGACAAGCCGCGCTGCATAAGTCGTAATAGACCGAGCCGGTGTCGACCGAAGGGAGTTGCTCATGGTCACCCATAAGTACGAGGCGGGCATCTGGGCACTGTTCGCGGATGATATGCAGCAGCTTGGTGAAGTTGCCGAGGTCGACCATGGAGCATTCGTCGACGATGATCATTTTAGCGTTGGCCAACATTTCGGGGTTTGCGACGTACTTCTGGACGGTCTGCGCAGGCGGGATCTCGGATTTACGCAGGTCCCGGACATAATCGCTATCGCGTACGCTAAGGTTGAGTTTTGACTTGGCGCGACCGGTTGGTGCGCAGAGCCGAAGCTGGCTCAGGTTCAACTGTGCGTGGTCTACGGCGAGTCTGACCATGAGGGAGGCCGTGGTTGTCTTGCCAGTTCCCGGTCCGCCCGTGAGAAGAAGCATGCCGTGCCTGCCGAAATTGATGGCTGCGTTGGTCTGGGTGGGGCCAGGTTTGAATTTCGCTTTAGCGTTGTCCCTTGCAGCATCGACCGATTTTTCGTCGATTTCCAAGCTTCCCCCGAAGACTACAGGCCGATTTTTAACCCAAATCAGATGTTCGGCAAGCTGGTGTTCCAGCGCGTTCGTTTTGTGGAGGTAGATTTTGCCTTGGTAATGTACCAAGGGAGTGGTGCCTAGGGATTGATGACTGCTCGAGCCAACCTCAAGGACGAGTCCAGGCGCAAGCGTGCTGAGTTCGCGTGCGGTAGTGTCTACGCAGCTAGCACCCTTGAGGTAGGCTTTGTAGACCTTGGCCGTGAGCGCTAAGCCGGGCTTATTACCATCTTGCCCGAGGGCCCGGAGGAGTTGCCGTGCAAGCAGGGCGGATTGCTCCTCGATAGACTGGGATGCCTGTTTGGTCGTGGTCATGCGCGTACGTTGCTGTGTCCGAGTGTCTCGAGGATTGTCTTGATGTGATTCCAGGAAGGCCGGTAGTTGAAATCTCCGGTTGCCTCTACTTCTCCGAAAGATCTGAGGAAGAGGTAGTGGCATCCGCCGAAGTCGCGCTCATAGTTCCAGTCATCTCCCTTGCAGGCTTTCATGTAGAGATGCAAGGCGGCCGCATAGAGCGCATACTGCAGGTGGTACTTGTTATTGGCTATGGCCTGAGCCATGCTGGCGCGGTCATAGCTGTTCGACCCCTTGCCGATCATGTTGCTTTTCCAGTCAAGGATGTAGGTTTTTGCATTATCGCCTCCGTTAGGAGCGTTGAAGACAAGGTCTATGGAGCCAGTAAGGAGACCATCGATATCTTCCTCGCTGAATTCAACTTCGGTCAGGACGCCGATGTCCGCTTGGTCTTTATACTCTTCGATGAAGCTCTGCTTCAATCTTTCCCCCCAAGTGCAGTCAATTTTTTCTGTTGTGTCGCAGAGCAGGCTGAAGCGCACCTCCGACATGCGGTTTAGTCCGTTTATCTGATTCAGCCTGATGCCAGAGCCCGCAAGGGGGGTGCTCATCCACTTGGGTATTGTCTTTACGATGAGTTGGACTGCTGAACTCAATTTGTCTTCGGAGTCTCTGACGTAGATCCCACTTTTCTTGAGATGTCTTTCGGTGAGTTCGGAGAGATATGCTTCGTCGGCCTGACTCGTCCGGTCGAAGGCAAGCTCCTCGAGTAGTTTGTGCAGTGTATCTCCGGCGTTCGTTCCACCCTTGAAATCCATGAAGGGCAGGGGCGTGCCTCCGGAAGCATGGGCGCTTTTTCCGCCATGGTCTTCTTTTTCCGTCAGTTTGCTGTAGCTCGTGTTTAGTTTGACGTAGCGCGGTGAACTGTCTTTCGCGTATTTCTCACTTAAGGTCGCAGGCCTTGGCTGGACGATGGCTTGTTTGAGCCTGCTTTCATCTGGGACCGAGGGATCGGAGGTCTGCAAATTTAGCCCGACTATTTTTTCATTTAGTACTGAGGCGAATTCCTCAGGTGTTCCTCCTAGGCCTGCCTTTTGCAGCGCGGGGCCAAGGCCGGTATCACTGCTTTTAAAATCGGACTTCTCCCAGAGCAGGACGACCTTGCGGCAGGCCCGAGTCAGGCCGACGTATAGAAGGCGAGCCTCTTCTTTACCTGTCTGGTTAACGAGGGCTTGGAATTCTTCGTCGGTAGATTCCTCAGAGACGAGTAGGCTCCTGTTCCCGTCGCGCAACAGACCGTCTGTCTTCTCCCGTGAGTTGCCCCGGGAATTGCCTAGGCCTGGGATGATCACGCCGTGGTATTGCAGTCCTTTCGACGAATGCATCGTTTGCACGACTACTTGAGGGTATGCTGATTCGGGCCTGATCTTTTCATCATCAGCAGCATCTTCAGCATCTGACCCCTCATTGGTGGCTTTCGCTAACATTTTTACCAATCCGGTTGGAGTCAGGTGCTCAGCGCGTTCGCGTGTGGAAAGGAGTTCTCCGATATGTTCGAGGTCGGTGATGTGACGATTTCGTAGCGGGTTCTTTGCTAGGGACTCCTTGATGGAAACGAGCCCCTTCGGGGCGCTGCCAGTTAAGGCTGGCCAGGCTGCGCCTAGTCCTTTCTCGGTCCAGGTAGCCCTAAGTTCACGCAGCCAGATAATCAGGTCCTCCTCATGGTTTTCGATGAAGTCCTCCAGCTCTGTACGGATATCAAAAAGGGCAGGCCGTGCGAAGAGCAGGGCGCGGCGCATTTCGCTCTTTTCTGGCTTAAGGACGCAGTTGAGGAGCTGATGAATCGTGGCAGCTAGTTGCTGAGAGAAGACAGAGCTAGTGGTAGATAGTGAGGCAGGGATGCCTTGGCGTATTAGTTCGCGATGGATGGCCTTGGCCTCGGCTCCGCTGCGGGTCAGTACGGTCACGTTAGCCTCAGGGTCTGGTTTGTCTCGCCCGGCGTTGAACTCGATAAGGAGATTGCCTACTTCTCTGGCCACCGTTGTCGGGTCGCTTTTCGTCACGATCTTCAACGGGTGCGGGAGGTTCCTTTTGATTGCCTTCTCGGGGCCGCCAGCCCAGCTGGGCATCCGGATTTCAGGAAAGTTAGAGCCATCCCTGAAGAAGCCGGTCGAATCTTTACTCCGAAAAACTTCGTTAAAAATAGCGATCAGCTTCTGGGACGAACGATTATTGGCCGTAAGTGTCCAGACTTCAGCGCCTTTTTGCGCTTGGATATAGCTGTTAACGTCGGCACCGCGGAAAGCGTATATCGCTTGATTTCGATCGCCGACCATGATCAGCATCTTCTTCGGGAAAGCCTCAGCCCCGAAGATGGATTGGAAGATGTCCCACTGGTATCGATCGGTGTCCTGGCATTCGTCGATCATGCAGACATCGTATTGGCTTCGGACGATGTCCTTGAGGTCCTTGGCCTTTTGCCCGTTGATTTTCTCATCGAGGGCCCCACGGAGCTGCCTGATGATACCGTCGTTCGTGGCTTGGCTACGGTTCGCCTGTTCGATCCTTTCCTCGATGAAATCTTCGAGGCCGAGGTTTCTGAATTTGGGAGGGAACGTGCATTCGCTTGCCTTGATTTTCCAGCCCACGATTTTCAATAACTTACCTAGGTCGGAAGCGAATTGCGGGTTACGGCGGACCCAGTCTTGTGCGATATCCACGGCGAGGTCGCGTCCATTGGTCACGGTCTCCCCGATGGGCGGGTAGCCGGCTTCAGGTCCGAATTCACGAAGGGCTTTGTGGCAGAATGAGTGGATGGTGCTTACCCTCATGCCACCCAGTCCTTGTAGAGCCCTCATCGCATCGGTATCCGCAGGATTCCTTCGGACGGTTTCCTCGAGCTTCTCTCGAATGCGCTGACGCATCTCCAACGCGGCAGCCTTGGTGAAAGTCACCATCAAGATCTTGCTTACGGGAGTTCCGCTTCGGACTAGCTTCACGACTAGCTCGATCAGTGCATGTGTCTTTCCTGATCCGGCGCCGGCTTCTAGTACCACGAAACGGTTTTTGGTGACATCGAAGTTTTCGATGTCGAATTCTTTGGGCTCACTCATTTTCTTGGTTCTCTTGGGCATTCGGCTTCTTGCTGGCGCGGAGTTTCTTTGCCGTAGGCTTTGGCAGTTCGTCGGCCGGCTTTGAAGGCGTAATCATTTCTTCGATATCGCCTGCGGTGTAGCGCATGAATTGCCCAAGTGCTTCACTTACGGCTTTATTCATGGCTTCAAAATCATATTTAGAGGGGTTCACGAGGAGAGCATGCCCCTCCTTGGCAATGTCACCGCGCCCGTTGCCGTTATCAAGGTCAGTAAGCGTTGCTCCCTTTCCCGATGTACCGAGAGCTCCAACCATCGCTGATTTAGTCGTACTGTAACCCAGGAAGAAACCAGGCGTGACGGCGCTACGCCCCAGTAGAATCATTTTGCTGAGGAGTTCGTCAACGGCTTTGCCTGTCAGCTCCGCGCTCCTTGGCTTGGCACCAAGTCCGTTTTTCTTTGGGGTCCCATTCTTGTTCAGTCCATGCCTTGGGCCAATCACGGCGACGGACTCCACGCTCTTAAGCTCGCCGTTATGTCGTATCCATCCCAGCGTTGCCAAGCCTTTGAGCAGATCCGATTCGTCTATTTTTTTCTTGGTTATACAAAGAATCAGGCAGTTGTTGGCCAGGTAGGCTGCTTCGAACGCTGAGGTTGGAATAGTGATTCGACGGGCGCTGGCATGGTAGTCAGTCACCTGCTCGTCGAAATTCGTTACTCCGTCTTCTTCTCCATTATTGATGCTAGCCAAGATTTCAGCGTACGCCTCTTGTCCGTCCGCTGGCACGACCCCGGAGAATTTCGCTTCTTTGTCGTTGGCCGGAAGCCGTCCGCGCATCTTGTTGAAACGTTTCACCCACCTTTCCATGATTTTCGTTAGTTCGTAGGGCTTTTTTCCGCGGCCAAGATTGAGGGAAAGGACTTCGTCGGAAGCTAGTTCTTCGCCCTTTCTCGCTGGCTTGACGTTGAAGGACTCGAGTGCGTAACGCACAGGGTCAGACCAGAATGCGATCCAGGCGTCGAGCGGCCAGTGGCTGGTATCTACCTCGATCTTGGGCATCGCTTCTTCTTCGATGACTGGAATCTTCGCAAGGGCCGCGGAGGTTCGGTCAAAGGTCTCGGCTTGATCGAAGTGGAGCGCTTTTCTCTCTTGGTCCATGGTCTCTCCGGCTTGCATGGACAGCGGGGCGTGGCGGTGAGTCTTGAATCCTGACGAGAGTTTCTCGCAGGCCTGTCGGAGGATCTCGACTGGCATCGCGGCGGGTGCGTCTTTGCCTGTTTCGCCCGCGTAGCCCTGGTAGGTGATGATCAGATGCGATTGCGCGGCTGAGACGATCTGCATGAGCGCATGCATGCCTCTTTGTTCGCTTTGTTCGCGGTAGGGTAGGGCGGTAGAAGGAATTGAAGTCTTCAGTTCCTTGCCATGCGGCTTATTGCCGGACGGAAACTTGCCGTCAGCCATCCCGACTAGGGCGATTACTTTGGATGGGTGGATACTTGAAGCGCGCAGGGGAGCCAGCGTCGTCCGCCCGCTCAGGAATTGGCCCTTTGTCTTGCTCAGATCAAAATAGTTGAGTGCTATCGCGGCGAAGGTTGCGTTATCGATTAGGCTACTCCCGGCTTTGACGCCATCTTGAGTGAGCGTGGATAAGGCTTTTTCAGCTTCTACCTCGGTCTGACCGTAGCCATCTTGCTCGGGTAGCAGGGATAGGAGCAGTTCTCCGAATCGCTCGGTCCACTCTTCTAGCGTATGCTGCTCGTTGGCGAACTCTGACCAATTCTTGATGCTGTCGGCTAGTTCTAGCAGCCCTGCGGCGTGACGGAACTCCGTGATGCCTTTAATGCCGGCTATAGGCATGGCTTCAGGCGTTCCGCATACGGTGGCGTCGTCGGCCATGGCCGTTCCGAGGGCTAGGCTTCGCATGAAGTAGTCGAGGCTCCACTGGTCGGTGGTGGTCTGGGCCACGGATTCCCGGTGCCTCGAGCTAGCCCCCCAGAAGTAGGGTGCATCAAGCATCCACTGTCGGATGGAATAGAGGGAGTCTTCGTCCCAATGGTTGAGATCGCGGATGATCTTCTGCTCGCAGAGGTCTAGGAACTCCTGCGACGTCAGTCGTCCCGCAGGCAGTGCTAACAATGTTTGAGCAAGGGCCCCTAGTGGGCTCTGGTGGGCGCCTTCTACCCCCGCCGTTCCGAAGCTGAACGCAGGAGTGGTGCCGCCTAGCACTCCCGCCAGGATGGGGGCATAGGTGTCTGGGTCTGGGGTTAGGATCAGGATATCTCCTGCGCTCAGGCTAGGATCCTCCGCCAAGATCGCCATGAGCTGATCGCGGAGGGCTTCGGCTTCGCGTAGGGCATTGTGACAGCGATGGAGAGTCAGGCTATTGTCCCCGTCGTATGCCTTCGGGCTTACCTTCGCCTCAAAGTGACTGATGCTCGCCTTGAGCCTGTCGAGGAGCTTCTTATGGCTCACTTCGGCCAGGCTTTCTCCTGATTGGCCCAGCGGGCACCAGAAATCATCATCGATGAGTCTTTTCATCATAGCCGCATGGTGCTTTCCGGTCTGGACCAGCAGAAGTGCGCCTGGATTCTCAATCAGCGGGGACGATTCCTTGGGGATTCGCTTGGGGCCATTGAGTTCCTTGATTTCGTTTCTCAGGTCTAGATAGTAGCCTTCGGTCGGCTGCAGAAAGAGCGCATTAATCTGAACTTGGGGGCTTATGGCCTTAAGGATGTCAAGGACGGCCTGTGGCACTTCCCCTGTAGCAAACAGGAAAATGCGCCCGGGGAGATGGTCCGCTGCCTTCATGACAGCTAACGGATTTTCCAGGGCGTGCAGGACATCGCTCGGTGTAAGCAGACCTTCGACCACGTTCATCTCCGTGCTTACTTCTCTCCAGAGGTCTTCGAGATCGCCGCGTTGCCCCTTTTTCACCGCCTTGCACCAGGAAGGGTCGTTCAGATTGAGTTCCTTGATCCAATCTGCGATACGAGCTGAGGCCTCCCACAGGATCATGGCCTTGTCTTGATCCTTCGCCCCCTCCGTGAGGTAGCTGAATCCTTTCCTTCCGGCGTAGAGTTTTTCGAAGATACGGCAGGGAAGGGAGGACATACCGTCGGCTTCTTCGCTCACCGGATTCTCTCCCCTGATCATGCGAGCGATCTCCTGGTGGAAGAGCTGGGTGTTTACCAGTTTGGCGTTCATGTGGATGCCTAGGCCGACTACTTCTGGCTTTTCTGAGATCTTAGCACTTCGGACCAGGTAATGGCTGAGCCAATGGGCGGAGGCTTTGCCGTCCAGGATGATCAGGTCGCGCTTGAAGGGTTCGCCATGTGGCTGGCGGATTAGCCGGGCGAGTTCATCCGCCAGGCTGGGCATGTCCGTTCCGAAAATGGTGTTGGGCGAGGCCATGCGTAGGGGGGTATACGTTGTCTACCTAGGAAGGGGGCTTGTGCAACCCCTGCCGGGCGACTTCTTGGAAAATAATCTCTTGGGCGCAGTCAGGGCTCGCGCCTTGCCGCGAAATGTCTTCCCATGACTACACCAAACTGCTTTCTAAAGGTTATGTCGTCCAATTACAAAGTCGCCTCGCTCTTCTGCGGTTGCGGCGGCATAGACAAAGGGTTGGAGGGTGGTTTTAGACTTCCTTATCAGCCGAAAGGGAGTATCGAACGTCTCAACTTTGATATCATCTGGGCGAACGATTTTAATCCTAAGGCTATTCAATCATACCGCACGAATTTCCAGGACCACTATGCCATCTGCGGCGACATAGTGAAAGTGGTGAGGAAGGCCAAAGCCCTTCGAAAGCGTAAGCATTTTAGGGTCGAAGCGGAACTCCCTGAAAGCACGGGCCTCCAGTCGGAAACAGGACGCTTTGAGTTTCCTGGATGGGGTGAGGTCGATGTCGTTACTGGTGGATTTCCGTGCCAGCCGTTCAGCTTGGCAGGAAAGCGAAAAGGGCTGAAAGACAAGCGTGGCAAGCTTTATAAGGCTATGCTTGATGTGGTAAACATGCTTCGTCCAAAGCTGTTCATCGCGGAAAATGTGTCGGGGCTAATGTCCGCCGAGGTTAAAGGAGTCCCGGTGATAGAAAAGATTAGAGCGGACTTTGCTAAGATTGGTTACAGCTTAAAGGACAGGGTGTTTGTTGCCAGTGATTTCGGCGTTCCGCAGCGCCGAGAGCGAGTCATCATGATCGGAGTGCCTAAGGATGCCCCAGATTTCGACTTCAACGAAATATCGGTCGCCCCTAATATCAACAGTAAGGTTACTCTCCGCGATGGGATATGCGATTTAGAGAATTGTCCTTGGGATGAAGAATCGATGCACGTGTGGTCGCGGGCTGGATTCAATAAAGGCCAGGGCAACACCACTTGTAAGCCTGACGATTTCGCTCCCACGATGAGGGCTGAGCATCACGGTAACATCGAGTTTCACTACTCCGCCAAAGACGATAAGGAAAATCAGATCGAAAGTAAGCATGACAAACGTTCAACGAAAACTAGACGTTTGTCTGTCCGCGAGGCCGCGTTGATTCAGTCCTTTCCTTTGGACTTCAAATTTAAGCATTCAGCGACTGATGCCTATCGCCAGATCGGTAATGCGGTGCCGCCTCTGCTGGCTTGGCATATCGGAAGGGCTGTTCAGTCCTACCTTGACGGGCTGAAGCCTAAGAAGAAACAGCGCAGGAAGTCGAAAAATGCCTGACGACACTTATCACCTTGGGCCCGAAGGGCGTCGCTTCATTGCTTGGTCTTCCCTGGACGCCGAAGCCCGAGATCTCTTCGTGGCTCAGGCTTTCGTCTATTTTCCTGAGGTCCTCGGGACTTCTACTCAGAAGTACCAGCGATTCGCCGAGTGGCTGGCTTCCCGGCATGGGATCCTTTGCACAAATATCCGCGATGTCTTCGGCGCCGGCGGCAAGAAGACGGTAACGGTCTCCGGGGTTACCCTGCGCGACGCCCCTAAGGTCATTACGACATTATTTAATAATGCTTCTCAGGTGCGGGCAATCCTGGCAGCGGTCTCGGATCGTGACCTGGCTGGCTATTTTCAGGTGAAACCTGAGCAAATCCGAAGTGTCGGTCGTACGTCAGCTTGGGCGGGGCATGCCTCCCTTGCCTTGGAGGAGACGTTGGAGGGTCATCCCGACTCCGGAAAGTTACGCGCATTGGTCAAAAAAATCGCTGGGGTGTAGGCCTAGGTGGGTTTCTTCGGTTGTCTTATAGGGTCTCCTACTCATTGATGGGGGCATGTCTGGTACCCCCGCACCTTTCACCGTAACGTTGTCTGCCACGGACTTCCGTAACGGTTACTTCGTTGTCTCCTCCGATTTCGCCGGCGAGCTCCGTAACCGCGGCATCCACAACTTCGACCGCATGGCGCCGGGGGCGCGTGTTTACTCCAAGTGCGCATTCAATAAGGTTAGCGGAACGGCGATCAGTTATTTTTGTAAGAAGCTTGGGCCCGGAATGAAGGAATACCATTTCGAGCTCCCTGCGGTTATTTCGCCAACCGCCGGCGACGTGCTTTCTTTTGATGTCGTAGACAATACGTTTCACATCACTCAGGTGACTCAAGCCGCCGCTCAGGCTGCTGCGGAGGGGCCTCGGTTTACCGATGACGATAAGTACCCAGATAAGCTAGTCGATTGGGCGGGATCGGCGAAGGGTGGGGTGCGCCTGGTCTTCGGCGGGCAGAATGGCCGCCCGGTCCGTTCGCAGATTCGCACGACCCTGGTGGTCAAGGCGGAAGGCGTCGTGCGGGACATCCTCGACGGTGCTGCTAAGCCACGCCTGATCATGTTTGCCGGTGGCGCAGGTAACGGAAAGACCGATACCCTTGAGGTCATTCTCGGAGGTATCTGTGAACCCACTTTGCTAGAGGAGTTCAAGAAGGAGGTCCGTCGCCGCATCGTTGCATCGGGGCGAAAGGTGGTCTTCAAGCCCGGTGCTGAAGATGCACGGTTCTTTCCGGCAAGCGTTCGGGGGTATAGTCAGATCGCCTTCGTCCAGGATGCTTCCGAGTCTTACGAGAAAACCGAATCTGCTTCGAGCATGCTGGCCAAGGACCTCGAAGGCCTCCATGTGGGCACGGGCAGTGAACTGCTTGTCCTTTGCGTCAACCGCGGCGTCCTCTACTCGGCAGCCAATGAAATCAAGGACCGGCGTCTGGTGGACCTGATCCTTCGCGCCATTGACCCGGTTAACGTCGACGTTGCGTGCTGGCCAGTCGAGCCCGTTCAGGGTCTTGTCGGTGCCGGCGAGTTCTACCTCTGGCCTCTGGATATCGACTCCATCTGCGAGACTTCGACGACCGACGAGACGGCCGTACAGCAGGTGCTCAAGGATCTCGACTCTCGCGATTGGTCCCAGCTCGACGGATTCCATGACGAGCACCCTCTGGTGCATGCTCGAAAGCTTCTTGCGTTGCCTGCTTTCCGCCAGGCTTTTTCGAAGCTGCTTCGCGAGTATGAATTGGTTTCCGGTAAGAACATCAATTTCCGCAAGCTCTTCTCGATGCTATCCTACCTCTTTACGGGCGGACGTACGCCTGCCGAGGAGGAGTTGCCTTCGGTGTTCAGCGGGCCTGATGTCGTGCCTCCGGAAGGCGATGACGTTGCACAGTTGGAGGCGGCTTTCGCAGTTTATCGACACTCTTTGCCTTATCTGCTGTTCCCGTCTCTACCCGGTTACGAGCGCCTCGCATCCCACCTGGAACAACTTAAGATCAGCGAGGAAGGTCATGCGCTGAACGTGCTGGCTGACTTCATCAAGCGTGAGACTGAATTTGCAAAGAAGCGTTCCGGCTTCCCGGGGGCTGAGGTCTTTGCGGGGGTTAACTCGGATTGGGCTG
>JACCDL010179903.1_pt1 | contig 12336 bp, 9 predicted proteins | sample 7441931 | NCBI WGS metagenome assembly JACCDL01 (sample SAMN15323437, study PRJNA562643) | freshwater metagenome | isolation source: river surface water | place: USA:Blue River Watershed | collected 2017-08-16 | reverse complement strand
GCCCAGGGCCGTGCGCACCTTGTTTTCGATTTCCATGGCCAGCTCGGGGCGTTCGCGCAGGAACTCGCGCGCATTGTCCTTGCCCTGGCCGACACGTTCGCCGTTGTAGCTGTACCAGGCGCCGGATTTCTCCACGATTTTTGCTTCGGAACCGATATCGAGGATTTCACCTTCGCGCGAGGTGCCTTCGCCATAGAGAATATCAAAATGGGCTTCGCGGAAAGGCGGCGCAACTTTATTTTTGACGACCTTGACGCGGGTCTCATTGCCAATCACTTCATCACCAGATTTGATGGAGCCGGTGCGGCGAATATCCATGCGAACCGACGCGTAAAACTTGAGCGCATTACCGCCCGTTGTGGTTTCGGGATTGCCGAACATGACACCGATCTTCATGCGGATCTGGTTAATGAAAATGACCATGGTGTTGGTGCGATTGATGGAGCCGGTCAGCTTGCGCAAGGCCTGCGACATCAGTCGCGCCTGCAGGCCCGGCAATGAATCACCCATATCGCCTTCGATTTCAGCACGTGGCGTCAGCGCGGCGACCGAATCAATCACCACCAGATCAACCGCGCCGGAACGAACCAGTGCATCCGTGATTTCCAGCGCTTGTTCACCGGTGTCAGGCTGAGAAATCAGCAAATCATTCAGGTTCACACCCAGTTTCTGAGCATAAATGGTGTCCAGCGCGTGTTCGGCATCGATGAACGCGCAGGTACCACCGAGTTTCTGCATTTCGGCGATGACTTGCAGGGTCATCGTGGTCTTGCCCGAGGATTCAGGGCCATAGATTTCCACCACTCGGCCGCGCGGCAGGCCACCGACACCCAGCGCCACATCCAGCCCCAATGAACCCGTGGAGACGACCTGCACTTCTTCGGCCACGGCGCCATCCAGACGCATCACCGAGCCCTTGCCGAACTGCTTCTCGATTTGTGCGAGGGCTGCGCCAAGTGCCTTGGCCTTTTCAGAGTTTGGGGCTTTTTTGTCGTCCATGAATGCTCTCTCAGTTCGGTAAGTGGGTTTGCCTGATGCTGTGGCGGCGACGCCAAAAGCGCCAGCCAGTACTGTATAAAAAAACAGTGGCTTAGGCAAGCCTAATTTCAGCCCGATTGCAGGGGCCACTGCTGAAACGTCAGGATTTCAGACGACGGCGGAGCGGATATGCTCCCACGGCGTCTTAAAAATCAGGGACTTGGCCAAGCTTTCGTTGTCAAAAAAGTTGGCGCATCCACTTGAGCCAAAATGACTTGTCAAAATAAAAATTCGGATGAAAATGCCCTGACAGATGCTTTGTTGATGGCAACACCCAAAGACAATAGACTTGCGACAGGATGCCTGATCAATGCCGGGCGGCGATTGGCGCCGCACATCGCAAACCATCACTATAAAGACAAACACATGCGTATCCTGCTTGCGGAAGATGACAGCGTGCTGGCCGATGGCCTGACACGCTCGTTGCGCCAGTCCGGCTACGTGACCGATTGCGTGAGCACCGGACAGGCTGCCGACAACGCCCTCTCTACGCAAGATTTCGACTTGCTGATTCTGGATCTGGATTTGCCAGTGATATCCGGACTCGAGGTATTGCGACGTCTGCGCACCCGCGAATCCCGAGTGCCGGTGCTGATTCTGACAGCCGCGGATTCCGTCGAGCAGCGGGTCAAGGGGCTTGATCTGGGCGCCGATGACTACATGGCCAAGCCATTTGCACTATCTGAGCTGGAAGAGCGGGTGCGGGCGCTGACACGACGCGGGGCCGGGGGCGGCCCGACCGTCATTCGCCATGGCCCGCTGAGCTTTGATCAAGTTGGCCGAATCGCCTACATGAACGATCACATGATTGATCTCTCCGCACGCGAGCTGGGATTGCTGGAGGTGCTGCTCAAGCGCAGCGGGCGACTGGTCTCGAAAGACCAACTGGTCGACCATCTGTGCGAATGGGGCGAAGAGGTCAGCAACAATGCCATCGAAGTCTATGTGCATCGCTTGCGAAAAAAAATCGAAAGCGGCGGAATCCGCATTGCCACAGTGCGAGGGCTTGGTTACTGCCTTGAGAAATTCGCACCGGCACAAAACCCCGAAACCGGCACTGCCTGACGCTGACCGGGGAGTCTCCGCGCAACCAGTCAGGGAAAGCCGTTCCTGCCGATACCTCACGAGACACCAATAGCCAGCATTCGCTGTTCGGCGAAATCCTTGACTGGATGCTGATGCCTTTGCTGCTGATCTGGCCGATCAGTATTGGTGTGACCTATCTGATCGCCAAATCGATTGCCAACGAACCTTTCGATCGCGCACTGGAAGACCGTGTGACCGTGATTGCGCAGCAAGTCAAAGAAGTCGATGGCGAAGTCAGCGCCGAATTGCCCTATTCTGCGCGCGACATTTTGCGCGCAGACGATGTCGACAATGTGTATTTTCAGGTTCGTGGTGCGCAGCGCCAGATGGTCTCGGGTGACACCGATATTCCCCTGCCAGATGAAGAAGACAAACCCGTTCCGTGGTCGGTGATGCTGCGCGATGCGCAGATGCGCAACACGGAAGTACGCGTCGCTTATGTGTACGTGAATCTTCAGCCTGTGCGCACGGCGCGCCCAAGTGCCGAAGGTCCGCGCTATGCCTTGGTACAAGTCGCAGAGACACTGGAAAAAAGACGGCAGCTGGCCAATCAGATCATCAAGGGGGTGATCCTGCCGGAGTTCATTATTCTGCCTATTGCGCTCACCCTGTTGTGGTTCGCGCTGGTACGCGGTCTCTCGCCGCTGGCTACCTTGCAGGACCATATACGCTCGCGACGATCGGATGACTTGTCGCCGATTGACTCCAGGGTAGTACCTGAAGAAATTTCGCCGCTGGTACGCTCGCTTAATGACATGCTCGGGCGCCTGTCACAAAGCATTCATTCACAAAAGCGGTTTATTGCCGATGCAGCGCATCAGATGAAAACGCCGCTCGCTGGCATGCGCATGCAGTCAGAACTGGCGATGCGCCAGACCAATCGCGAAGAAATTCAGCGCTCGCTGGAACAGCTCTCAAAGAGCTCCGAATCTGCAACCCGGCTGGTAAATCAATTACTGGCGCTGGCGCGTGCGGAAAATGATTCACCGCAGACTACATCGCTGCAGCACACGGATTTGCGTGCGCTGGTTCGCGATAAGGTTCAGGATTTGCTTCAGTCGGCACTGGCGCGACATATCGATCTCGGCTTCGACGAAGATGAAGCCGGTCTCGTCGTACAAGGTAATGCCACCATGCTGCGCGAAATGCTGAACAATCTGATTGACAACGCATTGCGCTACACCCAAATCGGCGGACATGTCACGGTCCGCGTGCGTGCTGACACAGCACGACGAAAGGTCCTGCTGGCAGTAGAAGACAACGGCCCTGGTATTGCGATGGCAGAACGCGGACACGTATTCGAGCGGTTTTATCGCATCCTGGGTAGCGAAGTGGAAGGCAGCGGTCTGGGACTCGCGATCGTGCGCGAAATCGCCCAGCGCCATTCGGCCGAGATTGATCTGCTCAACAATCCGCGCTCGAATGACCCACACTTTCCCGGCCTGCTGATTCGTATCACACTGCCGATGGCATCATCCAACCCATCGCAGGCAAGCATCCATTCATGATGAATTCATCCGACTCTGTTCCAGCGCATGCGGCCAGATTTTGGCAGCGTGTCAAAGCACTGACACTTTTTTTATTGATGATCTGGCTGTTCGTGAGTTTCGGTTTTGCGTTTTACGCGCGCGAGCTCGCGGGACTCTCCGTGTTTGGCTGGCCACTGCCTTTTTATATGGCGGCACAGGGGACGACTCTGGTTTATCTGGCGCTGATTGGTGCCTATGTGCTGGTCATGAAAAAACTTGATGTGCTGGCTGCCGCTGAGGCTGCGAATGAAAACTGACAGCTTCACACGGCTGCTGGTTCGCTACTTCAGCCTGTACACCGCAGGCTTTGGATTTTTGCTGATATCACTTGCCATTCTCGAGCATGAGGGCTTCCCGCGTTTCTGGCTCGGCTATCTATTTTTATTTGCCACCATTGTGGTGTACGCCTTTATCGGGGTCTTCAGCAGAACCTCGGATGTCACCGAATACTACGTCGCAGGTCGCCGTGTACCCGCGCTGTTCAACGGCATGGCCACGGCAGCCGACTGGATTTCTGCAGCAAGCTTCATGGGTCTGGCCGGTGGCTTGTACTTGCAGGGCTTCGACGGTCTGGCCTACATCATGGGCTGGACGGGTGGCTACTGCCTGGTAGCGATGCTGATCGCGCCTTATCTGCGTAAATTCGGTCAGTACACCGTACCCGACTTTCTGTCTGCACGTTATTCCGGTTCGAACGGCGGCAACACCGTTCGCCTGCTCGCGGTGCTTGCTACGGTCATCATTTCTTTTACCTACGTGGTCGCACAGATCTATGGCGTAGGACTGATCACTTCCCGCTTCACCGGTATTGATTTTTCAGTCGGTATTTTCCTCGGCCTGGCCAGTATTCTCGTCTGCTCTTTTCTGGGTGGCATGCGCGCGATTACCTGGACCCAGATCGCGCAGTACATCATCATCCTGATCGCTTTCATGATCCCGGTGTCGTGGCTGGCGATAAAGCAAACCGGCATACCCGTACCGCAGATCGCCTACAGTTCGGCCGTAGAGAAACTCACCGCACAAGAAAAACGACTGGCCGCCAGCAAGAGCGAACAACAAGTACGCGATCTGTATCGCGAGCGTGCACAGCAATACGATGCCAAGCTGGCAGCCCTGCCACTGTCATGGGATGAAGGTCTCAGGGATGCGCGGCGCCGTCTGCAAGCACTACAAACCAGCAATGCCTCACTCATCGAGATCAAGTCAGCAAACCGCGCACTTGCGGATTACCCAAAAAGTCCGGAAGAAGCACGTCGTGTCTGGCTGCTTGCGCGTGATGCCGACCTCGCGCGTTCGCAAGCGCTGCTGTCTCACACACAGCCTTTCCCCGCCGCCGACAAGGCAAGCTCGGATATACAGCGCAATAACTTTCTGGCACTGGTGTTTTGCCTGATGCTTGGCACCGCCGCATTGCCTCACATACTGGTGCGCTCTTATACAACACCGTCCGTTCCCCAGGCACGCGCATCGGTCTTCTGGGCGCTGTTTTTCATTTTGCTGCTCTACACCGCATTTCCTGCACTGGCCGTGCTGGTGAAATATGAACTCTATACTTCGCTGGTCGGTTCGCCGCTCGCCGAACTTCCGGGATGGGTCAGCTATTGGGCTGGCATTGATAAAGTCAAACCGCTTATCAGCATCACTGACATCAATCAGGATGGTCTGGTGCAGTTGGCCGAAATCGTGATCAATGGCGATATGGTGATGCTGGCCACGCCGGAAATCGCCGGTATGCCGTATGTGATTTCAGCACTGATCGCAGCCGGCGCGCTGGCCGCTGCGCTATCCACGGCGGATGGGCTGCTGCTGACCATCTCCAGTGCGCTCTCGCACGATACCTATTTCAAAATGGTGAATCCGGCTGCGTCCAGCCAGAAGCAAGTGACCATTTCCAAACTCATCCTGCTGGTCGTCGCCCTGCTGGCCGCTTACACCGCCTCTTTCCGCTCGGGCGATATTCTGTCCATGGTCAGCATTGCATTTTCGATAGCAGCATCCACCTTGTTCCCCGCACTGGTTTTGGGCGTTTTCTGGAAGCGGGCTAACCAGGAAGGCGCAATTGCGGGCATGCTGACCGGATTTTTCGTCTGTCTCATCTATTTGGTGCAAACCAATCCCGCGCTGGGTGGCAGCAGCGCTCATCAATGGTTCCATATCGCACCCGCCTCCGCCGGCGTTTTCGGTGTGCCTGCCGGGCTGATCGTGATGATCATCGTCTCTTTGCTCACGCCGCCGCCGAGAGCCGAGGTAGCCGCGCTGATTGATCAACTGCGCAGCCCCTGAAAATTCCTCGCTGGCATGCTTCTTGATACGTCTGTGTTTCACATTGACGTATGCGGTGAGGTAACAGAGCGATGTCAGGCTTTTTCAATGAGATGTACCGCAGCGATGGCGTGCAGGTTCGGCCGCATTACCGTGAGTTCGAGCACTGGCTGAGCAAGCAGGCTCCCGATATCGTCGAGCGCAAGCGCATCGAGGCTGATCTGAATTTCCGTCGGGTCGGTATCACCTTCGCGGTGTATGGCAGTGATGCAGGCACCGAGCGCCTGATCCCGTTCGACATCATCCCCCGCATCATCCCGGCTGCCGAATGGTCACAACTGCATCTCGGACTCAAACAACGCGTCAAGGCGCTCAATCTTTTCATTCATGACATCTACCACGAACAAAACATCGTCAAGGCGGGCGTAATCCCGGCCGAGCAAGTTTTTCGGAATGCGCAGTACCGTCCTGAGATGCAAGGCATTACGGTGCCCTCCGACATCTACGCACAGATTGCGGGCGTGGATATCGTGCGCGCCGGTGAAGGCGAGTTTTATGTACTCGAAGACAATCTGCGCGTACCGTCCGGCGTGTCGTACATGCTGGAAGACCGCAAGATGATGATGCGGCTTTTCCCGGATCTGTTTGCCCGTCACAAAATCGCACCAGTCGCGCACTACCCTGACCTGCTGCTCGACATGCTGCGCTCGGTCGCACCGCAAGGTGTAGATGATCCAACGGTGGTGGTCATGACGCCGGGGATGTACAACTCTGCTTATTTTGAACATGCGTTTCTGGCGCAGCAAATGGGTGTCGAGCTGGTCGAGGGGCAGGATCTGTTCGTCAATGACAATCATGTGTACATGCGCACTACACGCGGACCGCAGCGCGTGGATGTGATCTACCGACGCATTGATGACGACTTTCTTGATCCACTGGTATTTCGTCCTGATTCATCGCTCGGTGTACCCGGATTGCTGTCGGTGTATCGCGCAGGTCGCGTCGCGCTTGCCAATGCCATAGGCACCGGCGTGGCTGATGACAAATCCATCTATCCGTATGTGCCGGATATGATTCGCTTTTATCTGTCCGAGTCACCGATACTCAATAACGTACCCACCTATCAGTGCCGCAAAAAGGAAGATCTGCAATACACGCTGGATCACCTGGCCGAACTGGTCGTCAAGGAAGTACACGGTGCAGGCGGCTACGGCATGCTGGTCGGACCCGCTTCAACGCGCGCCGAGATTGAGGATTTTCGCCAGCGACTGCTCGCCAAACCCGAGGGCTACATCGCACAACCCACGCTGGCTCTTTCGGCATGCCCCACTTATGTCGAGTCCGGCATCGCACCGCGCCACATCGATCTGCGTCCCTTTGTTCTCTCAGGCAAAACCGTCACCATGGTGCCCGGTGGGCTCACGCGCGTGGCACTGAAAGAAGGCTCACTGGTGGTCAATTCATCGCAGGGCGGCGGCACCAAAGACACCTGGGTACTGGAGAAATAACATGCTGAGCCGAACTGCCGATCATCTGTTCTGGATGGCACGCTACACCGAACGCGCAGAGAATACAGCGCGCATGCTGGATGTGAACATGCAAACGCAGCTGCTGCCGCAATCTGCAGAAGCCGCAGAACAAGGCTGGCGCGCTGTGCTGGGCATCTCCGAACTGCAACCGGCATTTGACGAAAAATACGGGCTCCTCACGCGCAAGGACGTCATCGATTTCATGGTGCGCGATCCCGAGAATCCCTCCTCCATCGCTGCCTGCCTGACCCATGCACGCGAAAATGCACGCGCGGTGCGTGGCACACTCACTACCGAAGTCTGGGAAACTCAAAACACCACCTGGCTGGACCTCAATCATCTGCTCAGGGACGGTATTCTCGAGCGCGATCCGGGTGAATTTTTTGAGTGGGTCAAGCACCGCTCTCACTTGTCTCGCGGTGTGACGATAGGAACGATGCTCAAGGACGAGGCTTTCTATTTCATTCGTCTGGGTACTTTTCTTGAGCGTGCTGACAATACCGCGCGTCTGATCGATGTGAAATTCCACGGTGCAGACCGCGAGCTGCTCACGGCGACTGATATGGATTTTTATCATTGGGCTGCGGTGCTGCGTTCAGTGTCAGCCTTTGAAACCTACCGCAAAGCCTATCGGGATGTCATCACGCCTGAACGAGTGGCCGAATTGTTGATACTGCGAGGCGACATGCCACGCTCGCTGATGGCTTGTCTGGCCGAAGTCGTGAACAACCTTGAACAGGTACGCAATGATGTCTCGCGTGAGACCGAGCGCTTTGCAGGACGACTGCATGCCGATCTGCGCTTTAATAGTATTGAAGACATCATGCGCCATGGGCTGCATGACTTTCTGACTGATTTTCTGGAACAGATTTATGATCTGGGCAACCGAGTCAGCCGCGATTTTCTGCTTCCGCTTGCCGCATGAAATCCACCACACTCGCGATTCGTCATGAAACGATCTATCGCTACGAAAAGCCGGTGGGATATTCGATACAGCAGCTGCGCCTGACGCCGCGCAGCGAGCTACTACAACGTATCAATCACTGGCACATCGCAAGCCCCGGCAAACGGCAGGCGGCACAAGATGCGTTTGGCAATAGCAGCGAGATACTGACCATCATCACGCCCCATCAGGAAGTTCGCATCGTCGCCAGTGGCGTGGTTGAAATCCAATCACCCGACCGTGGCAGGCTGACAGAAAAAATGCTGCTCTCGCCATTGGCCTTCACCGTGCCTACCCGACTCACTGAGCCGCTTGATGCGGTGCGCTCATTTGCGGCGGACAAACTGCCGGCACAGCCAAGCAGTCATCAGCTACTGGATTTTTCTCAGGCGATTTGTGAGTCGATCCACTACGAAATGGGCGCGACTGTCTCAAGCAGTACCGCCAGCGATGCGCTCGCACTGGGCAAAGGCGTCTGTCAGGATCACGCGCATCTTTTCATCGCCTGCTGTCACAGCGCCGGAATACCGGTGCGTTATGTGTCGGGCTACATTGATCCCGGCGAGGTTGCCCATAGCGCCAGCCATGCCTGGGTCGACGTCTGGGTTGATGAAGTCGATTTTTCCGGCTGGGTGAGTATTGATGTCACACACGCCCGCTTTCAAACTGCCTCCTACTGCCGGCTGGCCGTAGGCCGGGATTATGAATCGGCGGCGCCAGTACGAGGCATACGTCGCGGTGGTGGTGACGAGTTCCTGGATGTGCGCGTGGATATCAGCCAGCTATAAGAATAATCGCGCGAATCATGACCATGAACGTCTCAGTTAAAATGCATCTTTCCCTTGTTGGGTGGTGGTCATGACTTATTGCATCGCGATGCGCCTGAACGCGGGTCTGGTCTTTCTGTCGGATTCGCGTACCAATGCCGGTGTCGATCAGATCGGCACCTTCCGAAAAATGAGTGTGTTCGAAAATCCGGGCGATCGCATGATGGTACTCATGAGCGCGGGCAATTTGTCGATCTCTCAATCCATCCGTCAGATGGTCGCCGAATATCTGTCACCCGATGGCACCAGCATCTGGACCGCCTCGTCCATGGTGGAGGCCGCACAGATCGTCGGCGAGTGCATACGCAACGTACACAAGCGTGATGCCGAGTCTCTGGAAAAATTTGGCATTGATTTCAACGTCAGTCTGATTTTCGGCGGACAAATACGCGGTGAGCGCTGTCGTTTATTTCAGATGTACTCGGCAGGAAATTTCATCGAGTCGCATGATGAAAATCCTTATTTTCAGATCGGCGAATCCAAATACGGCAAGCCCATTGTTGAGCGAGTCATCACTCCCGTCACGCCGCTGGATGAAGCCGCAAAATGCGCACTCATTTCCATGGACTCCACCCTACGATCCAATATCTCGGTAGGTTTCCCTCTTGATCTGCTGGTATATGGCACAGACAGTTTGTCTATCGGACGTTTCGTTACGATTGATGAAAAAAATCAGTATTTTCAAATGATACGCAGCACCTGGGGACAGCAACTGAAATCGGTGTTTGAAAGCATTCCTGACCCGGTGTGGAATGCAGCACCTGAAACTACAAGCAATGTACTGTCAACGAGTGGACATCTGAATCATCCTGTACGCATTTCGCCGCCGACCTCAGTGGCACGTGTTGAAACGCGAACACCGCAACGTCAGACACTGGCACAAGATGACGATCATAAACGTCAGCACTGATTATCGAACCAGCGCTTGAACGCACTGGCGTTTTGATTTCATTGAGACGCGCTTTTCTGCGTCTTTTCTTCATCATCCTCGCAACACCTCGCGTAATTCAACTGACAGCCAACCCCAGCAGCTAATAAACTCCGCCGCCTTGATTTAACTTTTTGTTAATTATCATGTCGGTCAGACTCCTGCATTGCTCCACCATTGTTTTTTTCATTTCAAGTTTTATCACACCGGCACTATGCGCTGCCCAGTCGATTGAAACTGAACAGCTACTGCGTCAGCAAGAGCGCGAACGTGAACTGCGTCTGCAGAATGAAACACAAAAGCCCACCCATTTGCCGACGCCCACGCTCGAGACTTCTCTGCTACCCACTGAAGAAGCACCCTGTCGGGTCATTGACACGCTGGTCTTGCAGGGCGATGCGAGTGAACATTTTCAGTGGGCGCTTGCAGCCGCTGATCGGCAAAATGATCCGGCACGCGGTCGCTGCCTGGGTCCATCAGGCATAGCGCTCGTAATTCAGCGAATACAACAAGCGATACTCGAACGCGGTTATGTCACTACCCGCGTACTGACAGAAAAGCAGGATATTCGCGACGGCACGCTCACACTCGCGCTGCTACCCGGTCGAATTCGCCATATCCGCTTTGAAGACGGCACGCCTTCACGTGCCACCTTGTGGAATGCGATGCCGGCAAAGCCAGGCGATATTCTCAATGTGCGCGAACTGGAACAAGGACTCGACAACTTCAAACGACTTCCCACTGCCGAAGCAGATCTGATCATCAACGCGGCACAAGACGCTGACGCCGCGCGCGGAGAAAGCGATGTCATCATCCAGTGGAAACAAGCGCTGCCGTTCCGCATGAACCTCTCATTCGACGATGCGGGCAGCAAATACACCGGCAAACATCAGGCTGCGCTGACACTGGCGTATGACCACTGGTGGACGCTTAATGATCTTTTCTACGTCAGCGTCAATCAAGCCATAGGCGGTGGATTACCCGGTGATCGCGGGTCACAAGCACAGACGGTTCATTATTCAGTGCCATGGAAAGCATGGCTGCTGTCAGCCACTGCCAATAAATTCGAGTACCACCAGACAGTGGCGGGGCTGAATCAGGACTACAACTATCACGGCAGTGGTAATAACCATGATTTGACCATCACGCGTCTGCTCTACCGCAACAGCATTAGCAAGACCAGCGCCAGCCTGCGCTGGTGGTCTCGCGAGTCACGCAATTTCATCGACGATGCCGAAGTCCGTCCTCAGCGACGCGACACCGGTGGCTGGGAGCTGGGACTCAATCACCGCTTGAAACTTGGCGCAGCATCTATCGATGCCAATCTCGCTGCGCGACGCGGCACGGGTGCCTTTGGATCACGAACCGCACCCGAAGAGGCTTTCGGCGAAGGCACATCACGAATGCAAATCCTGCGTGCGGACGCGACACTCTCCGTGCCATTTCGTCTGGCATCCCAACGTCTTCGCTATGGTGCCGGCTGGCGCGCACAGTGGAATGGCACACCACTGACACCGCAGGATCGTTTCGTTATCGGCAGTCGCTACACCGTGCGCGGCTTTGATGGCGAATTCTTCCTCAGCGGCGATAGCGGCTGGTTTTTACGTCAGGAGCTCGGACTTTCTCTGGCACCCATCGCCAGCGAACTCTATGCGGGCATTGACACCGGCAAAGTTGGCGGCCGATCAACCGCAACGCTGCTCGGCAACCGCCTGACTGGTGCCGTGATCGGCTTGCGCGGCACTGCGGCGCGCGTGTCCTGGGACCTATTCGTCGCTCGCCCCATCGACAAACCCGAGGGATTCCGTACCTCGAGTACCACCGCCGGCTTTTACCTCAGTCTCAATTTCTGAAGGACATCCCATGATGCTACGTCGTCTCGCGCTGGCGCTGGCCGGTGTGTTGTTTGTTGTGCCTGCGTTACCTGTTGCGGCACAAGTGATCGCTGCACCGGATGCACCTGCCGACCAGCGCCCAATCGTGCTGCAGACGTCCAACGCATTACCGCAAATCGACATCACGGCACCGACAGCAGCAGGTGTATCGCGCAACAGCTTCAAGCAATTCGATATCGATAACGGTGGCGCGATTATCAACAACGGCCGCAATGCCTCGCTCACTGAGCTGGGCGGCTGGGTTGCCGCGAACCCCAACATGGCCGCCGGTAGCGCACGCGTGATTCTCAATGAAGTTC
>JACCDL010016855.1_pt1 | contig 12337 bp, 12 predicted proteins | sample 7441931 | NCBI WGS metagenome assembly JACCDL01 (sample SAMN15323437, study PRJNA562643) | freshwater metagenome | isolation source: river surface water | place: USA:Blue River Watershed | collected 2017-08-16 | reverse complement strand
AAGCACATTGGCATCTTAGCGTATTTTGTGAAAGCTTAACGATGCGCTTAGCTAATCACTTAGCTGATTCTGCCAATCGCACAACTCACAAACGATTTAGCCGTAGCAATTCCCTTATCAAGACCTGCGACACTACCCTTTTCTGGATAGCCCATCGCTAGCAACTTATTAACAATTTGAGTCCGTAAGCTTGTATCCGCATCTAAAACGACTGATTTATTAGCGTGATCGACGGTAACCATATTGACCCCAGTAATCGCTTTTAGACCTTTAACGATCGTGTTTTCGCAACCACCGCATTTTAGGTTTTCAATTTCGATTGTTAGTTGAGTCATTGTTTTCTCCTTACATTCGATGAAATTCTTCACTTATCAAGCATACGCCAATTTAATCTGCTTGATTTGATTTACATCATCATTTTAGATCTTTAATGAGGCTTTAGTTGCCGTGCTAAATCATTGAAATCCTTGGCATGGATTCCAATCCAAGGCTCCTTACCCAAATCGGTACGGGTATGCTTAGGGCCAAACTCGAGCGGCCTCTCAACAAAGGCAGTTTGTAGGCCACAGGCATGTGCCGCCTGTAGATCATCTTTATGTGCCGCTACCAACATGACCTGTTCGGGCTTGAGATCAAACGTTTGGCATACCCCTAAATAGGTTTCTGGGTCAGGCTTGTAATGCCGAAATACCTCTGCCGAGAGAATCAAGTCCCAAGGTAAGCCCGCATTCTTAGCCATATCGGCCAACAAACCAAGATTACCGTTTGAAAGAGTAACGATGGTGTAGTTCTGTTTCAGTTTTAATAGACCCTCAACCGTATCTGCCCAAGGCTTTAATCGATGCCAGACTCGATTGAGGTCTTTTTTTTGCTCCTCAGTCAGGTGATTCACTTTAAAGTCAGCTAAGACAGTATCCAAAATCATTCGATGCAAATCATCAATTTTGGTCCAGCCAAGCTCTCCGGAGCGAACCCGAGCCATTGCTGGTTTATAGCCTGCTCGCCAGGCGCTCGCAAAGGCAATAGGATCTACCCCAGGTAAAAGAGTCGATACCTCCGCCACAATTGAGCCATGCCAATCAACGACGGTACCAAATACATCAAAGGCTAATACTTTAGGGTTCATATCAGGTTTATCGCTTAGAACAGATCATTCATAATAGAGAATGTTAGTGGTCTTATTAATACACGTCCTTTTAAAGTTTGATTATGCCAATCATCACCAATATTGAAGATCTGCGCGTCTTACACCAAAAACGCACTCCCAGAATGTTTTATGACTATGCCGATTCAGGTTCGTGGACCGAATCAACCTATCGTGCAAACGAGTCCGATTTTCAGAAGATCAAACTGCGTCAGCGGGTGGCAGTCAATATGCTCAATCGCACGACTAAAACGACCATGGTCGGTCAAGAAGTTGCGATGCCGGTTGCACTGGCTCCGACTGGACTAACCGGAATGCAATACCCCGATGGCGAGATTTTGGCTGCTCAAGCTGCCGAGAAGTTTGGGGTGCCCTTTTGTCTTTCAACCATGAGCATTTGCTCGATTGAAGATGTTGCCGAGCGGACAACTAAACCATTTTGGTTTCAGTTGTATGTGATGAAAGATCGGAAATTTATTGAGCGTTTGATTGAACGTGCCAAAGTTGCAAAATGCTCGGCACTGGTTCTTACGCTTGATTTACAGATTCTTGGTCAGCGTCATAAAGATATTAAAAATGGCTTGAGTGCCCCTCCTAAACTGACGATTCCCAACATCATCAATATGATGACCAAGCCACGTTGGTGCATGGGGATGCTGCAAACACCACGACGTACGTTTAGAAACATTGTGGGTCACGCAACTGGTGTGGGTAATATGGCATCCCTCTCATCATGGACCGCAGAACAGTTTGATCCAGGTTTGAACTGGGGCGATGTCGAGTGGATCAAAAAACACTGGGATGGCAAATTGATCATCAAAGGTATTTTAGATCCTGAAGATGCTCGTGCTGCAGTTGGCTCTGGCGCTGATGCGCTTATTGTTTCTAATCATGGTGGTCGCCAACTCGATGGCGCAATGTCAAGTATTCAAGCGCTACCTGCGATTGTGGATGCGGTTGGTAAAGATATTGAAGTATGGATGGACGGCGGTATTCGTTCTGGCCAAGATGTTCTTAAAGCGTGGGCACTTGGGGCACGTGGAACGATGATTGGTCGCGCATTCCTTTATGGCTTAGGCGCCATGGGCGGTGCAGGTGTCACCAAATGCTTAGAGATTATTCATAAAGAATTAGATCTCACGATGGCATTTACAGGACACCGTGATATTCATAATGTAGGCAAAGATATTTTGGTACCTGGTACGTACTAAAGATTTACTTCTTAGCGTTGGGGAAAAATAATTGTTCCCCACCTACCTTATATGAAGCAATGGTGTCTTGCCCCTCTTTTGAGGTGATCCAATCAATAAAGGCTTGACCCTCTGCCTTTTTCACATTGGGGTGTTTTGCAGAGCTTACTAGCATCACACCATACTGATTAAATAATTTTGGATCACCTTGAACCAAGATTGTTAAATCGCCGCGATTCTTAAACGTAAGCCAAGTGGCACGATCCGACAAGATATAAGCATTCATTCCAGAAGCAGTATTGAGTGCTGGACCCATGCCAGACCCTGTTTCCTTGTACCAAGGTAAATTTGCGGAGACCGCAATATCGGCGCCCTTCCAGTACCGTAATTCGGCAGCGTGCGTACCGCTTTTATCACCCCGCGATACAAAGGTTGATTTGCTATCCGCAATCCTCTTTAAAGCGGCCTGAATATCTTTGCCTCCAGCAACTTTGGCAGGGTCACTCTTGGGGCCAATCAAAACAAAGTCGTTAAACATGACTTCGGTTCGTTTATCCGCAAAGCCCTCAGCCACGAATTTCTCTTCTGCCGCTTTGTCATGAACAAAAACAACATCGGCATCCCCACGTCGACCAATATCGAGCGCTTGCCCAGTACCAACCGCAACCACCCGAACCTGAATACCAGTTTTCCTCTCAAACGGAGGCAGGATATGACCAAAAAGTCCGGATTGTTCAGTTGAAGTGGTTGATGACAGCACAATACTCTTTTGTGCCCAGACGGGTGTGGTTAGAGTTAATGATAGAAAAACAATGGCGATTGATTGAAAAAGGTTATTCATCATGAATTTATATCGGCTTAAAAAAAGACTTATGATCATGAGAATCTTTTAAATAATCAATATGCAAAAAATTACATATGAAACTGGTCATTCAACCTACCCTCCTACTTAAGGCCCCCAATTACCACCAACGGAGCCTAGACCTTAGTCACATCGGTAATCTATTACGGAGTATTGAACAAGGCAGGACCCTAGCCGCGGCAGCAAAAGACCTTAATCTTTCTTACCGAACGGTCTGGAATGAACTCAAAGAGGCAGAACAAGAACTCGGCTGCCAATTTCTAGAACGAATCAAGGGTCATGGCTCTAAAGTGACAGCCGCTGGAAAATTACTGATTCATTCTTTGGATCGACTCGATCTTCAACTCTCCCATGAAACACAACGCCTAGCAGCCGATATTGGTGAGAAATTAGCTGGTCATCTTCATAAATCGTTTCAGAAATATATCTTCTGTACTAGTAGCGATCCTCTCATTGAGGAAATTAGTACAAAGTTTGATGAAATCGAATTCGAAACGATGGGCTCTGGACACGCGCTCGATCGCTTGCTAGAGGGTAAGGCTGCAATTGCTGGTTTTCATGTATCAGATCCCCACGAAATCAAAGTAATCGAAGAGCATTTGCAGCGTCGAGGCTTAATCATGCTGCCGCTCATGCAACGTGTTCAGGGTTTAATACTGGCAAAACGCAATCCCCTCAAAATCAAATCACTACGAGATCTATCGAGACCGGAAGTTCGGTTTATTAATCGCCAGAAAGGTGCTGGCACTCGCCTACTACTCGATCGTATGCTCGAGCGTGCGGGTCTTAAAACAAAACAAATTAGAGGTTATGCCCATGAGGAATTTACCCATACGGCAATCGCTACCAGCATCATTGCCGGTCATGCCGATGCCGGCATGGGTTTGCAGTTCACTGCCAAAGAATTTGGTTTGGGTTTTATTCCGCTTGAGACCGAGATTTTTTATCTAGCGATGGATGCCAAAATGAAGGCTAATAAAACAATCAAGGCCTTCATCAAGTCAATTCAGAATCGTTCTAACAAAACTTCAGGATACGAAGCAATTAAAAAGTAATTTAGATACTAATAAATGAATGGAATTAGTTTCTTCGTTTTCTGTTGATACTCAGCGTAGTCCTTAAACTGCTCTCTCAACCACTCTTCCTCCTTACGCGACTTGAGATCAAAAAAGATGAGAAGAAGAATTGCAACAATCAGGGTGTAAAGATTTTGCTCACTCGCCGCCCATCCAAAACTCAGCAGAATGACTCCAAGATAAATCGGGTGACGTACATACCGATATAAACCATTCTGGATCAACTGCCCATTACTCTTGGGTCGCGGCATTGGAGTAAGGTTGGGTCCTAATAGAATTGCGCCCCAAAGCGCTATTCCCAGCCCAATATAAAACAGGGCTTTACCGGCAACCCACAGGCTGTGATTAATTGCTGCGGGCTGGCCAAACAAATGGCTAGGCCCAAAAAATAAGGCAATCAATAAAAAGGCTTGTGCAAGAACGTACAGTTCGCCGCGATCTTGTTTTTTGGTAGCCATTTAACTGTTAAGCTCCTTTAAGAACTGAAAAATCTCACGCTGTGCTTTGGGAGGTTTATTCCCCTCCTTTTCTTTTCTGGCATTACGAATCAAGGTGCGTATTTTCTGAATATCCATATCGGGATGATTTGCAATTAAATCATTTAGCGCCACATCACTCTCCAAAAGACGTTCGCGTAAACGCTCAAGGCGATGCAAGAGTGCTGTTTCAACACGGCCAGGTCCTTCGATGATATCAAGTTGCTTTTTAATCAGCACAATCTCATCTTCGCTTAAAGCGCGCATTAATTTACCCAGATATTGCTTGTGACGTCGGATTCCCTCAAATGATCGAATCCGCGATGTCTGGGCAATCGCATCGCGCAATCCCTCGTCAAGTGGCACTGTCTTTAAAGAATCGCTTCCCAATTTGCTCAATGCTTCGGCTAACTTCTGGCGTTCGGTCATTTGCCGCTTGAGCTCTGATTTACTCGGCTCTAGTTCGTCAAATGGGGTATCAAGATCAAGCTTTGGCATGCTCTCATTCTACTGAATGGTTTGGTAAGATTTGGTATCGTTTCTTAAGCAAATCACTGATCGTATTCATGGAATATCAAGACTATTACAAAATATTGGGGGTTGAACGTAGTGCGACGCCTGAGGAAATTAAGACGGCATATCGAAAATTAGCCCGTAAATACCATCCCGATGTCAGCAAAGAAGCGGACGCTGAAAAGCGCTTTAAAGAAATTGGTGAGGCTTATGCCGTTTTAAAGGATCCCGAGAAAAAAGCTGCGTATGACCAAATGGGCAGTAGCTGGTCGCAAGGGCAAGGCTTTAATCCACCACCCAATTGGGACTCAGGCTATGAATTTCGGGGGAATGGTTGGGGTGATGCGGGCAATCCAGACCATAGTGAGTTCTTTGAATCCATCTTTGGTCGTCGTGCGCAACAAGCTAATCAACAAAGTGCCCAGTTCAATATTCCGGGTGAAGATCATCACGCCAAAATTGAGATCGATTTGATTGACTCTTATTTGGGCGCACAGCGCAGTATTGGTTTAAAAATGCCAACGCTGGACGATAAAGGTCATCTGCGCATGCAAGAGCGAACCCTTGAGGTCAAAATACCGCAGGGAATACGAAGTGGTCAACACCTGCGTTTAGCAGGTCAAGGTAGCCCCGGATTTGGCAATGGCAAGGCCGGAGATCTCTTCCTCGAGATTGTGATTAAGCCCAACGATGTATTTAAAGTGGATGGTAAAGATGTGACGGTGGATCTCGCCCTGGCTCCTTGGGAAGCTGCCCTTGGTGCGAGCGTTGAACTCCAAACCCCAACTGGCAAAGTCCAACTCAGTATTCCGCCTAATACGATGGCAGGTAAAAAATTACGTTTGAAGGGCAAAGGGATTCCCAGCAAAGATCCGGGTGATCTTTATGCAGCAGTTCGGCTAGTTACTCCAGCTGCAAATACAGATTCCGAAAAAGATGCCTATCGAACCATGGCAAATTCGTTTACTGGTTTTAATCCGCGAAGTAATGTATAGGACACCATCATGAGTACAAATCGTTCTGCACTTTTAGAAGGTATTGTGGTTGAAGAAGAACTTCACTTAAGCGTGACCGAAATTTGTCAGGCCTGCTCGATTCGTCAAGAATACCTCCACGAGTGGGTCGCTGAGGGTGTTCTTGAACCACAAGGAACAAGCGTCAGTGAATGGCGCTTTAGCGGTCACTCTCTGCGACGCGCAAAGATCGCAAGCCGATTGGTGCGCGACCTTGAACTAAATACTCCAGGAGTGGCGTTGGCACTCGATCTCCTTGAAGAGATCGAGATGCTGCGCAAGCAATTAAACAGTAATTGAGTTAAGCCAGTCAGGCTTACTGTAGAGCTTCTTGAGCGGCCAGTATTCCACTGCCCTTTAACTTGATACCAAAGCGGTTCATACCCATCTCACAGCCGCTAATAGCAGCCAATAGAGAGAGTTCATTGCAGTCGCCCAAGTGTCCGATTCGGAACAATTGACCTTTTGCCTTACCAAGACCGGTACCTAAAGAAAGGTTATAGCGTTCAAAAATTAATTTACGTAAAGCGTCAGCATCAACGCCCTCGGGCGTACGTACACCAGTTAATACTGGTGAATAAACTGCAGGGTCTTTGCACTGAATTTCGAGTCCCCATGCTTCAACGGCTGCACGGCATGCTTTGGCAAGGCGCTGATGACGCGCAAATACGTTATCCATTCCCTCGGCCAAAATCATATCAATCGCCTCATGCAGTCCATAAAGCAGATTGGTTGCAGGAGTAGATGGCCAATAGCCATTCTTATTGGATTCCAGAATCTCATCCCAAGCCCAATAGGCTTTGGGTAAGGTTGCCTTTTGGCTTGCTGCAATTGCTTTTGGAGAAATTGCATTAAAGCCAATACCAGGCGGTAGCATCAAACCTTTTTGTGAACCACTTACGGTCACGTCCACGCCCCACTCGTCATGACGAAAATCGGCTGATGCTAAACCAGAGATCGTATCGACCATTAAAAGTGCAGGATGCTTAGCAGCATCGATGGCTTTACGAACCGCAGCGATATTTGAAGTTACACCGGTTGAGGTCTCGTTATGAACTACGCAGACTGCTTTGATTTGATGATTCGTATCAGCCTTGAGACGCTCTTCAATCTTGGCTGCATCAACGCCATGTCGCCAACCTTCTGCTCCAGGTAAACCAATGAACTCGGTTTTAATACCAAGACGCAAGGCCAAGCGGTTCCATAGAGTCGCAAAGTGTCCGGTCTCATACATTAAGACCAAATCCCCGGGTGATAAGGTATTCACTAAAGCACCCTCCCAAGCTCCTGTTCCAGAACTTGGATAAATGATGACTGGATGCTTGGTCTTGAAAATAGTTTGCATCCCAGAGAGCAGTTTAAGACCGAGTTCACCAAATTCGGGGCCACGATGATCAATTGTTTGATAACTAATGGCACGCAAGATGCGCGATGGCACCGGACTAGGTCCAGGAATGTGTAAAAAATGTCTGCCGGAGGGGTGTTGGTCAAGTTTTAACATGGGTCTCGAATTGTTCTTATTTAGTGAAATCTGGGGCTAAAAAGCAAAGATGTATTTATACCAGTTCCGGGGAAATCCCGCCTTGATCCAAGCTGGTTTTAAGGCGGATTGCGCGCCATTGTTACGCATGGCAACAATGGCTTTGGGCTTATGCTTTAAGCGGTAATCTTTTGCATGGCGGCCTCAAGATGAGTAATTGCACGCTCAATGTGCAAAAGCTTCTCAAGACCAAAAAGACCGATGCGGAAGGTTCTAAACTCTGGGCTTTCACCAACCTGCAAGGGCACTCCTGCAGCTGTTTGTAAACCAACTTCCATAAACTTTTTACCCGACTGCATATCGGGATCGGTGGTGTAGCTCACAACGACGCAAGGAGCCTGAAAACCGGCGGCGGCAACGCTTGGAAATCCTTTTGACACCATTAGGGCTCGCACTTTAGAGCCTAAAAGAATTTGCTGTTGTTGCAAATAATCAAAGCCATGCGATTGAGTTTCTTTCATGGCATTACGTAATATCTTCAGTGCATCAGTCGGCATGGTGGTGTGATAAACATGGGCACCCTTCTCATAGGTCTCCATGATCTGCAACCACTTCTTAAGATCGATAGAAAAACTATTACTTTGGGTTTGCTCGATCTTTTGCCGAGCGCGCTCGCTTAGTCCAATTAAGGCACAGCAGGGTGAGCTACTCCACCCTTTTTGTGGAGCACTAATCAATACATCCACCTTACTGGCTTTCATATTGACCCACATGGCACCGGATGCGATGCAATCAAGCACAAAAAGGCCATCTACTGACTCAACGGCTTCACCGATAGCTTTGAGATACTCAGGCGGCAGAATGATTCCGGCTGAGGTCTCTACATGAGGAGCAAAAACGACATCGGGCTTCTCTTTTTTAATAAAGGCAACAACCTCTTCAATCGGTGGCGGAGCATAAGCACCCTGTGGTGAGTTCTCGACTTGACGGCCTTTAATGACATGAATATCTTTGGTGAACTGCTCCAAATCGAAGATTTGGGTCCAACGATAACTAAACCAGCCATTACGAATAATGAGGCATTTCTTACCAGGAGCAAATTGCCGAGCCACGGCTTCCATACCGTATGTACCGCTACCTGGAACTACGACTGTGGAATGTGCCTTATAGACATCTTTAAGAATGGCAGAGATATCGGTGATGACCTTTTTAAACTCTGCCGACATGTGGTTTAACGAGCGGTCGGTGTAAACCACCGAGAATTCCAATAGACCATCCGGGTCCACATTGGGTAATAGGCCTGGCATGCAAATTCCTTCGTATTTAGGCTAAATTAATGTTTCGAACGTAAACCGTTATTCTAATTGTTTTAATTCTTGAGGGCTTGTATGGGCGCCGAACCTCTCACTGATAAACCGCTGACCTTGAAGCAAAGGCTTTACAAGGTAATTTTTGAGTCCGATACGCATGCGGGACGGCTCTTTGATCGCATTCTGATCTTCGTTATTTTGCTATCCATTGCGGTTGTCATTTTGGATAGTGTCCAGAGCATATCGGAGCAATATCACTCGATTTTATTTACTCTTGAGTGGCTCTTTACCTTTATTTTTACGATTGAGTACATCGCCCGCCTCTACTGCGCTCGCGATCGCAAGAAATATGCATTCAGCTTTTTTGGAATCATTGATTTAATTGCATTCCTGCCAACCTACCTTGCATTCTTTTTTCCTGAATTACATTCGCTCATTGATGTTCGGGTACTACGACTTCTCCGAATTTTTAGGATCTTTAAGCTCACCAGTTTTTTAGTCGAATACACGCATTTAGCAAATGCATTTGCAGCGAGCCGCCGCAAAATCATGGTCTTCCTCTCGATCGTCCTGATGGTGGTTATCGTCATGGGTAGCCTGATGTACGTCGTGGAAGGACCCGAGCATGGCTTTACGAGTATTCCGATGAGTATCTATTGGGCAATTACAACCATGACCACCGTCGGCTTTGGTGACATCACACCTAAGACGGATTTAGGCAAACTAATTGCCTCCACCATGATGTTGATGGGCTGGGGAACACTTGCCGTACCAACCGGCATTGTTACCTCTGAGATGGCTTTACGTCGCTATCAAACGGGATTTATCAAGGCGCGCTTGGTGTGTAAAAACTGTGAGTCTGACAAATTGGAGAAAGGCGATCAGTATTGCCGCGATTGCGGGGCTAAGGCCTAGAAACTTATTGAATCAACCGGTATTACGAAGTCCGGATGCAATACCGTTAATCGACAAATGAATACCGCGTTTGATGCGGTCATCCACTTGTCCCGATCGGTAGCGGCGAACTAACTCCACTTGAATGTGGTGCAAGGGATCGATATAGGGGAAACGGTGACGAATCGAGCGTGCTAGGATTGGATTGTTAGCGAGTCGTTGTTTATCACCAGTGATTTGAGAAAGCGCATTGACTGTTTTGTCCCATTCCTCGCATAAAGCGGAGAATATTTTTTTACGCAACCGCGTATCGGTAACCAGTTCGCTATAAAGACCCGCAAGATCAAGATCGGCTTTCGATAACGCCATATCCATATTTGATAAAAGAGTACGAAAGAATGGCCATTGGCGATACATTCTTTTTAATAACGCAAGGTTGGTTTTACGCTCACTCGGTTTGACTCCGCTTCCCAATAGAGCATCAATGGCTGAACCAAATCCAAACCAACCGGGTAAGGTAAGACGGCATTGTCCCCAGCTAAATCCCCAAGGAATTGCTCGTAAATCTTCAATCCGTTGGCTTGCCTTGCGTGATGCAGGTCGTGAACCAATATTAAGTTCGGCAATTTCTCGAATGGGAGTTGCCTGGAAAAAGTAATCTGCAAATCCTTCGGTCTGATAGATCAATGCACGATAGGCGTCCATACTCGCCTGAGAAATCTGCGCAGCTGTTTTCAGAAACACTTTACTAGCAGGTTTAGTGGGTTGTAGTAGCGTTGCTTCTAAGGTTGCAGCAATCAAAGCTTCTAAGTTATGGCGTCCAATTGCCGGATTGGAATACTTCGACCCAATCACCTCACCTTGCTCCGTTAAGCGGATTTGACCCCGAACCGTTCCTGGGGGTTGGGCTAGTATTGCCTCGTAACTCGGGCCACCACCACGACCGACCGTACCGCCTCGCCCATGAAACAGTCGTAGTTGAATATTGTGACTATTGGCCAAGCGCTCAAATAATTCCACTAACGCGATCTCGGCACAATACAGTTCCCAATTACTGGTGAAGATGCCGCCATCTTTATTGCTATCTGAGTAACCCAACATGATGTCTTGCTCGGCCCCAGAGCGTTTTACTAAATCAGCGATGTTGGGTAAAGCATAAAAATCGCGCATGATCGGAGCGGCATTGCGAAGGTCTTCAATGGTCTCAAAAAGTGGTACTACGATTAAATCCATCGTCGATTTGGCTTGAAGCGTTCCATGCATCAGACCCACTTCTTTTTGCAACAGCATCACTTCCAATAAATCACTCACCGCTTCTGTATGACTGATGATGTAATGCCTGATGGCGTCTCGACCAAAACGCTGCCGCAAAACCTTGGTCAGCTCGAATATTTTCAGCTCGCTCCTTGTATGTTCGGAGTAATGCGCATCTAAAACCCGCAAAGGTCTCGCTTCATTTAGTAAACGAATTAATAATGCTTGTTTTGCAGACTCATCAAGTTCTGAGTAATTTTTAGAGATGCCAGCTACTGCTAAGAGTTCTTGAATCACGGCTTCGTGTTGATCCGAACTTTGTCTTAAATCGATGGTTGCCAAATGGAAACCAAAGACATCCACCGCCCGAATTAAGGGGCGCAAACGTTGATTTATCAATGACTCAGCTGAATGTGAGCGTAAGGCTTCCTCAATTACTCTTAAATCATCCAAAAACTCTTTTGCATTGGTATAAGGATTTTGCGGGGGTACTGCATGTCGAGCTGCATCACCGCCGGTTAGGGCTTTCAGGGTTGCCGCTAAGCGGGAATACATACCGGTTAGCGCACGTCGATACGGCTCATCCATACGATGCTCGTTCTCATCGGGTGAGCGATTAGCCAGCGCCTGCATGGCTTTGGGAAAGCCCACTAAAAATGCAGATAAGGAGAGTTCGGTACCTAAATAATGAACTTCGGTGAGGTAATACCGCAGAATGACCTCAGCTTGACGTTTGATCGCATACTCCAAGGTCTCGGCGGTGACATTGGGATTGCCATCTCGATCACCGCCAGTCCACTGCCCCATTCTTAAAAAAGAAGCAATGTATTGATGCCCTAAGCGATCTTCGAGTTCCGCATAAAGCTTCGGGATTTCGCGTAAGAAGGTCGCTTCGTAGTAACTAAGTGCGTTTTCAATCTCATCAGAAACTTTTAGTTTCGTAAACCGCAAAAGTCGGGTTTGCCATAACTGAATCACCCGAGCTTTCATTTGTAGTTCGTTTTCAGCTAACTCGCGTTCACATAAAACATCTTTTTTAAGATGAAACGCCTTGGCACGATCTTTAATTTGGTCGCGGGTTAGCAGAAGTTGAGCAATGCTACGTTCGGCATCCAAAATACTCTT
>JACCDL010281315.1_pt1 | contig 12345 bp, 10 predicted proteins | sample 7441931 | NCBI WGS metagenome assembly JACCDL01 (sample SAMN15323437, study PRJNA562643) | freshwater metagenome | isolation source: river surface water | place: USA:Blue River Watershed | collected 2017-08-16 | reverse complement strand
GACAGTCTCGGATTCACACCGAAGTTCGCTGGCTTGGATACGCCCCGCCTATTGACGAGGTGAAAACACCTTAGCGCACAGTGGAGACGAGCAGCGAATGTCGTCAGCCGCGAACAAAACTCGCGAGCTGTTCGATTCCCTGACGGAGATCGTCATCGCCAAGCGCAAAGCTGAAGCGAGCAAAGCCTGGTGCACCGAACGCTTCGCCCGGCACGAAGGCAACCTTTGCCTTGTCGAGCACGAGGTCCGCGAGCTCGAGTGTCGTCGATGCGGTTGATCCGCTCAAGTTTCTACCGAGTAGTCCCTTCACGTTCGGGAAACAATAAAACGCACCCTGAGGCTCCATGCAGGTGATCCCGGGAATCTCGCTCAACAGCTTGTGCATGAGCGTTCCGCGACGCGCGAACGACTCGCGCATCATGGCCACTGCCGAGAGATCTCCTCTGACCGCCTCGAGAGCCGCCATCTGGGCGACGTTGGAGACGTTCGAGGTGGTGTGCGACTGGAAGTTGATCGCCGCCTTCATCACGTCCTTCGGCCCGATCATCCAGCCCACTCGCCATCCGGTCATTGCATAGGTCTTCGCAACGCCGTTCACGATCACACAGCGATCGGCGATTTCTGGCACGAGCGTTGGCATCGAGGAGAACACGTGCTTGCCATACGTGAGGTGCTCGTAGATCTCATCTGTCAGCACCCACACGTCATTCTTCGCGGCCCACTTACCGATTGCAATCGTCTCTTCAGGCGTGTACACGGCGCCACTCGGGTTGTCTGGCGAGACGAAGAGCAACACCTTCGTCTTTGGCGTGCGGGCCTTCTCCAACTGCTCGACCGTGACCTTGAATTCAGTCTCCTCAGTCGTGTCGACGACGACGGGGACTCCACCAGCAAGTGCAATGGCCTCTGGGTAGGTGGTCCAATACGGCGCGGGCACGATGACTTCGTCACCTGGATCGCACAGCGCGGCAAACGCAACGAACACTGCATGCTTGCCACCGTTGGTGACGAGAACCTGTGATGCGTCGCACACGAAGTTGCTGTCGCGCTTGGTCTTCACCGCGATCGCCTCGCGAAGCTCGGGCAGACCAGCAGCTGGTGTGTAGCGGTGATACTTCGGATCGCGCGCAGCCTTGACCGCAGCTTCGACGATGTTGTCGGGGGTGGGGAAATCCGGCTCCCCCGCACCGAAACCGATGACGTTTTCGCCCTTGGCCTTGAGTGCCTTCGCCTTGGCATCGACCGCCAGGGTCGCCGATTCGGCGATGGCTGCGAGGCGTGCAGAAACACGATTGCGGGGGTTTGGATGCGAAGTCACGGCTGCCATGCTTACACAGTGCACTCGCTTGGAGCGAACGAAAACGGCGCTCGCCAATGAACCACTACGAGGTCATGGAAGCCGACTGGGAGGCCGTCGGGCCACTTCGCGACCCGGTCCTGGTGATTGCCCTGCGTGGCTGGTTTGATGTTGCTGGCGTTGCAACTGGCGCCCTCGAATGGTGCATCCAAGAACGCTCCGTCACGGTCGTCGCGTCTATCGACCCGGATCCATTTTTCGACTTCACCCAAGAGCGACCCGAGACGTTCATCGATGAGGACGGCGACAGACACATTCGCTGGCCCGAGAACGACTTCCTCGTCGTGCGATTTCCTGAAGGGTCTCGCGACCTCGTGTTGATGTCTGGTGTCGAACCCCACCTGCACTGGACCACCTTCGCTGATTGCATCGTGGAAGCAGCCCAACAGCTGAAGTGCAGCGTCGTCGTCACCGTCGGTGCGGCAGCAGAGGGTGTCCCTCACACGCGGTCACCGCAGGTCTTCGGTAGCACGACAAACGGAGCACTTGCTCGCCGGCTCGGACTCTCGCGACCTCAATATCAAGGACCGACTGGAGTCGTCGGTGTGATTCAAGAGCGACTCGATCGCGAGGGTCTCACTGGTGTGGCGCTTCGAGTCGGCGTCCCCCACTACTTGTCGAACGCGCAACACCCGAAGTCATCAGCTGCACTTCTTCGGCATCTCGAACACGTCCTCGGTGTACCCACGTCACACGGGATGATGTACGAAGAGATCCAGCGTTGGGAGGAACTCCACGACGCAGCTGTCGATGGAGATCAGCAAACCGAGCACTACGTGAAGATGCTCGAAGAAGAATATGACCGTCGCACGGAGGCATCCGTGCCGACTGGCGACGACCTTGCCGCAGAGTTCGAGCGATTCCTTCGCGAAGAAAACGGCAACGACGACTCAGACGAAAACTGATCGGAAAATGAAACGGACCCGGGCTTTCGCCCGGGTCCGCTCAATTCAACTGACGTTGATTACTTCGACGAGATGGTCTTTGCGAGAGCCAAGGCCTTCGTCTTCATCTCACCACTAAGTGGTGCGTAACCAAGACCCTCTGCGCTTGTCGGCGAATAGGTCTCAAGGATCCATGTGAAGAACTCACGAACGACGTCGTTCTTCGAACTCTTGGCCAACTTGCCGAGACCGTAAGTCACAGCCGTGATCGGATATGCCGCGGTGTTGGTGGTCTGCTTGTAGTTGAAGGTGACGAAGCCCTTCGCATCGATGTCGGCTCCACCAATCGAAGCTGAAGCTGCAGCAGCTGTTGGAGCCACATAGCGGCCAGCAGCGTTGCGAACGAGTGCAGCCTTCATGCCCTTTGCCGCACGAGCAGCATCAGTGACGAACGAAACTTCGGTGTAACCGATCGAGCCGGAGTTGTCGGCGATGTAGTTCGAGACGTTTGCCGAGCCACTCTGACCCTGGAAACGGCTGCCGAACGAAGCGACCTGCGCAGACCCACCAGGGATGCACGAGGTGAACGCGTCGTTGACTGCCCAGTCCGGGTTTGTGCCGTTCTTCAAGAAGTTGCAGAAGTTGTTGGTCGTGCCCGAGCCATCCGAGCGATAGACGACCGTGATCGACTTTGAAGGCATGGTGACTTCCACGCGCTTGAACTTTCCGATTTCCTTCCCGTCAAGCTTCACGGAGTACTCAACGCCATCCTGGGTCTTCGCATTGACTGCGATTTCACCCTTTGATGCGACGGTTGCGGTGGCAATCGTCTTCTTCGCCTTGTTGTCGATGAATTCAACCTTCTTGCCCTTTGCGCCCTTCAATGCTGATGGGAGGAGCGACACCGTTGCGGTCACTGCGAACGGACCCGTTGGGGTCAATTGCACGCTTGCACCCTTGTAGTCACTCTTCTTCTTCGAGTTGGCCCACGTTGGGTTCGCCTTCATGTCGCGAACGATGTTGGCATCAGCCCAGTTGGTGATCTGACCAGCGAAGATTGCGTTGATCGTGTTTGCCGACAAGGACAGGGTTGCACCCTGCAACTCGTCAAGGCGATAGGCAATCGCAATTGCACCACCAACGTAAGGAACGTACGTCCAATCGAATGATGCAGCCTGCGAACTGGTCACTGCGGAGTCCGTGCCGCCGAAGTCCGTTAGGCCACCCTTGAAGTCGGACTTACCCTTTGACGAACCACCACCTGGGTTCGCGTAAGTGACGTTGTGTCCGGTTGCCTTATTGAACTCAGCGGTAGCCGAGGCAAGGAACTGCTGTGGGAAGGTCGCACCGGAACCGCTTGCACTCTCGGCAAGAGCTACGGACGTCGTGGACAGGGTTGCTGCGAGAGCAACTCCGACCGTGACGAGCGACTTACGGAATGTTCGCATGTATTTCATCCTTTGTGTAGGGGTCAGTAGTTGACGCCCAAACCATACAAATCAACGGTGTCTGCGTCATTTACGTTGGGCGACGAGATGCTGTCGCCGAGGTGAATTGTCGGTGAACGATCAGCCGAACTTGCCTTGGACGTAATCGGCAGTGCGCTCGTCCGTCGGCGAAGTAAACATCTTGCGAGTGACGTCGGCCTCGACAAGATAGCCAGGACCCCCATCGGTGAGGAAGAACGCGCAGTAGTCACTCACACGGCTTGCCTGCTGCATGTTGTGGGTGACAATCACGATCGTGATGCGTTGGGCCAGGTCCTTGATCGTCTCCTCAATACGCAGGGTGCTGCCTGGGTCAAGTGCCGAGCATGGCTCGTCCATGAGCAGAACCTCAGGTTCGACAGCGAGCGACCGAGCGATACACAGGCGCTGCTGCTGACCACCGGATAGCGATCCACCGGCATTCCCAAGTCGATCCTTGACTTCCTTCCACAGCCCGGCCTGGGTCAGGCAACGCTCAAGGATGTCGTCTGGATTGTCGATCTTGATGTGCGCGAGCTTCAGCCCCGACAGCACGTTCTCAGCGATCGTCATTGCGGGAAACGGGTTCGGTTTCTGGAAAACCATGCCGACCTTCAAGCGGATCGAGGCAGCGTCGACGCCCTGTGCGTAGATGTCGTTGCCGTGCAAGCGCACCTCGCCTGCCATAGCTGCACCGGGGATGAACTCGTGCATACGGTTGAGCAGACGCAAATAGGTCGACTTACCACAACCCGATGGACCGATAAGTCCGGTGACGCTGCGCGCAGGGAACTTGAGTGAAACTCCAGCGAGTGCATGGTGATTGCCGAACCACGCGTGCGCGCCGACCGTCTCAAGGCCAGCGAACTGGACTGATTCTTCGATTGTGGTGGTCATCGTGTTCTCTCCTCGAACGATGGGGGCTTGCGACTTTGAACGTGATTGTGCGACGGTTTCCATGTCAGCGACGATCCTTTCCACCCAACTTACGGGCGATGATGAAAAGCGCGAAAACAATCAGCAACAAGACGAGCGATCCTGCCCATGCGCGGGCGATCGCATACTCCGTTCCGATCTGAAGGAGCCCGAACACGTACATCGGCATTGATGCCATTGGGCCCTTGATTGGATTGAAAACGAAAGACGTGTTCGACAGTGAAGTGAGGAGCAATGGAGCGGTCTCTCCGATGACGCGCGCCACACCGAGAATTGCTGCAGTGGTGAGTCCGCTTCGAACCGTTGGCAAGACGACGTAGAGAATCGTTCGCCATTGGCGTGAACCGAGCGCATAACTCGCTCCCCGGATGTCCTCGGGAACGAGCTTCAGAACTTCCTCCGACGTGCGGGCAACTGTCGGCAACATGAGTACACCAAGCGCGAGCGAACCGGCAAAGGCGCTGAACGAGTTCGTCGCGTTCACATACGTCGTGTAGATGAACAACCCAGCAACGATCGATGGCACACCGCTCATTGACTGCACGACAAAACGGACAAGCTTCGTGAGTCGTCCACGGATCTCCGTAACGTAGACGCCGCTCAAGATTCCGAGCGGCAACGTGATGATCGTTGCGATAATGACCATCGTAAGTGTTCCGAGCAATGCGTGCGCTGCGCCACCAAGTGTGAGCTCGTCGTCCGGAGTGGTCGTTCGCATGTCACGGAAGAAAAAATTCGGTCGCAGTGCCGTCACACCCTTGCTGATCACGCTCACCAAAATCGACATCCAGGGCAAGAACGCAACCACGGCGGCTGCAATGATGCCGACCTGAACAAGTGCGTTACGACGATCCTTTGGCGACATCTTGCGCGATCGTGCGTAGATCAGACCGAAGCTCAAAACGAAGAACACGATGAGCCAACCATCAACTCGTGCGAAGCCCGTGAAGAGAACCACCACATATGACAGGAGCGCGACTCCAAGGAATGTCAGAACGTCACGCTGCACTGAAGCCCTTGGACGAACCCAAGGCTTCATGGGTGTCGCTTCGACGTGTGCGTCCTTGGCTACGGAGCTCATACGGTCCTCGTCGTTCTCGTCACGATGCTGGAGGCGATCATGTTCACGACCAATGTCAGCAAGAACAAGACGAATCCTGCCGCGACGAGGGCCTTCAGTTCAGCTTCGGTTGCCTCGCCGAACTTCGTTGCGATTAGTGATGCGACATTGCCGCCTTCGGACTCGAGGATCTTGAAGGAGTATCGGAACGTCAGGTTCAAAACGAGATACACGGCCACGGTTTCGCCAAGTGCGCGCCCAAGTCCGAGCATCGCTCCGCCGACGACACCACTTCGACCGAATGGCAACACCACGGTGCGAATGGCACCCCACTTCGATCCGCCGAGCGCGTAGCACGTGTCGATCAGCTCTCGTGGCGTACGCGAGTAGACCTCGCGCGCAACCGACGTCGTGATCGGCATCACGAGCGATGCGAGTACACACCCCGCCACGAAGGGACTTCGTCCGAAGATTCCGGAGAGTGATTCAAAGATCGGAATGAATCCGAGTCGATCACTCAAGAAGTACGACCAACGCTCGCCAAACGACGTGAAGATCTGCACGCCCCACAATCCGAAGATCAGCGATGGGATTGCGGCAGCGAGGTCAAGAAGTGCAACGAGGAACTTCTTGATTCGATGTGGGGCGTAGAACTCGAGAAACAATGCACCACCGATGGACATCGGCACTGCAATGACCAAAGCGATGAGCGACACGATGATGGTGCCGACCAGCATCGGTCCGATCGAAAAATCATTTGGAATAACGCCGTCTTCGCTTCCTGCGGTCCAATTCGAACCGGTGATGAATTTGAGTCCAGTCTCACTGAACACCTGCGCACCACGTGCAAAAAGGAAGGCCCCAATCAAGCCAAGGATGACCAGAGATGTCAGTGCGCCAGCCGTGACGACGCCACGAAATACACGATCTGCCTTGCTGTAGATGACATGCATCTCGCGCTTCTCGGGGATGGTCATACTCACGCACGGCAGTCTCGCAAGACCAGGTAACGCCGGTGTGGGATATGGGTTAACGGAAAGTGAACTTCATCCCCAAAGAGTGACCAAAATCTGAACTTCCACTTGCTGTGGAAGTTCCTGTGGAAATTACCTAGCGGCTGCGAATCCCGCGTCGAGGTCGGCGAGAATGTCCTCGATCGACTCGAGTCCGACCGACAGTCGAACGAGGCCCGGGAACACTCCGGTCGAGGCCTGCTCTTCTGGGGTGAGCTGGCTGTGAGTCGTGGACGCCGGGTGGATCACGAGGCTGCGCACGTCACCGATGTTGGCAACGTGGCTGTGCAACTTCAGTCCACCGACGAACTTGCGACCAGCATCGACGCCACCCTTGATGTTGAACGCGAGCACCGAGCCGTAACCCTTGCCGCCGCCATATTTCTTGGCGCGTGCATGCCACTTGCTCGTCGGCAGTCCTGCATAGAACACCTCTTCGACTTGCGGATGCTTGGCGAGGTACTCACCCACCTTCTGAGCGTTCGCCCAGTGGCGATCCATGCGCAGCGACAACGTCTCGAGTCCCTGCAAGAAGTTGAACGCGTTGTCCGGTGTGGTTGCCATGCCCATGTCGCGCAGCATCTGCACGCGAGCCTTGATGATGTACGAACCTGCACCGAGTGCCGGCCAGTACGACAGACCGTGGTACGACGGATCCGGCTCGGTGAAGTTCGGGAAGCGGCCGCTCGCCGAGAAGTCGAACGTTCCACCATCGATGATCGCGCCACCGATCGAGGTTCCATGACCGCCGATGAACTTGGTGAGCGAGTGCACGACGATGTCTGCACCCCACTCGATCGGACGGATGAGGTATGGCGTCGGAACGGTGTTATCGACGATGAGCGGCACGCCAACTTCGTGTGCAACCTTGCTCACACCTTCGATGTCGAACACGTTGTTGCGTGGGTTGGCAAGCACTTCGCCGTAGAACGCCTTCGTGTTCGGCTTGGCCGCAGCCTTCCACTGGTCGAGGTTGTCGGGGTCCTCGACGAACGAGACTTCGATTCCCAGCTTGGGAAGCGTGTAGTGGAACAAGTTGTACGTTCCGCCGTAGAGGCTCGGCGACGCAACGATGTGCGAGCCGGCTTCAGCGAGTGTGAGGATGGCGAGCAACTCCGCCGACTGACCCGACGACACCGCAAGCGCACCAGGCAGACCAACTGCAGTCGTGATGCCACCCTCGAGCGACGACAAACGTGCTTCGAGCACACCTTGCGTCGGGTTCATGATGCGGGTGTAGATGTTGCCGATCTCGGCGAGTGCGAACAGATTCTGTGCGTGCTGCGCATCACGGAACACGTAACTCGTGGTGCGATAGACGGGAACGGCGCGTGCGCCAGTTGCGCTGTCTGGCTCCTGGCCGGCGTGAATCTGACGTGTTTCGAAACCCCATTGAGCGTTAGTCATGGGGCGAGACACTACGGTCTAATTCCCGACTAAACAACTCAACATTTAGAACCCTTGAAACTCAAGGGCTACAGGGCTCAGCCGCCTGAAACTTCGCTGACCTTCTTCTTGCCCTTGGAGATCCACGGCATCATCGAGCGAAGCTGCGCGCCGACCTTCTCGATCGGGTGGTTCTTCCCCGCGTTGCGCAGTTCGGCGAAACGCTTGCGACCACTGTCGCTCTCGGCGATCCACTCCTCGGCGAACTTGCCGGTCTGGATCTCCTCGAGGATCTTCTTCATCTCCGCCTTGGTCGACGAGTTGATGATGCGTGGTCCACGCGAGACGTCGCCGTACTCGGCGGTGTCCGAAATGCTGTATCGCATGCCGGCGATTCCCTCTTCGTACATCAGGTCGACGATCAGCTTCACTTCGTGCAAGCACTCGAAGTACGCCATCTCAGGCTGGTAGCCAGCCTCGACGAGCGTTTCGAATCCAGCCTGCACCAGCGAGGTGAGTCCACCACACAGCACGACCTGCTCACCGAACAAGTCGGTCTCGGTCTCTTCGGTGAACGTGGTCTCGATGACGCCAGCGCGTGCACCGCCGATTGCCTCGGCGTACGACAGCGCAACTGCCTTCGCCTTGCCGGTTGCGTCCTGAGCGACCGCGATCAACGCCGGTACTCCGCCGCCCTCGGTGTACGTGCGACGCACGAGGTGACCTGGGCCCTTCGGGGCAATCATGATCACGTCGACGCCCTTCGGCGGCTCGATGCGATTGAAACGGATGTTGAAGCCGTGGGCGAAGGCGAGTGCCTTGCCGTCTGCGAGGTTCGGCTTGATGCTTTCCTCGTAGATCTTCTTCTGCTCGGTGTCCGGAGCGAGGATCATGATCACGTCTGCGTACTTCGACGCATCGGCAATCGACATCACCTTGAGTCCGGCCTCCTCGGCCTTCGCCTTCGACGAAGAACCATCGCGCAAGCCGACGACGACGTCGACTCCGGAGTCCTTGAGGTTCAACGCGTGCGCATGGCCTTGCGAGCCATAACCGATGATCGCAACCTTCTTCGCGCGGATCAGTGCCGGGTCGGCGTCCTTTTCGTAGTAGATGTTCGCTGCCATTAGCTTGCCTTTCCCTTGACGGCACGGACCTTGGTGGCCCGATCGAGTTTTGGAAGCGCGACGCGACCTGTGCGTTGCGATTCGATGATTCCATATTGTCGCAGCAAATCGGAGAAATCGTCCAATTTTTCTGGGCTGCCATCGAGCGACACGATCAGCGCGTCGGGACCAACCGACAGGATCTTGCCTTCGAAGATGTTGGTGAGTTCGACGACCTGGCCACGCTCCTCGGGAGTTGCGCGCACCGTCGCCACCATCAACTCACGCTCGACCGACTTGCGCGGGTCGAGTTCCGAGATGCGCACGACGTCGATCAGCTTGAACAGCTGCTTGACGATCTGCTCGAGCGGCGCCGACTCGACGTCGACGACGATGGTGATGCGGCTGTATTCCTCGTGCTCGGTCGGGGCGACCGCCAACGAGAAGATGTTGTAACCACGACGCGCGAAGAGACTCGCGACGCGCGCGAGCACTCCTGGTCGGTTCTGCACGAGCACCGACAGCATGTGATGCGTCGGTGCGCTGCCGTATGGATTGGCTCCGCTCATCGCAGGAACTCCTTTCGTGGCTGTTGCGTTGGGTGCAACATGATGTCGTCGTTGCTCTGACCAGCGGCGACCATCGGGAACACCTTCTCGCCCGCATCGACACGGAAGTCGACGACGACCGGACGGTCGTTGATCGAGTTCGCCTTGTCGATTGCGCTCTCGACTTCGCTCGGGTCATCGACGCGAATGCCGACGCATCCCATCGACTCGGCCCACTTGACGAAGTTCGGAACCTCGGTCGACAGATAGACCTCGCTGTAGCGCTCCTCGTAGAACATCTCCTGCCACTGGCGAACCATGCCGAGATAGGAGTTGTTGAGGATGCCGATCTTCACCGGGATGCGCTCAAGTGATGCGGTGACGAGTTCTTGTGCGGTCATCTGGAAGCAACCATCACCGTCGATCGCCCACACCGTCTTGTCCGGTCGGCCAACCTTGGCGCCGATCGCGGCCGGGACCGAGAAGCCCATCGTGCCGAGACCACCCGAGTTGACCCAGGTGTACGGCTCGTTGAACTTCCAGTACTGGCTCGACCACATTTGGTGCTGACCAACGCCCGACACGAGGATCGTGCCCTCGGGCGCAGCGTCGCGCAACTTCTCCAAACAGAACTGTGGCTTGAGTGCGTTGCCGGGCTGGCTCGGCTCGTAGTGCAGTGGGAACTGCTCGCGCCATCCGCTGATGCGGCTGCGCCACGGCTGAATGTCCGCCTGTTCGACGCCGCCCTTGGTGAGGTCGTGGATCGCCTTGACGATCTCCTCGATCACCAATCGGCAGTCGCCGACGATCGGCACATCTGGCTTGCGGACCTTGCCCTGCTCGGCCGGGTCGATGTCGACGTGAATGATCTTCGCATCGGGTGCGAACGCATTCACGCGGCCAGTGACGCGATCGTCGAAGCGTGCACCGAGTGCGATCAACAGATCGCTCTTCTGCATCGCAGTGACTGCGGTCGCCGTTCCGTGCATTCCCGGCATGCCGAGGCACAACGGGTGATCGTCGGGGAACGCGCCACGTGCCATCAATGTCGTGACGACGGGAATCTGGGTCAGCTCGGCGAGTTCGCGCAATGCGGAGGCCGCGCGTGCCTTCAACACTCCACCACCGACGTACAGGATCGGCTGCTTGGACTGCAGGATCAGCTGTGCAGCTTCCTTGATCATGCGTGCATGACCCTTGGTGTTCGGCTTGTAACCGGGGAGCGAGTCCTCGACTTCGTCATCCGATGGCCAGTACCACTCCATCGTGTTCTGCAGAACGTCCTTCGGCACGTCGATCAACGTCGGGCCGGGACGGCCAGTCGTTGCGATGTGGAATGCCTGACGAACGACCATCGGCAGGTCGTCTGCCGTCATGACGAGTTCGTTGTGCTTGGTGATGCTGCGCGTGATGCCGACGGTGTCGCACTCCTGGAATGCGTCGGTGCCGATCGCCGCAGTGGGTACCTGACCCGTAATGCAGACCATCGGGATCGAGTCCATGTACGCATCACACAACGGCGTAACCATGTTCGTTGCTGCAGGTCCGCTCGTCACCATGGCGACACCCGGTCGACCAGTGACGTGTGCGTATCCCTCAGCCATGTGACCAGCACCCTGTTCGTGGCGAACGAGGATGTGGCGGATCGGCGACTCGATGAGCGGGTCGTACGCGGGCAGGATGCAACCACCCGGCAACCCGAACATGACGTCTACGTTTTCCATCTCCAGGGCGCGAATCAGTGCCTGGGCACCGGTGATCTTCTCACCGGCCTTTGGGGCCTTCGACTTCTCCTTGGAACTCATGGTGTTCTCCGTTGGTTGTGTTTTTGGGGATTAAAAAAGCCTCCCGACTGGGAGGCTTGGGCGCGAACGGCGTGAGCCGACGCGCCTAATGAACTACTACGACGACAACTGCGAAAGAGGCTGCCTTTGCGGTATTCACGACCTCCAGTGTGTCAGTGAAAAACCCGTTCGGCAACCGCCGATTAGCGCAGTTTCGGGAGCCCCGGAGTGGCCTGGACGACCACCCGCCTCAGCAGCGCCGATGGGCTCAGTCCGGCAAGGTCTTGGCGCTGGACCTGAGCGGAGACGTCCGCGACCGCAGTGACGGCACGAACCTCGAGCCCCGGAACCCTGCGACCGAGGAACGTGCAGACTGACTTGGCACGACGCAGGCTCAGCTGACTCACGAAGTTCGGACTTCCCGCCTGATACGCGGTGCAGGTCACTCGATCCCCTGCTCGAAGTTGTGTTGCATAGCGCGTGAGCCGAGCCGTCTGCGAGGAACTCAGTTCCGACGAGCCCGAAGTGAATGGTGGAAGGATCAGGACACCAAGCGAACGAACAGGTTCGAACCTCGGAGTTGGCAGCGCCGTCGTCGATGGCGTAGTGATTGACGACGTGGTTGTCGGCTGAATTGTCGTTGTAGTCGACGTCGTACTCGTCGTCACCGGTACTGCGACCACGACTGGTGGAGCAGAATCACCTCCACCCGCTGGAGCAGCAGTCGTCGACGGAGCAGCAGTCGTCGACGGAGCAGCAGTCGTCGACGGAGCAGCAGTCGTCGTCGGAGCAGCAGTCGTCGTTG
>JACCDL010782206.1_pt1 | contig 12346 bp, 13 predicted proteins | sample 7441931 | NCBI WGS metagenome assembly JACCDL01 (sample SAMN15323437, study PRJNA562643) | freshwater metagenome | isolation source: river surface water | place: USA:Blue River Watershed | collected 2017-08-16 | reverse complement strand
GTTAGCCGGTTTGATGTTGGCCCGTTTGGCCTGCATCTGGTCATACAGCGCAGCTTTACGCAGCGCGAAAACCACCCGGTGGTCGTAAATGTTGACAAGTTCTTGAGGTGTGAATCCCCTCTTTTGACCGAATTCAACGAGCATTGCTTTCTCAGCCTTTGCCTTCTCTGGATCTTTCCATGTCTGCAACGCCTCGAGGAGCGCCTCGGACTCTTTGGCCTCCCGAGTGTTCATCTGCTCCATCTGCTCCTGTTCCGCAATCTCGGCAACCCGCGCCTGCTCGCCCTGAATTGCCGCAGCCTTTTCCCGATTCTCACGCATCACCTCCCGCTGCCGCACATACTCAATGGGGTCCTCTTGATAGAGGCGATCCCAGTCAATTTGTGGCTCTGCCGCGGTCTTGACCTGCTCACTTAACGCCGTCAACAACTGAGCATATTGCTCTCGCTCGGCCCGGACTGCCTGCAGTTCAGCTTCGGCGGCTTTACGCGCCTCGGCAACCTGCTGCGTTTTCCGGGTGTAGTCCTGGGTCCTTGAATAGCCCTTCTGGAGTTCGTCCAAAGTGACCTCGATTTCCTTACCGTCAACCTTGACGGTGAAAATCTCGGGCTTTGCTTCCTCCTGGGTGTCTTCTTCAGAATCAGGCTGTTCAGCCTTCAATTCATCCGCCGAATCGTCTTCATCTTCGGCGAGTTCATTGGAGGCTGCCGCAGTCACTTCCTCATCAATCGGAGGTGACTCCTGCGTCTCACCGCTTTCCTGTTGTCCTTCATCAGGCAGTATCGCGGCGAGTGCTTGGACCGCTTGGTCCATATTTAGGGGGCCAGTGGGCGCACTTGCCTGGGGCGTAGGTGCATTCATTGGTTAAAAATCCTTCAGTTATTTCTTTTGAATACGCTCAATGGCGCGTTGCGCCACCTTGCCGTTATCGATCACTTTTGTGAGCTCAAGTCGCAAGTTTTCAATTGCCTTGAGCATGGACCAGCATTGCTCGCGCTTTGCCGACTCCTCTGCTCTCGTTGACTTGAACACCCAAAGTTGATCGTTCTCCAATTTAGCCAGCGCAGCCACCAGAGTTTCGTCCTCCAGCAGTTGCTGCGCTTTGCGGCCTTTTCTTACCGCTTCTTCATCCGTCATTGAGCCATTCCATTAAGGTTGATGGGGACAGGCATTTGAGGTGCCTGCGCTGCCTGCACAGCAGACTGCACCATCGCGGTCTGCTGACGCATTGCCTCACGGTCCAGATTCTGTGCAGCCATTAGTTCTGCATTGCTGATCTGGGTGCCGTACTTTAATTCCATTTCGTATTTTTTCAATAGGAACTCTTGAGCCAACTGGTCGCGGCGGAAGTCATCGTCACGCATCATCTGCTGACGCTTCAATTCCAGCTCGGCCGCCTTCTTCTGGATATCGGCCTGGATCGACTCGGCCTGCACCTGCGCGAGCACCTCTTCCGGTGTCGGCTGAGGCGGTTGCTGCGGCACCTGGAAGTCCGCCGGCACCATCTGGAAGTACTGCGAGGCGTCCTTGAACCCGGACAGCTCCACCATTTTCTGCAGCGTGCGGGTGTACATCTGCGGAGTAACCACCGGATTGTCCAGCCCGTACTGGTCAACAATCGCCTTTTGCATCTGCGAAATCATCGTCAGAGCCTGCAGACGCTCATTAACGTCGCCTTGTCCCAGGCCGACATTAACGGACACATCCATCGATGCATCCCAGGCGCGCGGGTCAATCGCCACCCACTGATTGCGCAGGCGAACCATCCGAGGCTTGTCCTGATGCGTGGTCAGCAGGTACAAAATGCCCTTAAACAGCTTCTTAAAGCCCTCTGCCATGATGCGCGCAGTCAGCTCAATACGACCGTGCGAAGCGCTGATCGTGGCCGCAACAGCCGCCTTCGTGGACGACTGCAGCGCGTCAGCGTTCAGACCCATCGCGGCCTTGCTCATGCCGGTTCGATCTTCACGCAGCTGGTCCAGGTACTCGAGCATCGAATACCCGGCCTGGCCAACAAAAGGCTGCGACAGGGGCTGCACCATGCCAGGCGCGCGCATACGGATCACGGCGCCGGTCTCGTTGTTGAGCACATCGTCGATATTGACCTGGCCCTCGACGACCGCGGTGCGCGGGTGGATCGACTGCGCCAGAGAGTCCAGCGTATTACGCAGAACCTGTGATTTGATCTCCTGGACGTCGTGCGTGATGTCAAAAACGCTCATCGCCTCAATGGGCGAAGTGTGCGGCTCAGGATCAAACGGGAAGTCAACGAACGGAATATAAGAACCCGGCAGGTTGCGCACGACCTTATAGGACGAGCCCATGCAGCAGATCTTGCGCAGCTCAGGCAAACCGTCGCCGTCATAGTCCACGCGGATATAAGCCTCAACGTACAGCAGGCGCCGCTGCATCGGGTTCATGGAATCGTTCGATCCCATCGTGGTCGATAGCGGCTGGCGAGCCAGATACTCGTCGTTCGTATCCAGATCAGTAGACGAGATATTGGGCTCGATCTCGTCCATGTCGTAGCCCATCTCGAGCAACTCGCCCACGGTGAGCATCTGACGGTGAGCAATGATCCCGGCCTCCTCAAACGAGCGAGCGCGACGGTCAATAATCAGCTCTTCGGGGGGCACAGCCATGATGCGAATGCGGCCATCGCGCACCACGCGCTTGACCTGCACATCGTGCAGCATCGGCACGGGCGGAGCCTCCAGGCCGGCGGCGGCAGCCTCGGCCTGCACCGCGGCAATCTGCTCCTGCGAGATCGCCGGATCGGGATACGACATCACGATCTTGACTTCGGCGTCCTCGCCCATCAAGAGCTGCACGGTTTGCTCGTCCAACCCCGAATAATCCTCAAGACGCACCTGCGCGGTGTCTTCCCACCAGTATTTGGCAATGCCGCATTTACGAACCAATGCGTCCTTAAAGATCGCATAGGACTGCATGAATCCATTGTTGTCGGACGTAAAGACGTAATTGGCGTAGTCCGTGGCCTGCTGGGCATTGGCTTCGTCCTCCGGCCCGCGGGGGACAAACTCGACGACGTTCTCGGTGGAGAAGAACACCCGCATCAGCGAAGGCATCATGGCCGAGACCGTGTCTCGCACCTCCATCGCCACGACCTGCGAGCGCCCGTCTTCCTCGTTGCCAAACGGGTCGCCGCGGTAATACTCCGTGCCCTTGGCGCGGATCGGAGAAATGTCCGAGTCAATGTAAGAAACGGCGTCCTGCAGCTCGCCGTTAATGATCGCCTGCAGCTCGCCGTCATCCATGACCTGCGGCGCCGCAATATCCACTGACACGGGCATTTCGTTTGTATTCATATCCTCACCATTTCACCTTGTTAGCCCAGTACGCCGCGCTCATCTTGCCCTTGGCAATGTTCTGCGCGTGGCGGGCCTTGAATGCTTCATTACGCTTACTGCCCTCGGGCGAACCCTTAACGCCTTGCTGTCCAAAGCGAATCAGCTTGACCTCGTCGCCGGATTTAGCCAGCACAGCATGGGACTTAGTGGCATGGCCAGGCGTGCGCTTTGGCTTGTTGTAGCCAGAGAAAACCTCAGATCCACGCTTAATCGTCATTGCTGCGCCCCAAACCACTCAAGTGCGTATTCTGGACGATTTTCCCTGATCCAGGGAACAGCCGCCAGCGTCAATGCCTCGCCGTCCATCCCCGTTGACTGCGAGCCAACGTGATGAACGTACGAGCGCGACAGAAAATGCTCATACCCAGCGGCCGCCAAATCGCGGCAATGCACATCATCCGAGTACCAATTCAAGGGCGGGAACTTAGCCACGCCCCAAGCCTCACGCGAGATATACCCGAATATAGGCGATACCACCTCCATCGGGCAAATGCAGTCTTCCCACGGAAACTTAAAGTAATTGAGTTCCTGCCTAAACGGATTGCTGCGAATATTCTGCATCGGACGCGCGGCGTCGCAGCGAGACACCACCCACCCAATCGGCTCGCCCACCTCCTGCTGCAGCGTCACCACGTCCTCAAGCAACTCGTAATAGCTCGTTGGCGTGAGCACAACATCATCATTTGCCACCACCACACCGTCATAACCATCGGCAAAGGCAATATCGATAATCTCGTTGTAATCCGCCCCAAAGCTATTAGCCGCACCGCGGATCTGCTTATAAACGTCAAAACGCGGGGCATCCACGGATGTACGCAGATATACCTTCACGGCCGGCGCGTACTCGCGGCAGCTGGCAAGCATCACCGGCAGGCACTTGCCAGAGACGCTCGCCACCACGATAGCCACCTTCATTTCTTGGGCTTCTTCGCCGTCTTGGCCGCCGCCTTAAAGGCGCCAGCGGTCGGAGCACCAGGCGCGCCAGGTTTGCGCATACGCTCACCCGACCCCGCCTTGATGCGCTCGCGCTTGGCGGCGATGTTGGCGTACAAGCCAGCAGGTTTAGTCTTCATATTCTTCACCCTCTGCAGCAGCGTTAGAACTGGGCTTGTACTCCTCGCCCTCGTCTTCATCCTCAACTTCTTCGTCCTCGGCAATCCACGCCCGGCAGGTACGCGAGGAGGCGCACTTAAAGTCAAAGATCTCGCAATAACCCAGATCGCCCGCCTCAATGGTCGCCCAAGGATCGCCCTCCGGGCCAAGACCCTTGGCGATGCACTGCAGCATTTCCTCGCTGCGGTTAAACGCGCCGCAGTTGCCGCACCGCGACATCTTCGCATCTTCGGGCGACACCTCCCACTCCTTGGCCATATCACGCCAGAACGCGGTGTTAGGCAAAGCGGGATTTTCCGGCCCGTACATCGCCGCCTCGATGGCGCGGCCGCGGTTCTTCAGGTTCAGCGTAATGTCGCCCGTCGCGGGCGGGCAAGCCATGCCCTTACCTTGCATTTCGTCCATCATTTGCCCCTTTTTGCAGGTTTGCTCTTACCCGCCTCAGACAACGCAATCGCAATCGCCTGCTTCGGGTTCTTCACGACCTTGCCACCAGCACCAGAGTGCAGCTTGCCAGACTTGTACTCCGTCATCACCTTGCTAATCTTCTTCTCGGCTTTCGTCTTTTTCATCGCAAACCACCTTTTAAAAGTTACGCCAACCGCGGAATATTACGCCGCAAAGGCTGGCTCCAGTTGGAATTGATGCTCGAGCCGTAGGTTCCCACCACCGCATCAGAAGCAAACGTCAGGCAAAACGCATCAGCCCGGTCAGGCGAAGGCAGTCCGCGCTTGCGAATCTCATCCTTACCCTCAATCTGGATCTTGCCCGAACTCGTGAAACTGTAACGCACCGTCGCCAGCTCAGACACCAGCATCTCGTCCTTGGGCAGCCAGCAGTCCCGCGCCTCCAGCCACGCCTTGGCTTTATGCCACAGCTCCGCCTTCAAATTCCGATACGTCGTTCCCATCGCCGGGGACTCCGCCACGTTGATCCCGCGAGCCGGGAGCTTCAACTCCCGCAACCGATCAACGACGCCAGCGCCCAAGCCAATCGAGTCCACCAGAATCTCCCGAGGCCTAGCACTGGGTGCCAGAACTTCATACTCCGCAACGACCGCGCCCGTAAGCTGCATCAAGTCCAGGTTCTTCCACGTCTTCACGGGCTCCAGCAAAGCATTTCCCTGGCGCTTACACAGCGCCGAGCGGTCACTGCCAAAGCGGGCAACGTCCAGCCCCCACACCACGGGCGCGTGCGCGCTTGGTGTAACGTCCCGCGCCATCGCCATCTCGAGCAACTCCATCGGAATCACCGTGTCATCGTCGCTGCGCGGAAATTCGCCCAGGACACGAATCCGGTACGCGTTGCTCTCCTCGCCGTAACGCGACTTCATCTCCTCGATATACGCCTGGCTCACCCGCGGCGAGTCCTCGCAGGAAACCTTGAGTGTCACCCAGTCACCCGCCAGGCGGTTGTGCGTGTCATAAAAGAACCCGCTAGACCTTACCGGGTTGCCAAGCAGCAGCGTCACGGCAGCGTGGCCGGACATGGAGCCAGCCGCGGCCTCGAACACCTGCTCAGGAATACCCGAGGCCTCATCGGCCACAAGCATCACGTTATCGCTGTGCACGCCCTGCAGGGCCTCGGGCTGCTCGGCCCGGCTGGTTCTGGCCGATATGAACGCCTCAGTGTTCGCGTCCTTGACCTCGATGCGGTCTTGCTTGACCTCAAGCTGATCAGCCAACATCGGCGGAAGCACCTTTACCCAGCGCTTGACCTCGGCGAAGAGGGCGTCGTATAGCTGGCTGCTCGTCGGCGCCGTAACGACAATCTTCACCGGGAAACGCAGGAACAGGTACCACAGCATCGCCCACGCGGCGGCCGTGGACTTGCCGACACCGTGGCCACTACGGACGCTGATGCGCCTGTTGCCGCGGGCAATGTGATTCAAAAACTCAATCTGCCACTCGTCCGGCGTGGTATTGAGCACCTCGCGCACGAAGCGGACCGGGTTGTTCTTGTAGAGCTTGACGAACTCGACAAACGGGTTATTCGCTAGCTCAACTTCTAAATTTTTTTTCGCGGGCACGTTGTTCCGTGATGGGGTAGGGGGTGGGGGTACTCGCTGCGTCTGTGCCAAGGTCGTCAACCTCGGTTAAGTGTGACGCACACAACATCCGCTTTCGCCCCGACGTGATTATGTACGCAAGTCTCGGATTTTGGGAAGCGGTAGGTGTGAAGCGCCACAGTTACCGCCCCCCGCCGCCGCGCCGACCGGGGGGGGTCTCGCGCCGCCCGTGGCCAGGAGGCCAGCCGCCGCTGTGGACAATTCGTGCTGCGGCGCACAAGCTTGGCCTCGTGGCCATGCTGCGCTAAGTCGTTGATTTCATTGCTCTCTTACGCGTGGCTTACGTTTGCAAAGAAATACAATGGTCATTATGTCAAATTGACGTGCGTGCAAAACCCGCGTTTTGCTGCTTTCTTGGGCACTTGGACGCGTGTCCACAGGCTTATGTGGACAACTTTGGCGTGACGTCTGTGGATAAGTCCTCGAGCACTTCGACGTGCCGCAGCGCGTTCATGCGCAGATCTTGGACGTTAATGTTGATCTGCTGCGCTTTTTGTAAGCCGTAAGTCTTCTGATCCCAGCGCTCGGCGATCCACTGGCGCGTTTTGATGCGCAGCGCTGCCTTGGAAGGATGGTCTTCGTCCAGTTGGTCGGCTATCTGGACAGTCTCAACGGCCAATAAATCCGCTGCGTGCGCACGCGCGCGCGTTATTTTAGGGGACAGATCATTTTCGTCAATGAAAACGTCCAGGGCACGCTTGCCGATTCCGAGTGCAATGCAAATGTCCGCGATGGACTTTCCATCCTCAAACATCGCAACAATCGTGTCCTCCCCGATCTTGTTCAGAAGCTCAAGGTCAGACTTCTTCTTCGGCGTCCCAGCCATTAAAACGCCCTCCAATCAGTTTTTTCCATTCGACGCACCCACCATGCCATGAAGGCCAGAAACACGCTTATACGCCCGTTAAACGCGCCTAAGCCATCTTCGGCAGCGGCTGCATCTTGCTATTGAACATTTTAGGCAGCGTGCTCGGTTTATCAAGGTCCAGGTCATTGTCGAAGTCGTCGAAGCCTGAGCCTTCCAGGTCAACCTTGACGACGGTCGCCGGCATCCCGATGCTGGCCTTAAGCCTGGCGATGTCCTGACCGAGCCCGCCTTTAAGCATGGTCGCCAGCTCCGCCATGGACCAGATGTGACGGTTCTCGACGTCCGGCCTGGTGCGCTGATACGCCGCCGCGTCGGCCTCGGTTTGCACCACGGCCATCACGGCCCCGTCATCCATCTCCCATTCAATCGCCTTGACCTCCCCCGCGGGCGCAATGCCTTCGGCAGTAGCCCACTGATCCAGCGCCCGGTATGCGCGGATCATCCCATCGCACGCCGCGGCCAGCCGACTGAAATCCTCTGTCCCTGCCGCCTCCCATACCCGCTCGGCCTGCTTCCAAACTTTGATACGAAACTCTACGTCAACCAAAGCAATAATTCTATTGACGCCCCATTTGTCCTCGTGCTCACGCTTGACGCGGTCCAGCTCCACCATCCGCGCTTTGAAGAACCTCGAGAACTCAGACTCTGGAAACTTGACCTCGACTGGCTTGGGAAGTTGCCCGGGTTTTTTAGTTTGCTTTTTCATCTCTTAAGTTAGTCTCCACTGACTAAATGTGTCAAATCGTGAGATCGGCGTGTCGAATCGTAGCAAGGTATACCCTTGCTACGATTTGACACACGTTTAACCGATCTTCTGGGGCTGGTCGAATCGTCACGATTTGACACACGATTCGACCATTTGACACTGCTAAAAGTTCTCATTTTGCTTCTCCTCAAATTCCTCGATCCACGCCCAATCTCCCTCAATTTTCACGTCTGACGGACGTCCTGAATCGCTCCTTACGCGCTTCCAGGCCGACCTGAACGCATCACTTCCGGCCTCGTCATTGCCCATTTTTTGAGCAAATTCTTCCCTCCACTGCTCCACTTTCACGCACTTACGGACACCCACTGACACCCTCCAATGTGTGCCTTTAGCATTAATTACGTCCCGTAAAGCCTGCACCGCAAGCTGCTGTTTTTTACCCTTGCCTGAGCGATTTAGTCCTAATTTCTTTGCCTCATCGGACCGCGCCAGCGCATCCCCGTCCGAGGGATTCACGGCCAAAGACTTGCGCGGCTCGTCAAGGCCAAGGCCGTTCTCGCCTGGCTCGTCGATCTCGATTTCCACCATCTCAAACCCGTAACGGACACCATCCTCGCCGTCCTTTTGCTTACTGATGGTGACGACGCCCCGCGGCTGATCGTCAAAGCGCAGGAGTTCCAGCTCCGTATCCACGGCCCCGAGCAGGCTTGAATGGCCGCGCAGCCCTTTGGCTTGGTCCTTGCCGCTGTGGTGGATCACGAGCAGCGCGGCCCCGAAGACCTGCTGCAAGTGGCCGCACGAGGTGATGAACGCGCCCATGTCTTCGGAGCTGTTCTCGTTGCCCCCGCCGAAGGCCCGGGCCAGCGTATCGATGACGATGAGGTCAATTGCAAAGCCCTTTTCCTCTTGTAGCTGCGCGATTGCCAGCATCAAGGTATTGATGTCGTCGGCGCTGGATCGCAGGTTCACCTGATGACGCAGGACGTAAATCGGCGCCCCGTTATCGATGCCGTGATGGATGCGGCAGGCTTTGATCCTGGCGCCAATGCCCCCGTGGCCCTCGCCCGCGATGTAGATGATTGCCCCGTTATCACTGGGGCTCGAGTCCTGCCCCATCCAGGGCTGCGCGCGCGCGATGGCCGCTGCCAGGTCCAGTGCAATGAAAGACTTGAAGCTACCTGGCGGGCCATAGAGCGCGGCAAAGCCCTTTTTCGGCAGCACCTTATGGATGAGCCACTCCACCGGCTCGTCCTTGATGTCGTCCCAAGACTCGAGCTTTAGGGTGCGTTTGGGCTGGTCTTTGGCTTGATCTGATGGTGCCTTTACGGTGGGCTCTGTGGCGCCTGGCGCTACAGGCGGCGTTGCCTCTGCCTGCGGCTTGTCCTTGAGCCGCTCGGGCGCATGGACCTCTTGCTCGCTTGTAATGGGTGCCTGCGCCTTGACCAGATCCGCGAGGTCCGTGCGCGTCTTGCCTTGGCTGTAGATCCACTCATAGGCATCGTCGCCCAGTGCCTCGCCGCCCAGATCAATAACCCGCACTGACTTGGCTACGGGAAGGATCTTAGCGGCTGCCTTCTTGGCGTACTTCCAGCCTGGCGCGTCGTTGTCGGGAAGGATCACGACGTTGGCACCGGCAAAGTATTCCGTTATGGCGTCGGGCCAGGTTCCGCTTCCCGCGTGGCTGGTTGTGGCCACCGATCCAAGCGAGATAACGGCGTCGGCTGCCTTCTCGCCCTCGGTGAGGTAGACATAGCGGCCTTTGCTGATCGCATCGCGCAGCTCGGGCAGCTTGTACGGCACGATCCGGGCATCGCCCAGCGTTGCGTGCCTTCTGCCTGCCTCATCGACCTTGATGAGCTTGTAGTCCTTACCCTTGGCGTCGGTGGTCTTGTAACGCTGCTTGATATACAGCGTCACGCCCTCCTCGTCGGTGTAGTGCCACTCCTGCTCAAGCTGGCGTGTTACGGCCGTGATGGGTTTGATGAGAGCGAGCGGCTCGGGTCTGGCTTCCAATTCCGGCAGCAATCCTCTCTCACGGATCACTGAGAACACTGTGTGCTGATCGCACCCGCCGTGACAGTGGAAAAGCGTCTTGCCGTCTGACGTCTCGCTAATGGACAGGCTGGGGTTCTTGTCTCCGTTACCTCTGCCGTGTCCTGGGACTGGGCAGCTTGCCACCCAGTTGCCGTTTACCTTCTTGGCGTTGCCTAAAGCCTTGGCTATTTCTTCGGCTTGCATTTGTGCCTTGCAGTTTTTTCAGAGTCAAAAAAACCGGGACCGTCTGGCCCCGGCGTTTTCATTCGCGGCGATTAGAACATCTCGTCTTCCGCTGGCGCCGCGGCTTTCGCCGGTGCGCGAGGCAACGCAGGTGCCGGTGCTGCTTTCGGCGCTGCAACGTATTCCTCTTCCTCGACCGCAGCAGCCGGTGCGCCCATGCCTTCGGGGCGAGCGATCCAGTTGACGATCTCAAACTGAGGGATGCGCGTGGTGCCGCGCCCGATCTTCTCAAGGCGGCTTCCCTTGTACTCGACGACGGGCAGCTTGCCCTCGTTGCCTGCGCGCTGGGCTGCGCACTGGGTGTATAGAGACTCGAGTCCCATGTTGGGACCGACGCCGTTGGAGGACCACGACGCGGTGCCGATCTCTTTGTTATAGAACGTCACCTCAAAGCCGCGTTTGTGTTCGGGGCTAGGCTGCGCACCTTTACGGCCGATGGCTGCATCGGGTTGCCAGTCACGCACACCGGTGCCAAGGAGGAGCCAGCCGGTCGTGACGTTGTCAAAGTCGAAGACGACTTTCTTCAGTTGCACTTCTTCGTTGTTGGAGTTGGTCCACGCATTCGCCTGGGGGGAAAAGCGCAGATAGTTGGCGTTGCCGCCACCAGAGGACAGATTTAGCATTTAGCGTTTCGCTTTCGAGAGTTGATGATTCCCCTTGCGGGGCGTTGATTATTGACGCAGGCTTGCGTCCCTCGCAATGGTGACACCCGAGGATTCCTTTACGGTTAAATCCTCAAGCATTACCTTTTGCTCCTTTGCTAACAGCTTTTCCACAGCTGCTGGCGTAATGAATTCCGTTGTTAACAGCTTCTCCACAGGAATGCCTGCCTCGATGAGCGCTTCCTTGGCTTTGTCTTCGTCTTTCCACTTGCGCACAGCGCGCTTGGGCGCGAGTTGCCACCCGGCAAGCGTGCCCCCGTCTTCCATGCGCTTGAGCGCGTGTTTTTTGAGGCTGTCGATGAAGGCTTCGACAATCTGTGCGCGGTCCAGCAGGTCGCTGATCTGATCGTCGGAGAGCCTGACCATCACGGCCTGGATCTCGTCCTTGGTCATCGCGGTAATGTTCGGCTGCTTCTCCACGAGTTGGAATGCCTCGTGCTGCGCAGGACAGGTCAACTTCGCGGGGCAGTACTGGCAGGCTTTCTCCGACGGTGTCGGCTTGGCGGTGTCATCGGCGACCGCTTTTAGAGCGGGTAGCAGGACTTCTTTTTCCCACTTCTTGAGATCGTCAATTGACATCCTATGGATGCGCACGCCGCCAGTGCGCGGCTGCACGATCCGCAGCTCGACCTCCTCAATGTCAAAAAGGCACTTCGACAATATGGCCGCGAGCGCGTAGATCTTGAGCTGGTCGCTGTCCTCGTTGACGTAGTTCGCGCCGGTCTTCAGGTCCGCGATGATGAGCGTGTAGCTGTTGGCGGCGATCACGTCCGCGGTGCCGCGCAGCAAAAGCTCAGGCCAGTCGGCGTAAAGGACGCGCTCCTCTACCCAGACGTTCTCAGCGCCGACGAAGTCCTCAATCTCGAGGATTGCGTCCAGGTGCTGCTGCGCCATATCAACGTGCCACTGGGCCATGACGACGCCTTCGACGGTCTTGCCGAGGCTGTAAAGCGGCTTATCGTCCAGGAGGTAGCAGGTCTCGGCCAGCGCATGGATGGCCGTGCCGGCCATTGCTGCATCGCCTGGCGGCTGCTCGGGAATGTCCTTGGACAGCCTGACGCTGGCCGGACAGGCGATCCAGCGCGAGGCGGCGGAGGGGCGAAGGATTAGCTGGTTCATCGTGTCAGTTCTCCTTAGTTGCTTTTCTGATTACGGCCTCAACCATCAAAAGCCCGTCAATGGCTTCAGCCACTTGCAGAGCATCACGGCAAGCCATTAGCGCGTTTAACATATCTGGGGCAGCCGCAATTAAAAGCGCATTGGCTTCGCGTGCAGATCGAG
>JACCDL010034980.1_pt1 | contig 12365 bp, 13 predicted proteins | sample 7441931 | NCBI WGS metagenome assembly JACCDL01 (sample SAMN15323437, study PRJNA562643) | freshwater metagenome | isolation source: river surface water | place: USA:Blue River Watershed | collected 2017-08-16 | reverse complement strand
CTTAACGAGTTTTCTCGAGCATAACTAGCCATGGTATCCTTAAGACCAGATTGTGATTTTTCAAATCGTTGTACCTTGTCCATATGAAGTTTGCTAGCCATTTCTTCAACGCGGTGTTCTGTTCCGAAATAGGAAAACTCCCAGCCTTTTATTTTTAAACGGGTTATCATGCGTTGAATTTCTTGAAGACGATATTCCCGTGAACTGTTTTCTGCACCGTCAGTAAAAATGGCTACCGATACTTTGATTTTATTCTCCGATATTTGTTCGGAATGCAAAATGTTTTCCAACTTCGTTATGGCCGTGCCCATGGCGTCAAATAACGGGGTAGAACCACCCGGATAATACTCTAAGGTTTGGATAGTTGCATTCTCTTTTACCGTGGTTAATGCAAGTCGTTCAGTAATTGTGGAGCCTTCAAACGTGTAGACGTTCATGTGCTGCACCAAATTAGGGATTTCCTTAGCATCCGTTAAAATGCTACCTACCATTCCATTAAAACTCTCAATAGTTGCATTCCTAAGGCTAGACATAGAACCACTTTCATCAATTATTAATAATGTAATAAAATTGGGATTATCTTTGGATAGTTCGTAACCTGTGCTTTCCATGGTTCTTCTACGGTTGCTGCGGCGATTGTAATCGCTGTTGTTTTGGTTTAGTAAATCGAAATTCATATGTTTTTTTATTTGGTTTTATTGATTAGAGCGGATAGTAAACCGGGGTTATCACGCAGTATTGCCGATAAATCCGATAAATTTTCATTAACAAAATTAGTAGCCCAATTAGCGATACTTGGATTTTCACAACCTTGTAAATCTCCTGTTGCTGATCGGTAGTAAAGTCGCTCTTGATTGAACTGGGCAACTGGGCTTGATAAGCGTTTGTAGTATTGAATTATTCTGTTGTAACAGTCAGGTCTAAAAAGATGTTTCCTTACTGCCTTGGCGAATACTCGATTTGAAATATCGATTGATTTTTTGGTAGCCGAAATGCCCATGATGGTTGCCTCATCCGGCTCGGAAATAAACATGTCTGTATGGAATCCGCCTAGTTGGTGACGTTCAAAAAAAGCCTTGGCATAGCACCAAATACCCACGACTTCTTTTTCCGCTAAAAGTGTAGCGAACGAATCGTCAATAATGGTTTCGTAATAGTTTAATAATCCGTTGTGGTACCCATGTCCTAATAAGACTATACGCTGGTGTTCGTGAATTAGTGTTTTGAGTTTATCCGATTCAAAACCTTCTTTGATTTCAGTGAATCCCCGATCTCTGTAAATTTCACAGAGAAAATCCGTACTTGGGTCCTTTGGGTGAATGACGAGTGTCTTCTTTTTCATGGTTTACCTATTTATTTACTTACCTCACCCCTTATAGGGTGAGTAAATAAATAGGTAAAACCTTTTACGATTTTGCGAGAATTTGAGTAGGAATTAATTAGTTTAATTAACTCTGCAACTCAGTAAAAACTCCTATCTATTCCCAATTCACTTCAATCGCCACTTCATTTCGTCTGTTTACCACATCCCAAGGAGCGTTATACCCCATATACATATAACTTCCTTTTGTAGAAATATTCTGTTTGGTTAATTCCTCTTCAAGGGTTTTGCAGTATTTCTTAATGTCATTATCGGATGAAAAGCCACCGTATCTTAATACGGCAAGTACCTTAGCGCTTTCCTCCATAATCGCAACGTTGTTGTTCGCGGGCTTAGGTAGCTGATCCTTTGAATACTGTTTAGGCATAACAAAGTACATAGAAGCAGAATCGCCCATCGACATCACAACCGGTGCCGTCATCGCAATTTTTTGATTGCCTTCATTCCCTCCGAAAATATAATTGGCAATGGTTCTGAAGCCATTACTTCCAGCGTTTTCAAATGAGTTGTTGCTTAACGAAGTCTTCGCTACTACCATGTTGGGGTACTTGCGGATTTCCACATCTCCGTATTTTTTCAAAACGGTATATTCGGGAGTTTCAATGCCTTTATTGCTGAACGAAGTCACAACCAAAACGATTATTACCAATACAACCAACGATCCAACAATCCATAAAATTTTACTCATCTTATGAAGTTAACAATCGTACGCATTTTTTGCTTGAAGTGTTGCAGTGAAATAACTTATTAGATCTCGTTTGGGGTTAAACGAATTGGTAAAGTTGATATAACTGGATTACAGTAAATGGGTAGAGTTGAAGCATATCGGAACGTATTTCATTTATATGCTTTTTGAATTTTCTATTTCCTAGTATGTCTTAATATCGTATATCTAGACCACTGAAATACGTATTTAATGCAATAGAAAATGGCGAAGAAGAAGCACAGAAAACTTAGTGTGAAAAAGGTGATGTTCCAGCCCATGATAAACTTCGATTCTCTTCCCGATGCATTAATCAGTAATGGGCTTAATAACAATGCAAATCCTTCAAAATTGTCACGGATTTTTTCCTCCGTTTGTCTTAGCTGCAAATCCAATTGCTCCAACGTTTTTTTAGGTCTCACCGATTTTGCTGAATCTACAGGAAGATTGGCAGTGATTGGTGTATTGGTATTCCGTGTTTTTACATGGGATGAGATGAAATAAGAATTTTTAACAGCATCTGCTGCATCATCAAATGAGGTTACGTTCCTCGTTTTGCGTAACCCAGCGTTAGTCATCCACGTTTTTAACCGCTTTGTTTTTGCAGATAGTGCTGCAGATTGGCCTTGAGATAAATCCAATGTCTGCTGCAAAAAACTGTTTGAGTTTTTAATGGAATTTTGATTGGGTTTCTTCGCGTTTGATATCGAATGGGTATTGCCACCATTATATATTTTGGAATTCCATGAAATATTGATCCCCTTACTGTGATATTTTGGTACGATGCTGCAACCTGAAATCACAATCATCAGCATAGCTAAAATATAAATTCTTCGCATGTTTCAAGAATCTCTACTTTTTCTAAGAGTTGCTTACGGATTTATGCAACTGATTACAAATATTTTACGGATTTATGCAATCGGAAATATCAATGTTGATTTACCATTTTACTCAATATACTAAGTGATTTTACTCAATTGATTGTGTAATTTCCATTTTGAGGAATTCATGCAGTGTTTTTTGGAGGGTAGGCTGTGGTCCTGCTCCTTTTGTGTATCGTACGTTGTGAATCTTCCAGCTCCCTTTTTCATGGATCATTTCTACCGTGTCTCTCCAAGTATAGTTATCGTATTGCTGGTTGCAAAACTTCACCGTAATTAAAGCATGTAAATAGGAGTTGATTTTAGAATTGCATTTATTCTGATGAATCGATATTCCCTCAATCGAATGGCTTGTGCTACCTTCCAATAAACTTGTGAAGATATCCCCCTCAATCATTAAGGGTTTATCGGAAGAGCCTAACGCTTTGAGCCTGGCAGAATCAGTGCGCTGAATTATGCTACTTTTCTGTAGAAGTGCCACCAATTCAGAACTCAAAAAACGCTGATTCGCGAAGCGGTAATTTCCTATAGGTTCTGCGGCATAGAAGGAGTCTATGGCAGCGCATATGGCGTGTTGTTCATTTTTAGATTTATTGCAACCAATGAATAGTAGTATTGAGCTTACTATAATTATGAGGTACCTGTTTATCATATCGTTATTATAAATTAATCGAACTTTTATTATTCCTTTAGGATGTTACAAAGTTGAAATTCTTTGTTTTCGTACTTCAAATAAAATCCTTTACCTAACATGTCGGTCTGGAAGTAACGTTGGTTATATTTTCCCTTGGAAAGATTAAATGTTTCCTCGGGATAGTAAACCACGGTATGGCCGAATATTTGAATGATTGATTCTTCCAAATTTCCTTTATTTACCTGCATCATATCGTTTGGGCGCAACCAAATTGGGGATTGACAGGGATCGTCGCCAAACGGATTAAAGCCATTAAAATCAAATTGTAATGGGCGAATCTCGAAAAATTGTGAGATAATATCGGCAAGTTCAGAGGCAGATAAATTTGCCCAATCAGGTGAATTAAATTCTCGATTTAAAAAATGTTCCAACCAAACAATAGATACACCAGCATGTGTGCACAATAAATCATGGTAGGCATAGGCAATTTGCAGTTGGGAGAAATGGGTTACCAATGCACGTTGGTACTTTTTGGCCATGTAGGGGAGAAAACCAGAATAGGGTTCCCGTTTGAACCAAGGCATGTAGTGAAAATCGTGGTTGCCGAATAGCAATATTGCCTCTTGTTTAGATGCTGCAAGCGAATTTTTAAATGCTATGATATCGAGGAAGTTACTCAGTTGTTTCGGCCCGGCAATTTTAACCTGTCCTTTGCTATCAAAATAATCCCCATAAAATATAAAAACATCGGCTTGCGACTCTTGTACTACAATTTTTTTCCAACTATCTCTACCGTGAATATCTCCAATAAATATGTGTGTTTTAGTTGATGTTGTGTTCATTTAGTCACCATGAATTTACATGATTTTTTGATCAAAGTCAAGGACTGCAGAGAAATTCGTAATTTTGATGAAGCCTCATTTCATGTCTGTAATAGCTTTATATGTTCAAAAAGGAGAGACCCCCTATCGTCAGTACTTCCAAGATAATTTGGCGGAATTGCAGCGAGGGTTTCAACGATATCAATACAATCTACTATATCTTCCTTCCATTACACGTTCTGATAGCCCGTCGTTCAACGAGGGTCTAAGGCAATATTTGGAAATTTATTACCCGAGTTTCAAACGATTATCGGCCATTCAGCAGCAGCAAGCGCTTTTTATAGTGGCGGCTACCTCTCGGGAAGAAGATGTTTACAGGCAGTTGGATGAAATGTTTCATTTGAATCTTCGGGATGGAGCGTACATTTTTTACATCAAGCCTGGGCACTTTGATTTCGAGGAATTACCATCGGATATCGAGCCTAAACAAGCATTAGCAAAATATTTAGATAGCTCCACTGAAACATTCAAGGCCAACTATTCTCGTGCAAATTTAACTCCACGGGATACCAGCGTTTTGCTTAAAAATCTGAGTGTTGAAGAGCGAAGGCACTGGGACGATTTTCTACCTGATTTGATGGCCAATGTGGATGCACTACCAGCCGAAACGGACAACTTTGAGCAGTTGGCAGTGGATAACGAGGGTGGTAATCTTTCGGTGATAGAAGAAGATACCATCATCACACCGGAACTGCAGCGATTGTTTGATACGGTGAATGCCTTGGATTTGGGTGATGGATTAAAACAATTGTTAGATATTACAATCGGCAGAGTATTAGAAACGGTTGCGGCATCCAATACCAACAATTTGGGATTGTCGGTAATGGCTTCTATTGATCGATTTGGATCGTTACAGGCTATTCGATTCAACTATGACGGGCAATTGTTTTTGGGCGATAATTTGGTGAATATGAATCCCATTTGTAGATCGGTTTATCGTCTGTTTTTGAATCATCCTGAAGGCATTGAGCTCAGGTTGATGTCGGAATACAAAGAGGAATTGCACCAAATTTACCTATCCATGGCCACTCATACAGATACAGCGGAGCTTACCCGAAGAGTTAAATTATTGTGCGATCCACGTGACAACAGCATCAACGAAAAGCTATCAACAATTAACCGGATATTTAGTGATTTGTTGGGGTCTGAAAATTGTACCCCCTATCAGATTTTGGGTGTTCGCGGAGCGGTGAAAAAGATTAATTTAAGGCGAGAATACGTGCTTTTGTAGGATAATAAAGAACGGGTTTTTGCCGATTTACAAGGTTGTGAAAATCTATTGGGCGGTAATTCATGATAGATCTTCGTATCATGAAAAACGACAATAAAACAATGAGCAATTCTAATACAAGAATTGAAAATACGCCCACAAAACCTAATCCGTTAACTGGAGCATCCCAAATCACAGAAGTAACATCAGCGGTTCACGAATTTGATTTTTACCGAGATAATACCGGATGGTATATCGATTTTCCGGAATTTTTAGCAATGGGCTTGGGTACCAAGGCAGATTTGGCGATGGTTTCCGGAGCCGATACTATGTTGGAATATTTGGGGAATGGGAACAACAGGGTCACCACAAAGTTCTCGGATCAGCCACTAGAAGGGGCTAATATCGCATTAAAAATGTGTGCAAGGAATGGATGGGGAGCAACGTATACTACCAACGTGGATGCTATTCCAACAGTGTGGTTGTGCAATGTTACCAAGATTATATTCGGCGGTACTCACCCTCCGCAAATTTTTGTCAAGACAATTTAAAATTTCGTAGTATCCTGTCTCTGTCTTCCTTTTCTTTTTCGTTTTTATGATAAATTTCAATTAACGTTATTTTTTCTTCGTTAGCGGAATAAGCATAAATTAATCGTAATCCTGAATTTACTCCTTTACCCTTTAAAGATTTACATGCGATTTTCTTGACCTTAATAACACATTGTTGAATTCCTAAATTATTAATTCGATAACTAAAAGGAGGACGGTCGTTTGGAAATGTGATAATTATTTTTAATGCGATATCGAGGTCGGTAATAAGTGTGATATATTTCTTGGAAAGTGCTTTTAAATCTTTTTGGAATTCTTTTAACTCTTCAATAATCATGATGGCTAATTTTCATCCTCTTCGTATGTTCTAACAGAAAATGGCGCTTCCCGATAGAAAACTAGTTCATAGTTAATAATTTCACCGTCTTTAGAAGTAACCCATGGAATGTCTTTATGGGAATAATTACTAATGGTATTGGCCGACCAATCACTCATATTGTCTATAACGTTATTTATAACTTCGGTTTCACTGGCTTTCAATCGCAATAAATTTGCTTTTACGAGAGGCAAATACCGTGTTTGAGGATACCCATGGTAATCGGTTTTAATCCGCTGAATCATTTCTTGGTCTAACATCTGTTTAAGCAAGGATTCCAGATTGATTGAAACAGGACCGAAAGGTAGTTTCCGATAGGACTCACCGGTTAAATGTTCCTCGTATAATTCGTAATAATTAAAATCAATGAAATACAGTAGTTTATTTAATACTGTTTCGCCAACATTGGGTTTTCCTGCGCAATGCTCCAATAGGTATAACACTACCTGTTGAAGTTTGTCTATGTTTAACGTAGGCTCCGAAACCCGATGATAACGAACTTCGGGCTCGCTTAAAATGAGATTGAAATCTTTAGCTGTCGCGTTGAAATTATTAGAAAGTAATGAGTCTATAGAGAATCCCAAAACGTGACTTAGCTTTAGTATTTCTAAAATATCAATACCGCGTTTTCCTAATTCAATTTGTGCTAAGGATGGCCGAGATATGTTAATTAATTTAGCTAAATCTTCTTGTGAATATCCCTTGTTTTTTCTTAGCGATACGATGCGTGCACCTACGTCGGATAATGTTAGTTCCTTTGCCATGGCCGATTAATTTACAAAAACAAAAATACAATTGTTTGTTAATGAAACAAAATAATGTTTGAAATTAAATCAAAATAGACTTGCCCACACCGCATACGTTGGCATCCAAACCAAAATGCCAATCGCTAACTATAACTGCGGAGAATTTAATGAGTTAATCTACTTCCGTGTCCTTTGGGTTCTCGGAAGGGCCATTTAGTGCGTCAAATTTCGCTTTCATGGTAGGATTGTTGTGCGTCAATCGCTTGATGGTAAGTTCTTCTGCCTTGTTGTTTGCCAAACGAAGATTTTTTTCTGAAGACAATAAGGCCTCCTTGGTTTTTTGTAAATGCAAAATGGTTTTGTCGATTTCATCGATGGCAGTCTGGAATTTCTGAGCCGCCAAATGGTAGTTCCGCGCAAACCCTTCCTTGAAGTTGTTGATTTTCTCTTCGAAATGGGTGATGTCGATATTCTGATTACGCATTTGGGCTAACTCACGTTTGTACGATAACGAATTTAGCGCCGCATTGCGCAACAACGTAATAATAGGGATAAAGAACTGTGGACGAACTACATACATTTTCTCGTGACGATGCGAAACGTCTACAATCCCTGAGTTGTACAGCTCATTATCGGCTTCAAGCAACGATACCAAGACGGCGTATTCGCATTTTTTCTCGGTTCGGTCTTTATCCAATTCCTTCAAGAAATCCTCGTTCTTTTTCTTGGTGGCGGTGGTATCGGCCTCATTCTTCATTTCGAACATGATGGAAATAATTTCCACCCCATACTCGTCGGTTTCACGATAGATATAGTCGCCTTTGCTACCGCTGCGGGAGTCGTTATCTTTTTCGAAATACGCTTTCTGAAAACCGGTAGCCCGCAAACGATTAAACTCAATTTCGCAGTGCTGTTCCAGCGTTTCGCCGATCATTTTGGTGGAGAGCTTTTGTTTCAAATCTCGTTGGCGCGCAATTTCTTCGTCTTTTAACTTGATAATTTCGTCCCGGGTTCTGAGTTCTGTGCTGAATTGTGTTTTGAGATTGGATTCAATGAGTTGTTTTTCCATCTCCTTATTATTTAACTCGCTGGCCAAGGCCATTTTCTCTTTTTCAAGTTGTTGAACGGCTTGGGTTACCGACAACTGTTTTTCCATATCGGCCCGTTCAATTTTTGCCCGCAACTCGGCGATGGCTTGTTCGCGTTTTAACAGTTCGGCTTGTAATTTATTTTTCAGGTTGGCTTCTGCGACTTCAATGGCCGATGCTTGTTGTTGTTGCGCAAGTTTCAGTCGTTCATTGATTTCTGCATTGAATTGCTGATCTCGAACTTGTTTCACAATAGCGGCGAAACCGGCTCCGTCTACTTTAAACGCGGTGTGGCACTTAGGGCAAATGATGTCGTTCATGGTTTGAGTATCAAAGTTAATTTATTTATTCGTAGAAGTAAGTTGAATTTAATAGTGTTAATTTAGCAATTTTTAGGATGCAATTTCAGCGTTGTAGCAATAGACTCAATTATTTTTTCCCAAAAAACAGTTGGGCTTTGATTCTTCCATCTTCCAATGAATCACAAATACAATCACAATTGAATTCATTGCGAAGAACGTGCATTCATTGGGGCAGTAGTTTGCAATTTCCATTACAATTGCAGGCAGAGGCGTTCGCAGATTCTCATACATCCATGGAGTATTGGGAGACTAAACTTCCTGGACTTCGTCTATTGCATTATCGAAAACAAGAGATACTGGCTAGTCAATTGTTAAATGGTTATCATCCCCAGCGAGCTGCTAAATTATTTCTAAGAAAATTAAATTTACCCATACAAAACTGGGGCTACTTAGTGATTTTTGGAGGTTTGGGCGATTCTTATTCGATCACTTTTGAAACCCAACCCCAAATCCAAGAATTATCGGCGGCGGTGGAACAATTCTATCGTGAATTCGGACACCCAGGTCATGCAAATGCCCATAATCACAGCATCGTAGATGAAAATTCAAATTCTGAGTCAGACTCACATTTGGATTTAAGTTCTGCAGTTAGTGCAAGTCAACTACAATTACTGCAACAATTTGAAGCAAGCAATAATCTACAACCGTCTACAGCAAACATTCTTTGGCTTGCTCTCACAGGCGATCGAAACGCGGCGTTTTCGCATATTAACAACCTATTTAACCAAGAGCCGGACCGGATTCGATTAGACTTTTATCGTTGCGAAATACAGTTTGAAAATATGAATCGCATCGTTAAGCTTCCTCCGCTTCCATTTGCATTGTATTGCCTATACTTGGAGATTCCTGAAGGGTTTCGAAATGTAGATTGCGAAAATTACAGAGATAGAGCCTTGTATTGGTACCGGAGGGTGAACGATACGGAAGATGAAAAACGTTGTATAAAAATAATAAATAGGTGCTTGAATATTCGTGAAGATAAATCGTTTCGAGATGCAACCAGCACGATGAACCGCAGAATTATTCATGTTTTGGGCGATAAAAACCTTGCCAAACCCTATATTCTCAATGGAAGGCCGGGCGAAGCACGATACATTCCCATTGATCGCCTTTTGGTGTATGGGTTAGAGAATTGAAGTCGTCGACGTCGACGGATTTCCAATGTCCTTCAACAGTCATGGTAATTTTGAATCATAAAATTAATCAAACCATGAAAAAAATAACAATTTTCGTTTACGGCACTCTGCGCCGAGGCTTTGGAAACCACAGCTTCTTAAATCAATCTACCTTCAAAGGAAATGCAATTACTGTAGAGAAATTCACCATGTTTTGCTCCGGTCAGATTCCCTTCGTGAGCCGATCTCAAGCCATATCTACCATCGTAGGTGAGGTGTACGAAGTGGATGAACAAACGCTGAGGAATTTAGATGCTTTGGAGGGATGTATCCCAAAATCTTCAAAGGAGGGAGGATTTGAATCCAACAGTTGGTACACCCGCGAACAAGTAGCCGTTCAGTACATTGGCAATGAACCATCGGATGAAATCATTTTATCGGGGACAATTAATTCATCGGCTATTGAGGAACAATCATCCAGTAATTCAGCACAATTATCGGCTTCTCTTATTGGCCCCAGGGAGAAAGTTTGGATTTATTTCAATGAGAAGGAAACCCAACATAGATTGATTCCAACAGGTGATTTTATGGATCGTGACCGATTTATATTACCCAGTAATAGAAAGTGGTATTTCGCCTACGGGTCCAACATGAACCTCGAGCAGATGTTGGGGAGAAATGCCTTTTTTACTCGACGAATAAAAGGTTGGGTTGATGGGTATCGACTTGTATTTAACAAGATTGCCAGCAGCGAGCCGGGGTATGGAAAGGCGAATATCATCGAAGACTATGGATTCCAGGTAATGGGAGTTTTGTACGAAGTTCAGGAGGAGGCTTTATCTACATTAGATCGATTTGAGGGAGTAAGCGGACTTCATTACGAGCGGAAAGAGATGCGCGTACAAACGGTGGAATTTGGAGTAGTAACTGCGGTGGTGTATTTAGCCCATTCAAGTAAGATTCAAAATGGCTTGCAGCCCACAGAATCGTATGCCGCTAACTTCTATGCAGGATTGGATATTTTGGGTGAAGAAGGAAAATCCTATTTAGACGATGCTATCCAATTGGCGCGGGTATCGGATGATCCTAAGTTTGTGATGGAAGAGGATATTCCTTATCCTACTGAAGAGCAATTACATAATGAGAAGCTACAGAATCTGGCTTTGCCCGTGTTAATTGATGGGTATCCCGCTAAAATTGCTATGACCACCAATGGCTGGAGTGATAAAATTGTGGTGTTTTGTGAGCCAGAAACCGTAAATTATTTGGTTTCAAAGGGATTGTATTGTGGCGAAGATGGCGTTTTTGGAACCGGGAAATTCCGTATTCTCCGTCGCGGTATTCTTGAACTTACCTATCAGCCATTTAGCATTGAGAAATGCTAAATGGCTGATGGGTAATGAATTGTTGTATTACCAAATTATAGGTCATCTTTCGCGTTAGTTTCAATGATTGCGGAATTTATTTTATCAAAATAAGCCAATTTAACGAAACAACTTTCTATACCATTGTGATCAATTCCCAACTGAATGGTGCCTTTATTTGTATCCCAAACACTATAATATTTACATTGATCTAATTGTAAATATGTTAATCTTAAATTATCATCCAGATATTGAACATTAGTTTCAAATTGCTCCAAAACAGTTGTGGGCTCACCATATTTTTCCGTGAGTAAAGATTTTAAATTTAAATAATTGTTTTCCAGAGCACCCCAAGTTGATAAATCAGGGAAAACTACAATTGCTTTATGTACAAGATCATTTTGTTTCAATATAGATACACCAACCATACACTTTTTATATCCGGCAAAATCACCGCTTAAAAAAGCTACTCCATCAGTTGTTTGTAAATGTGTAAATCCAACTGTTTTCATTTTTGTTACAAATTCAATTAAAGTTCCATCTAGAGGAACCCCTTTGAATGTTAAATGCTCGGACGTTTGGGCTTTTAAAAAAGTAGATAAAGAAAAAGCAAAAATTAATAAATATTTAGTTTTCATTCTTCCATAGTTTATAACAATCTCTATCTTGAGGACCGTTCATTGATGTTTGTTCGAATTCACCGCATCGATGACATACATTTTCGGGATAATTATAGTTTTCAAACTGCGCCCATACAAAATAACAATCTATGCAGTATGGTTTTTCAACATTATATTCTATTCTTGCTGAGCAGCGAATGCAATATCCTCTCGATGGTTTTTGAATAGATAAATTATTGATTTGGTTTCGAGAGTTAAAATAATTGATTTTATTTTTCTGATTTTTGGATAATTGGATTGGATCTGCGGAATTAATAATTGAATTTGTTTCTTCAATGGCTTTTATATACAATTCGTGGTCGGTTGTTGAATTAATAAGCACACCCATTTCTCTATTGGTTTTTTCTGAATATTCATACATATTCATTGATGTGATAACCATGTTTAATTCAT
>JACCDL010369116.1_pt1 | contig 12371 bp, 8 predicted proteins | sample 7441931 | NCBI WGS metagenome assembly JACCDL01 (sample SAMN15323437, study PRJNA562643) | freshwater metagenome | isolation source: river surface water | place: USA:Blue River Watershed | collected 2017-08-16 | reverse complement strand
TCACTACCTTTACAGTGAGTGACTTCTATTATCTATGGCTAAGCCAGAATGACCTTTACATCTTTGGCAGTCTCAGCGATGCGGGTTGGTTACTTGGCTTCATTTTGATCGCCCATAGTTATTGTTTCCCATCCGATGAAGAAGAGCACCCCCGCACCTTCAATCCGACTATTGTCACTCTGGCTCTTGTGTTGAGTTCAATAATTCTTGCTATCTCAGTTTTAAGACCAGATTACTTTCCCCGCTTTGTATTGATTCCCGCTTTCGCCACGATTGCACTCGCCTTCTTGCGGATGGCCGTTGCTATGGCGGATGCACGTAAGATGAGCGAAGAGCAGATACTTGCTCGTACAGATGAGCTAACTGGCCTGGCAAATCGCCGTCGCTTCATAGCCGAGTTTGAAGAGTTCCAAAAGTCTCCCGGCTCGTTGCTGATACTCGATCTAGATGGCTTCAAGCCAGTCAACGACCAATTAGGGCATGATGTTGGAGATCAACTACTTGCTCAAGTCGCACGGCGTCTTGAGCGAGTCATGCCGAGAGGAGCGCTCCTGGCTCGACTTGGTGGTGATGAGTTTGGCGCTCTAATTCCTGGTGGTGAAGGTATGGAGATCGCAGTCGCGCTGCGCGCCACCATGGAGTTCCCATTTAACGTCGCTGGGCATGAAATCAAATTAGGCGTCTCTATCGGTGAAGCTTTTAGCAAGAGTGAAGGCGATGGCCAGAACCTGCTCCGCCGAGCTGATGAGGCTATGTACCGTGCCAAGCGAGAAAAAGTTGGCGTTGTAAGAGCTGGATAAATTAGGCGTTGGAAAGGTTTGGTCGTAAAGTTCGGGCGTCCAAATGTCCACATCGAACGGGGTGAGATTCTCACATCTCCAATAGGAGGTCCTAATTGTCAGCACGCTTCACCAATAAAGTCCTAATTCTCGGAGCTGGTTCAGTCTCCCAATCAGTCCTACCTCTTCTTATCGAGCATCTTGTAGATGCAAAACAAATAACCATCATGGATCAACGCGATAATCGTTCGCGAGTCCAAAGTGCGCTAAATCAAGGCGCTACTTATGTGCAAGATCAAATCACACGCGGCAATCTCGATGCCCAACTATCAAAGTATTTGAAGGCCGGCGACTTTCTTTTAGATCTCGCTTGGAATATTGATGCCAACACAATTTTGCAGTGGTGCCATGATCATGGCGTCCTTTATCTAAATACCTCCATCGAAGAGTGGGATCCTTATGAAGGTGGATCAAATAAACACCCGCTAGAGCGCACCCTCTATTACCGCCACATGCGGATGCGCGATATGAAGTCGCGCTGGACAAAAACTGGAGCAACCGCAATCGTCGAGCATGGCGCAAACCCGGGCTTGGTCTCACATCTAGTTAAGAAGTCTCTAGTTGATATCGCAACGCGCGCTCTTAAGGATGGAAAAGCAGGAAGTGAAGTTGAAGGAGCGCTTGTAAATGAGAATTATCAAAGCCTTGCTCATGCTCTTAATGTGAAGGTTATCCATATCTCAGAGCGCGATACCCAAGTAACAAATAAGCCAAAGCAATGGGGTGAGTTTGTTAATACCTGGTCAGTTGAAGGTTTTTATGAGGAGGGCATTGCGCCAGCAGAACTTGGCTGGGGTACTCACGAAAAAACTCTGCCGGTAAATGCATATGAACACCCAGCAGGGCCAAAGAATCAGATTGCCATTGCAAAACCAGGAGCTACTACCTGGGTCCGTTCCTGGGTTCCTAACTTTGAAATTCAAGGAATGGTTATTCGCCATGGCGAAGCCTTCACAATCTCAGATCACTTAACGGTTTGGGAAAATGGCAAAGCAATTTACCGACCAACAGTTCACTATGCCTACTGCCCTTCCAATGAAGCAATCGTTTCGATGAAGGAACTTGAGATGCTCAATTGGAAGCTACATAAGAATCAGCGGATCATGAATGACGAAATTACCGCAGGTGACGATCGTCTTGGCGTCCTCTTGATGGGACATCCATATAAATCCTGGTGGACTGGCTCGCTACTCAACATCGAAGACTCTCGAAAGTTGATTCCTGGACAATCAGCAACCACGGTCCAGGTTTCTTCAGCTGTTTATGCTGCAGTTGCTTGGGCGATGAAGAATCCAAACGCGGGTTTGCTTGTCCCCGATGAATTACCTTGGCGCGAAGTCCTTGGTTACGCCGAGAAGTACTGGGGCGGAATTCACTCCGAAGCTGCCGATTGGGATCCGTTAGTTAATCGACGTGATCTCTTTGAGGGTTGGAACGATAAGAAAGTTGATCGCGCCGATCCGTGGCAGTTCTCGAATTTCTTAGTCTGAAAAGCGAAGCCTAACTCACGCATGGTTGCGAGATCTCTCTCACTTAGGGAAACTCCAGACCAGCCCATTCGAGGTAAATATATTCATCGCAATTAGCGTCTTGGGTGTATTTACCCTCAAAGTTAGAGCGACCACTTTCTCACATACTTTTGAAGTTCGGTATGCCAAGCATCAATATCTTTACTGTAAATCTCTCTAATAACGTCCTCATATATGTCTCGACAGACGCTATTCGGAGGTCCACAGATTCGCCCTTTGTCATCAATCTTGCTTTCAAGATATCGGAATGGCTCCTTAAGATTTCCTGATTTAGCGACTAAGTATTCAACAGCTAAGAAGCCACCAACATATTCGCAAAGAGTTGGGGAGGTACCGTGCATGAGTAGATCTGACATATTGACATCTTTGCAGCGATAATTTCCGTTGTGCTTAATAGCTAGATTGCGAACAGTCGAATATGGAATACCAGTAAGTTTTGAGTAAGCAATCGAGTTATAGAGAATTGTAGGTCCTTCACGTAACCAGGCTGGCAAAAAAGTACCCATTCGATGTCCGAAGCGCTCACCATAAAGTTGCTGCGCAAAGTGCGCCACTTCGCCAGCAGAAACTGCCGAAATTCCGTACTTATCCCATTCATTTGGATATTTTTCCAAGAATCCCTCAGTCGGATACCACTGACGATAAGCATCGAAAAAGACAAATATTGTGCTCGGTGTGCAGTACCCAGCCCCCACTGCTTTCGGATCGAAATAGCGAGTGTCTCTAGCCCAACAATTTTCAGGAAGCTTTGACTTTAATGAATCTAAGTCCCACCAAACAAACCATTCAACATCTCTAGTAACTGGTGCACCAATTCCATCTAGCACTCTAGTAATTGCTGGCATGATTGCGGCATTGTCTTTGGCCCACTTGGAGTCAGCAACTCGCTCATGACTAGAAATCTTGAGGTATTGGGTAGCTGGTTTACCTTTTTCCCAGGCTGCATCAATCAATTCGTCAATCCGGCGGGCCTCCTCGGAGGTCGGATTTCCGAACATATCTAGAGGGTAAGCAGAAACGGTGGTGGGGCTAGGGGATGAAGTTGGCGTGTTAATTTGGGATGGAACTGGAGTTGGTGATGGAGTTGGATCTTGAGTTGGAACTGGAATTGGCGATGGAGTTGGAACTGAATTGGGCGATGGAATGGCGCTAGCACTCAACTTGATCGGTGAACCTTTACTCCAAGCCAATTTACTTTGTTTTTTCAAACACGTAAACATTTTCCCTTTGTGCATTGCGGTAGTGCCAAGCTTCGTACACTTTGCTCCTGCCTTTGGAGGTATCGCAATTGACGATATCGGAACCAAGATGCCAATCAAAAGTGCGGCGAGAGCGGAATAGCGAAGTGTCGAACTCAATACCTTGCGATTTCTCTGCACAAAATTAGGCTACTCGATAAGAACCTAAGCGTAAAGAGATTATCGAAGTGTTATTTGAATTCTCTACTTACCAGGTTTGATTGGTTTAGCTGCTTTGATCTCTTCGAGCCGCGCCAAGGACTCTAATCGCTCCTTGGCGTGGTCGACGATTGGTTCTGGATAACCTTTAGAAAGTCCATCGATAACCGTCCATGGCTCGTGAATGTCATCGCCGCTTAAGTGAGCTAATTCGGGAATGTAACGCTTGATATACACGCCTTCTGGATCAAAGCGACGACCCTGCTCGATTGGATTAAATACTCGGTAATACGGCGAGGCATCGGTACCGCAACCTGCAGTCCATTGCCAGCCATGTGAATTAGATGCGACATCATTATCTATCAGGTACTTCATGAAGAAGTTTGCACCATGTTGCCACTCGATATGTAAATCCTTAACTAAGAATGAAGCGACGACCATCCGAGTGCGATTATGCATCCAGCCCTCTTTAACAAGCTGGCGCATTGCTGCATCTACAAATGGATAGCCGGTGCGACCCTCACACCATGCTTCGAACTTCTTACCCGGCTTGTCATAGCGCATCTTTTTAAACTTCGCATCGTAATAATCACGAGATGTGTGAGGATTGTTATTAAGCACATCAGCATAAAACTCGCGCCAAGCAATCTCTTTTCGATAGACCTCATGACCCTTGTTCTGTCCTAGAACGTTGAGCATCGTCCGGGGATGTATTTCGCCCCAACGTAGATGTGGGCTCATTCGACTTGTTCCTTCAATTCCAGGAATATTGCGGGCATCGCCATAATCATCTGAAGCGCGCTTGATAAAGTCCTTATAGCGTTTTATCGCCGCCGCTTCGCCAGCTTCTTGAATCTTAACTTTTTCGCTTTTATCCCAATCCGGAAGTTGGCGATCTGCCTTGGTCGGCGCTACCCACTTAGGATCTTTTGGCGCTGCAACTGGTTTACGCCAGCCATGCGCGCTCCATGCTCTATAGAACGGCGTGTAAACACGATAAGGAGTTCCATCATCTTTGAGTACTCGCCCCGGGGCTACCGCATAGCCACTACCAAGTTGAGTAAGTTCAATACCAGCTTTCTTCAATCGCTCATCAAGAGCATTTCCATATGGAGCAAATGGAAAGGCGCAGTGAATCGAATTTGCGCCGTACTTTTTCGTCAAGCGCGCTAGTACTTCAACTGGATCTCCAGAAATAACATGTAGCGCACCATTCATCGAAGCATCAAGGGCTTTGAGTGAGGCCGCGAGATAGGCACGACGATGAGCGCCAGCACGCTCGGCAATCTCATCATCCATTAAAAACAGCGGCACAACTTCATCGGCTTCATCAAAGGCTGCAAGAAGCGCGGGATTATCACTGAGTCTTAAATCTCTGCGGAACCAGAAAATGGCGCGCTTGCTCATGGCAAGATTCAACCATTATGGAGCTGATAAAGCGCTTCCAAGTTCGAGGACTTCCCGGATGGGTCAATCGGGCTAGCTTCTCGGGACGAATTGTTGATTATTGGGCTCCTGCCGGCGGCAGCGACCATGTACTTATCGCTCATGATGGTCAAAATATCTTCGACCGCAGAACCGCAACATTTATCTATACCTGGAAACTCGCCCAGAGCGCAGCTCGAGTGGCAAAAGAGGTGGGCAAAAAGCCTCCGTTAGTGATTGGAGTTTTTCATAGCTCCACAAAAGAAGATCCACATGGTCGAGCGAAGGATTTAGCCCCAGAAGATCCATTTCGTGAAGGAATGAAAACCTTAAATCCCCCAACCTTTGCTGCAAGTGAACTACGCGGAAATGTTTACCTGAAAGAAATTCTCGAAGAGATTACCCCAAAGATTGCAACGCATACCAATACCACCTTTGAAGCCGGCAAGACAGCAATGATTGGCTCATCAATGGGCGGACTTGCAACGCTCTATGCGCTTTCAAAATTCAAAGATAATTTTCATACTGCGCTCGCGCTCTCCCCGCATTGGATTCTTGCAGGAAACCCGTTAGTTGATTACCTAGTAAGAAATTTGCCTAATCGCCCTGAACACCGAGTTTGGATGAGTCGCGGTACTAAAGGCCTTGATGCTTCTTATCTTCCCTACCAGAATCGCGCTGATGAATTGATGCGCGACTTAAGTTGGGGAACTCGCTATCGAAGCAAGGTCTACCATCGAACAACTCATAACGAGAGATCTTGGGCTAGCTATGTTGATGAACCGCTTAGATTCTGGCTCAATACTTAATTCGGTAACTACGGATCTTGGAATTCGCAGTAGCTCCCGCGTCATTTCGAGCGATTGCAATTACTTCAATCTCTGTTCCAGATTTAAACTTTCGAGGTTGGATAAAGCCGCGATATAGCCCTGCAGGAAGTTGGTCATATTCAAAAGTCCTTCTATCGGCGGTCCCCAGGTTAATCCACTTCTTACTTCCCTTGATTCGCATCTGAAAATTGACTTGGTTGTAGCCGTTTCCGGGGACTGTGGCGCTCAATCCCAACCAGTTTTGCGTGTTGTAGTCAGTAGTTATTGGACGGAGGTTCACTTCAATTTTCTCTGGATGAACCACCTTCTTATCGGCTTTAAGAACAATAGAGGTGAGCGGTGGAACGCTTCCCGATACTGTCGTACCTGAACTCTTCACTTCATTTGGTTTTCCATAAATAACTCTCCATGAGGCGCTCTCAGTTGATACGGTCGCTTCGAAAGAGCTTGCTTCTTCGCTTGAATTGAATACAACTAGGTACTCCTGGCCATCTAAATACTTAGTCATCGCTACTACGCTTGCCTTTGCTAGGCGTAGTTGTTGGGTGCCCGAACGAAGCGCTGGATTCTCACGAATTAGCGCCTGTATTCCCGTGATTTGTTCCTCGAGGGGATTCTTAACCTCAAAAGCGCTGCGATTCCCTATAGGCGTAGAACCGATCCTAGGTTCTTGTTTCCAATCCTCTACCTGGGTGGGGAACATATTTTGCCGAGCTGCTTTGTCACCACCTGTTCCAATCATTCCTTTCTCGTCTCCGTAATAAAGAACCGGAGCGCCGCGAGAGAAGAAGAGCACTTCATTGCCAAGTAGTGAACGCTTCAAAGTTAGATTCATATCTCCATACATATCAGTGTGTAGGAAATATCCAACTCGACCCATGTCGTGATTACCAAGGAAAGTTGGTTGGCCATATGCGCTAGTTGTTGCCGTAGTCCAATAGTCATCGGCATTGAATAACTCAATCATTCGGTAGGCCTGATACTGAGAACGGACAAAACTCATAGCCTTACTTTGGAAATTGAAGTCCAAGATGCTGGGGAACTCCTGCTCGGCTAAGAAGGTTGCTAGGTAGGCGGGGTCTCCATCTGCAACCTCACCGAAGATTGGAAACTCCTTCTTTCCTGCGTCAACAGCTGTTTTCTTTACCTTAGGAAGGAAGTCAACCCAGAATTCGGGATTTACATGCTTGGCCGTATCGATTCGGTAACCATCAATATTGAACTTAGTGATCCAATCACTCCAAACTTTGGTCCAACCCTTAACAACTACAGGTTTCTCGGTAAAGACATCATCTAGTCCGAAAAAGTCTCCGTAGTAGCTAGATTCGCCACTAAAGGTCGAATCTCCGCGATTATGGTAGTTAGTAACATCGTTGAGCCAATTAGGCTTCTTCACCGATTTATTTGCGGTCGATACAAAAGGTTCATATGGAAACGAGCGCTTCGAATCTAACTTGGGAAAGTTATTCTTGCCAGCGTACTTAGTAACATCAAAAATCTGACCAGTCGCTGTTCGATAAGGAAAATCACTAATGGAGCGATAGGAATACATCCCTATTTTAGGCGAAATCACATCACCGGTGTGATTGACGACGATATCGACAATTACTTTCATCCCCAACTTGTGAGCCTTTGCGACAAAATCTTTGAATTCGGTTTCTGTTCCAAGATGGGGATCGATAGTTGTGAAATCTGTACCCCAATATCCATGGTAAGCGCCTGAATCTCCTTGAATCCAATTATTGACAACTGGAGGAGTGATCCAAATCGATGTGAAACCAAGATTTCGGATGTACTCGAGTCTCTTACTCAGACCAACAAAGTCACCACCATGCCAATAGCTAATGCTTGTTGGATCATATCCGCTACGAAAGATTCCGCCGCCAACATACGCTTCATCATTTTCCGGCTTACCATTTTCAAATCGATCGGTCATAACAAAATAGACCGAATCATCTGCAAGATCTCCACGAACAATTGACTTGAATGTGGGCGCATCAGTAGCAACAACAGGTGTAGCTAAATTTGAAACTAGTATGAACGAGCAAACAACACTTGCTAGGACGACTCGAAGTTTCACTTTAGAACCCAAATTCCACTCGTTGCTTTCTTGCTGCGGACTTTGACCATTCTTCCCTTCTGGGGGCTACCAAATAAGCGTTTTTTGACGGTGTACCCATACTTGGATAGATCTAACTTGGCATTTACCCCTTTGCGAGAGACAAATACTAGAACTGACTCACGCTTCGACTCCCGTAAGTAAGCAATGTAATCATCTTCTATTGCTACCCATCTAAGGCCACCGAATCGCAAGGCATGGGAACTATTTCTAATCTTGATTAATTCTTTGTAACCCTCAAGTAGTTCACCATTCCAATTATTTTTGTTCTCCCAATCGATAGTTCTTCGACCGTTTTCGCCCCATCGGCCTTCAACTCCGATTTCATCTCCCGCATAAATCGAAGGGACACCTGGATAGGTGAGCAGCATGGTTACGCCAGAAAGATTCTTAGCAATATCTTTTCCGACGACGGTCTGGAATCGAGCGCGATCATGAGAGCCCAGCAAGATCATGCTTGCTACGAGCGAGCGCCAGGGAATTCCCGCGGCGAATTCCCGCATTGTCTCGACCATCTTTTCGCCTGAAACTCTTGGGAGCGCGGTGGACCCTCCGAAACTATCAACGAGATCTTTGCCTTTGCTATTAATCCAGTACCAGATAGGTCTAGTGAAACCGCTGTAGTTCATAGTTCCGTGCCAACCTAATCCATCTAGATCTTCAGCATAGAAGTCGGCATTTTCTGCAACTAGCCAGGCATCGGGATTAACTTCCTCCATTGCCTTGCGAATTCCTGTAGCAACATCGCGATTGTGATTCTCTCCGTAATATCTACCGGTCATATTTCCAACATCAATACGCCAACCACACATGCCAAGTGGTTCTCGGAGCCATTTTCTTACTATTGATTGATCCGATTCCCACATCTCTCTTCGAAGTTCTGGCGAGCTGTAATTCAACTTTGGAAGAGATGGAACATCCCACCATCCGACATAGCCCCACTTGCTCTTTTCGCTCCAATAGAAAAAGCTGCGTTTTCTGCTCTTTGGATCGCTCAGGGCTTCCTGAATCCACGGGTGTCCCAATCCGCAGTGATTAGTAGTCAAATCTCCCATGACCCTGATCCCATTACTTTCGGCGCTCTTACGGAGTTCTATTAAGGCCTCATTGCCACCGAGCAACGGATCCACTTCGTCAAAGGATGACGCGTCATATCGATGGTTACTCTTACTCGCAAAGAAAGGAGTGAAATATATTCCCGAGACTCCTAATTTCTTTAGGTGACTCAATTTCTCACGAACACCTACAAAATCTCCGCCATAGAACTCTTGGCTAACTTCTCTCTGCTTTAGCGCCGGTTCATCACTCCACTTTCTAGGAATAGCCCAATCTGGAATTTCCCGCTGGAGATCTGATTTAGCGAAGCGATCAGGAAATATCTGATAGAAGATCGCTGAATGCAACCACTTAGGAGTAGGGGTCGTAGCAACTATCTTGAAGTCACCGTGATCGGCGATGTCACGATCAAATAGCCCTTCTGCGTTTAGCCAATGCAAAGAGTCTTTGCCAGCAAGTAAGAATCGATAGTTGGTCTTCAAATTTTTGATTTCGACTTTTACTTGCCACCAAGTTTCGTATCGTTTCTTAATCGAGAGTTTCATCGGGTAAGTAGTTGGCTCACCATCTTGCATGATTCGAATGTAGGCCGAATGAATATGGAATATTTTCGGAACTCTCAACTTCAGAGTTATGTACTCACCAATTTTTGGCGCAGAATTACTTACATACAACTCGCTGCCATCGTGATGTGGCTTGATCTCCAAGGTCTCTTATCCCTTGGTAGCGCCAGCAGTTAAACCTGAGACTACATACTTCTGCAAGAACAGGAAGAGCAGCATGACTGGTATCGCAGCCAAAAGCGCGCCGGCAGCAAATGGTCCCCATTGTTGGTCATATTGGCCATCAATAAATCGCTGTAGACCAACGGCCAGAGTTAGATCATTCGGATCGCCGGTAACTCCCATGATTACGGATGTAAGCACGAACTCATTCATCGTGCCGATAAATGAGAGCAGGACTATGACCGCAAGCGCCGGGAGCGCGAGTGGGAGAATGATTTTAAAGAAGATTTGAGCATGTGATGCTCCATCAACTTTTGCTGACTCATCTATTTCAGTAGGAATTGTGTCGAAAAACCCTTTAAGGATCCAAGCGTTTACACCAAGCGCGCCACCGGCAAAGATGATTATCAAAGCGAGCGGGCTTCCGAATGAGAGCGTTGGAATGCTCTGATTAATTTCTGCAAGTAAGACGAAGAGCGCGGTCACCGAGAGGAGTTGCGGGAACATCTGGACAACCAAAATCGTTAATAGAGTGACTTTCCGACCTTGAAAACGAAACCTACTTAAAGCATAAGACGCGCAAGCTCCAATTGCCATCTGTAGGAGCGCATTAGCGAGAGAGATTACGACAGCGTTTCGGTACCAGATGAAATATGGAGCTTCCGGATTGTTAAAAATCTTTCGGTAGTTATCTAAACCGATATTGTCCGGAATCAATTTCTGGGCAGAAACTAGTCCCAACTGATCAAAGGATGCTGATGCCATCCAAACCAGCGGAAAGAGCGCAAAGGAGATTGAGAATATAGCGACTAGGTGGCGCCACCCCAGGACACGTAGCCATCTTGAAGTGGTCATTCTCTTCTCTTTGACAATTACTTGCTCGATCGTCGTCATCACATGTTCTCCACTGATTTCGACTTACGGAAGCCATACACAGAAATAATCGCGATGATTGCAAAGTTCAAGAACGATACAGCGCTTGCTAATCCATAGTCATTACCTTTGCCTGCGGTAAACGCGAGTCTGTATGTGTAAGAAATGAGGATATCTGTGTGGCCAGCAATTCCACCCGACTCGATTATTTGCGGCCCACCTCCAGTGAGAAGGAAGATCGCATTGAAGTTCGAGAAGTTATAGGCGTAAGAAGCGATGAGCAAGGGTGTTAATGAATAAAGAACTAGAGGTAATTTTATTTTCCAGAAAATCTTGGATGGTGATGCACCATCGACTTGGGCCGCTTCAATTACCTCACTAGATAGCGCCTGGATTGCACCGGTACAAATCAAGAACATGTAAGGAGTTCCAGCCCATAATTGGGTGATAAGCACCGCTGCTTTGGCTAATGTGGGATCAGAAAGCCACGGTAGTTCTGATCCAATAATCCGATTGATGATTCCGTTGTCCTCGTTATACATACCTCGCCAGGTCAACATCGAAAGCACGCCAGGCATTGCGTAGGGAACAATCAAGATTGACCTATAGATTCGCTTTGCTTTCAATTTCGGATGATTCAAAGTAAGGGCCAACAGGAATCCTGCGAAGAATGTCGTTAACACGACCAAGAATGCGAAGATGAAAGTCCAAGTAAGAACTTGCACCATCGGAGCTCTGTATCGTTCATCTTCAATTACTCGCTGGAAGTTATAGAGACCTACAGTGCTTTGCCAGCCAGGCTCTAGCTCCTCGCCAGAATCACTAACCATCGAACCACGATCATTTGGTCGATAAATCTCGCCTGTTTGAGTGTTTGTGATTATGTCTTTTTCTGCATCATATTCGAGCGTCTTGATAAGGCGCTCCACTATTCCAATATCAACAAGTTTGAAAAATTCGTCGTTGCCCGCCTGAAGGCTAAGTTCGGAGAGGACATCGCTGACAGCAAATATCTCATCCTCGGACAAGAGCTTGAAACCAATCGCGCTGTCGATAGTTCCATCCTCAGCCAAAGTCACATCAGAACGGGGTAGCGTCGCAGAGCTCTCTTTGCGGGCAACAGTGATCTCACCCGTAGGTCTTTGGACAATAAAGACATACTCACCAGTCAAGTTATCGGTGGCAACTCGAGCAGGATAGGCAGAGTCATCTGCGGCAGACTGGTAGGAATTTGAAATTAAGACTTCGATGGCCGTCTCTTTATTGAGGATATGTCCAGTCGAATAATTGGTAAAAGCTATGTATCCGGTAAAGAGGGCAGGATAAATAGTAAAAGCTATTAGTAAGAGAACGCCAGGGATTATGTATTTGCCTGCCACTCGTTTCTTGCTTAAGAAAACGTAATCGATTACGACCGTGGCAAAAATGAAATATCCAGCAAAAACATAGCTGCCATTTGAGATGAGAATTGGAACTGCCCAGATTGTGAATGAGTTGAGGGCGCCCAATAGGAAGATCTTCAGCAATATCCAAGGGGACTTATGGGTCCACTTCAACATTTCTTGCCTCTTCCTTTTC
>JACCDL010741256.1_pt1 | contig 12373 bp, 14 predicted proteins | sample 7441931 | NCBI WGS metagenome assembly JACCDL01 (sample SAMN15323437, study PRJNA562643) | freshwater metagenome | isolation source: river surface water | place: USA:Blue River Watershed | collected 2017-08-16 | reverse complement strand
TCAGTTTCTTCTAATTGGTCATTCATTTCATCAAGTTTGTCTAACATATCATCTTGTGATTCGTAAACACCTTTTTCAATGATCAATTCACCTTTATGTTTTGCTTTATATTGAGGTAAGTTTTCTTTTGCTTCAGCTTCAGTATCAAACGTAGCTAAAGGTACACCCTCACATTTAATGTGGTATACCTCTTTCTTGTTCTCTTTAGATTCTTTCAATATTGTACGTCTAACTTCTTCAGCCACTACGTTATCAATAATCTTGTTGATTTCACTTATCTTCATAATTAAATAAATATCTTGTTAATCTCATTTAATACTATATTTTCCATCTCACTATATGGAATTCCGTATTTTTCTGAGGTTTCTTTGATTGCATTCATCAAATCTTTATCCTCATGTATGAATTCCAATGCTCCAATACCTTGGTTACAGTATGGGAATTTTTTACATTTGTCTTTTACCTTAACATAAACAGCTTTAGGGCCACCAAATCTTGGCCATTTCTTATCCTTAACCGCCCTGTTTTTATAAATTGTATCTGTACCTCCTATCTTCAATGGACTTTTTCTTCCTTTTGGTGTTTTACCAAACGCAGGAACGTCAAACTCACCGGTACTTAGTATTTCTTCTTGTAATTTCTTTTTGGATACACTAAATAATGGGGCTTCAAATGATCCTGAAGAACCAGAATCCATTTCTTTAGTTTCAACCTTTTTTAATTTGATGTAGTATTTTGGGTCTTCCCATAAATGGTCTAACGCAATCTCTTTAGCAGTTTTCTTATCATCGGTATGTTCTTCCTCCTCAACCTCAATTCCAATATCTAATTGTACTTTAAGTAAGTCGACGTCAATTTTATGTTTTTTAGCAACATCTTGGATTGTTTTACCGTCAGATAAACCACCTTTTAATTTTTCAGACTCGTCAATATTATCTTTTTTAGTTAAATCAACTACCCATATTTTAGGGTCAACTCCGTTTTTAATTAAACCTGACAATCTTGTATTCCCACCCAATAAATCGTAATCATTCTCACTAAATTTAACTGCGATAGGTATTTCTACTACCCCTCTTTCAAATGCCTTCTCAAATCTCTTCTTCTTACCGTCATCTAAACTATCGTAATCTAAATCGGTATTACCTAAAACTTCTTTAATCTTACTGTATGGAGTTATTGTGTACTTATTTGAAGCAGTATCTATCCAACCATCCTTACCCATCTTCTCGAATTCACGATAACGAAGGGCTTCCATCCACTCTTCTTTAAAATTTGGTTTCGTATACTTCATTATCTTACGCTTTTAAGTGCACTTTCCCAAAATCCCTTTCTTTGCCATAGGGTTTTGAATAGTTCAACAACAACCTTAGTTGATAAATCAACAATTTTATCATCGATTTTCTTAGTTCCTAATTCATCTTGAATCATTTTAACAACCATTCTGGTTGCTTGAGTGGAACTCATAAAATCACGAATTTCTTTCTTCGCTATGTTTTCAATATCCTTCTTATCTTGAGATGTAAGTGATGATGCCATTGTTAGTTATGATTTCTTTGTGTAATTAACGATTCTAATTCCGTCTTATATGTTTCTTCAAACTTAGATAGTTTAGTTAACGTATTTGCGATGTTTTGTTCAAGTTTTAACATGTCAGCGTTGATATAAACACCCGCCTCTTCACCTGCAATGAAAACAAAATTCACACCTTCGTCTGTTAATTTACCATCTAATCTAATCTGATTTTGATTAATAGTAAAGCCAGGTTCAAAATCAACAATTTGGGATACTTGTTGTCTAAAAGAATCAATCAATTTAGAAATCATTTCTTTTTGGTCATCTTTTAATTCCATATCTCTCTCATCTGTCGATAAAAGTTTAACGTCAACGTTGTTAATAACCATTACGTCATCTTTTACGTTACCTTCAGGTTGATTCATGTCCAAACCTGTTTGGTCCATTTCTTCCTCATTAATCGATTTCTTGTGTGATACTGATTCAGTTAAGGTTCTGATGGTTCTTAACATGTTTTTAGTCACATCATATTGATTTTTCATTTTCATTTGCATTGTTAAAGAAAACCCTAAAATTAAAAGAAGGGTTTATATCTGTATAAATATTTGAAAAGTTGGATTTACATACAATTCCCTTGAAATTAGTTATATTTTCCATATAACCTTGTGACGGGACTGTCTGTTTGTATATATCGTGGGTTGAACATATGTGTGAACATAGTTCAGATAATGAATTTAATTGGGTTTCATTGTACTTGTCCCAAAAATGATAGTTTCTCCAAGTTCTGATATAAGGTTCAGCACGATATGGGTCACCAATCCAATTATTAAGGACACCAGTGATAGTATTCTTGTTTAACCAACCCAAGTTCTCAATTGCAACTTTAACCATTTTACGGTCAAGTTTGGGGTTATAAAACGTATCGGAACTATAGTTCGAATCAAACAATTGGTAAACCATACCAAGTTTGGATACCACGAAATGTGGGATGTCAGAATAAGTACCATTTTTACGATATTTGATTTTGTTGACAAAATCATCAACTCTTCTTTGAGTATCGTATAATAGTATTTGTGTTTTTTTGGTTTTTCTCTTGTGGATGTTTAATGTACCCTTATCGATTGTTTCTATATCGTGTATTACCAACATTTTTAACTAAAAATTTAGGTGCGATAGGTTCGGGTAGTGTTGGTATTATTTCCTCTTCTGAGGTCGGTATTATTATTTTATCGTTCTCTAAATCATAAATCACTTGGTTTGGATTTACGTCATCTTTCTCCCAATATAAATCTTCTTCTTTAGATTCTACTGATTTTGACGTTAGATCCTCCGTAGGGTTTGTTATTGACAAATTGGAGTCCTCCTCTGACTCTGTTGTTATTGTCAAGAATTTTTTTTTTCATCTTCATTTTCTGAAGATGTATCCTCTACGTTTGGTTGTTCGTTCAAAAATTCATCGGGAAGTTGTCCTTCTTCAAAAGTTAATACTGGTTCGTTGTCGATTGCTTCATCAACGGGGATATTAAATTGTTCGTCTTCTTGGAAAAAATCTGCAGGAATTGGTTCAATAGTGGAAAAATTTTGTTCAATTTCTTCTTCAGTCGGTTCTTCTTGGAAAACGTCTATTAATTCCTCTTCAGTGAAGAAAGGTTCTTCATCTTCTAAACCATCCATTAATGTTACATCCCAACCACTAAAATCTTCATCAACGTATTCCGCCTCGTAAACTTTTAACTTTTCGTCCATGTCTTTAAGTCTTTGTGACATGTCGTCGTCATTTTCTTTCTCCTCAACTACCGATGGTTTAAAATTTCTTTCTTTAAAAACGATTTGAGTTTCTTCTCTTGTTACTGGTGTTTCGTTAACTATTTCTTCTTTTACAAGTGGATTATCAAATGGTTCTTCATATAGACCTAACTCTTGGTCTTGTTGCATTATTTCTGATAATAATTCTTCTCTTCTTTTTTTCTCATCCCCAAATTGAATATCAATCTGTTTGTATCTTTCTTTTACCTCTTCACTATATCGTTTAGCAGCGTCTTTTAGTTTTTCATTTGGGAATGGTGGATTTAATAAAACCTCTTCAAGTTTTTTCAAATCATCTTCACTTAAATGTAATCTTGACGACTCATCAACAAAATCTTTTAAATCTTCGGGTTTTGATTCCACTTCATCCTCTTCTTCTTTCTTCCTACCATTCATAGTAAGTTGATTAAAGGATATGATTAATGCAACCGCTAATGGGTCAAATACTATAACAATTAATATAATGAAAAATTTAACAACTGAATTCAATTCAACACCAAACGCTTCGGCAACAAATCTAAAACCACCAACTTCTTTTTCTATTGAGATGTTATCGGTTTTAATTTTATTTATTGAGTCGTTCTCAGCGGCATTTTCTTTTTGGAGTAACGCAATTCTATCGTTTAATTTAGATATTTGTTTATCTCTGTTATCTACGGAACGTAGTAAACGTGAATTGACTTTACCGTTGTCTAATATCTTACCTTGGTTAGTATTTGATTCGGTAATTTGAGTTGATAGTTGTTTGATTTGATCTTCATTCTGTTTGATTTTAGTAGAGTGTACTAAAATTTCTCTATCAACTTGTTGTAATTGTAAGTTTTGTTGTTGGAAGGCGTTTGATAAATAACCAAAAATACCCGCTGATGTGATTAACATTAAAATGGCAACCGCAGATGTTAAATACCATTTGTTAAGTCCACCAATTTCAGACCATTTTTGTTTTAAATAAGTTGCAGTTACAAGTTTAGCAAATTCTAATGAAGCCGCCATTACCATTACAGCAATCGCAGCACCACTAAATAAAACACCTAAACCTGTTACTGAAAAATAAGCAGCACTACCTGCAATTAATATTGCCGATATAGCCACAAGATATTTTAACCAATTATCATTCATAAGTTATTATAAATAGTTTAATAGGTCAAAACTCTCGTTTCTGAGTTTTTTTATTGCCTTATCACGTAGTTGTCTGATACGTTCTTTTGTACATCCGAATTCTTCCCCAAGGTCTTCTAAGTTAGATTCTGTACCTGTTAAACCAAAATATCTTTCGATGATTGTTTTTTCTCTATCGTCTAAAACACCTAACATCATGTTCACCTTTTTCTTAATTTCTTCAGGTGAATTTAAAATTGCGTCAGGTCTTTCTGCGTCTTTATTTGGAATCACATCAATCAATTGGTCTCCCTCTTCATTAATCTCACGGTATAAACCGATACAATATGGTAATGTGGTTCCTATTGGTGTACTACTATTCTCATCTTCGATGTAGAATTTATCTTCAACACTAACTTCTTGCTTTTTTTGTTTTTGAGCATCTTGAACAAGGTTAGATGGAATTCTAATTGTTCTTGCGTTTTCATTTAAAGATGCTATGATTGATTGTCTAACCCACCACACAGCGTATGAAATAAATTTCAAACCACTTGTAGGGTCAAATCTTTCCGATGCTTTTATTAAACCTAAATTTCCTTCAGAAATTAAATCTAATAAATCTAATCCTTGATTTTGATATGATTTGGCAACTGATATAACGAATCTTAAATTACCAACAACTAACTCATTGTAGAGTTCGTGTTTTTCAGATTTTGTGATATCTTTTTTTTGTAATAGAAGAAAAATTTCTTCTTGTCTTTCGTGAGAGATTACTGGTATTTTACGAAGATCCTTGATGTAGTGTTGGATTTCGTCACCATTAATTAGGATAGATTTTTTCATCTTAGTAAGTTTAACTAGTTTAGGTAGTACTAAAATAGATAAAAAATCTCAATTTTCAAAATTGTCGAGGAAGTTTTTTTCTTCTGACGTTAAACTCTCCACACCCATCTGTTTAATTTTATCTAACAGTTGGTCCAAATCCATTATTTCATTTGATTTAGATGGTTTATCGTACTCAACCTTCACTATTTGATTTTCAGTTGAAGGTTTAAAAATGAAGTTTTTTACTTCCATAGGAAGGTGTGCAGTAACTAAACTGTGTCTATCAAACATAAAATAAAATTTAATATTATCACCTATCAAGACTGTAAACATTTCCTTTGAAAGTGTTGTATAATCTAAGTCAGATTCAAATATTACTATTATGTTTTGAGTGTTTTCAATTACGTAACGAACGGTAGTTATGAATGGTAAGTCTCCAATTACATCTGTGCAGAAATATTCTACATCTTCATGGTCCTCAAACATACCAAAAATAAATAATATGAATGTTTTTGATTTATCCATTATGATAAATTTATCTAAATTTAAGTTTCCAATATACTCCTCCTGCTAAAAACGGTTGTAATGAACCGTTAGTTCCTTGGTCGTCAACTCTATTTGTAACCCCAACACCAATTTTGTACATGTGTTTGTCATCTTTATTTTTAAATAACATACTCAACCCCATGATATTCACAACATTAGGTTTGTCAAATTTCGCGTCAACACCTAAATAAACTTCGGTTTTTCTTGGTATTTGTGTATAAACAGTGTCTTTAACAATCATTCGTTTCACATCTGCAATAAATTTACGATTAACTATTGTATTATTAGCAATAGTATCGGTAATTGTCACAGTTCCTTGATTATTTGGTAACTTTAATACGTCCTTATATTGTACTTTGGCGAAATGTGATTTAATGATTTCAGCAGTATCAACGGGTTGTACAACTGGTACTTCTATTCTTTTTTCTACGGGTACTTCGACAGGAACCTCAACTTCTACTTCTACCTCGACTAAACTATCCACAGGGATAGTATCATGTACCGCATATGGGATTGAATCTACTTTTAAAAGGGTTCTATGTGGCATAAATCCTTTTGGGTTCACAAATTCAATAATTGCAATTCCAAGTAATAATAAAATTATAATGTGTCTAACATCTAAAATTTTCTTCATTATTTAAGAATGTATAATGTCGATGTTATTACCGCAACTCCAATTCCAAGAATTGAACCTGCCTTATAAAACTTAGTCTTAAATTGTTGTACTTTAAGTTCTCTTTGTAAGTCCTTAGCCATATTATCATAAAGACTGATTTGTTCATCTTTCTTTACGATAATCGTATTAAGATTTACTATCTTTTGTTCTTTAAGTGAATCCTTTTGGATATACATACCAATTTGACCTTTCTGTAAGTCAATTACTTTATTGGCTTCAACTAATTCGGCTTTAGCTCCGTCTCCTTGAAGTAAGTCCTTAATGACTAACTTTGCTGTCGGTACTTTTAAGGGTACTATCGAGTCCGTTTTCGTAACGGTCTGAGAAAAACTTGATAAGGTCGTGAATAGTATAATCGTTAACAGCAGTAACTTTTTCATGTGTTTGATTTTTAATGATAGTTATGTTTTTATTTACGTTGGTGATATCTCCCTCAACTTTGTTGATTTCGTTATCTACGTTTGCAATATGGTCATCTAAAATTTTGTTCTCGTTTTGGACAGAATCTATTTCATTCTGTAATGAGTCAATCTTACGATAGTAACCTGCAACGTCTGTTTTAATTGAATTAGCTTGGAATAAGCTGTAAAGAGCAATTGCACCAACAATCAAAACAAGAATTAAGGTTTTATTTATCTTCATATCTACTTTTTATTATAAATATAAAGAAGGGGACTTTTAGTCCCCTTTTACCTTTATTTCTTCTTTTTAACTATCTCATCAATAATTCCGTAGGATAGAGCCTCTTCAGCCCCTAACCATAAATCTCGGGATGCGTCATTCTTAACTGTTTCCGCAGATTTACCACAATAACCACCTAATAATTCAAATAAGGTGTCGTTAATCTTTTCCCACTCGGCAAATGTGATACGTGCGTCTTGGATATTACCACCCGCACCTCCTGATGATTGGTGTAACATTGTACGTGAGAATCGTAATGATCCACGTTTACCCTTAGTACCTGCACCTAATAGAACTGAACCCATAGACGCAGCCATTCCCGTATTGATAGTACGGATGTCGGAACTAATGTATTCCATTACATCTACCATTGATAAACCTGATTTAACAGACCCACCAGGACTGTCGATGTGCATTGTAATATCATTATGGTCTAAACTATCCAAGAACATTAATTGAGCTTGTACGATAGTTGACATATGGTCGTTTACCTCACCCGCAACCCATATGATACGTTCCATCATCAAACGAGAGAATACGTCCATAATAGTCACATTCATACTTCTTTCCTCAAGAATGTACGGTGTTAAACTATTCTCAACTCTTTTATTGTAGTTGTGTAAGTTTAGGGAACTAATACCGTGGTCTTTAGCGTATAGACCGAAATCTTTGAATTCGTTTGGAGTCATATAAGTTTATTTTGTATTGTACAAATATACGAAATTATATTCTAAATAAAAAATTGAAAGTGTTAATTATTTTTTCTATACTTTATTATGAAGATAACTGTTATTGGTGAATTATGTGAGGATATTTTTGTATATGGGGAAACAAAAAGATTAAGTCCTGAGGCTCCTGTGCCTGTTTTCAACCCTTTTTATGTGGATAAAAACCCAGGAATGGCCGGAAATGTTGTTGAAAACTTGAAACCCGATGGTTTAGATGTCCAAATCAATTTCATACATCAATCTCAAAAAATATCAAAAACAAGATATGTTGATTATAAATCAAATCATATGTTTATTAGGGTTGATGAGGGTGAAAACAATGTTGAACCATTGAAATTGACTGACGAGATTATTGACCAAATTAAAGAATCGGACGCCGTTATTATCAGTGATTACAATAAGGGATTCCTAAATGAGAGTATCTTATATGAAATCACATACCATTCTCGATTTACCATTATGGACACCAAAAGATGGATATCTGAAAAATTAGTACCAAATTTCAATTTTATAAAATTAAATGAAGTCGAATATACTAATTTTGATAGTTATGTCAAAATATTACATTCTAACAAATTAATCGTAACTTTGGGTTCAAAGGGTGCAATGTATATGAATGAACTATTCCCATCTACCGACCCTAAAGAAACAATTGATGTGAGTGGTGCAGGTGATACATTTACTGCGTCTTTCACATTAAAGTATTTGGAAACTAAAAATATAAAAGAATCAATTGTTCACGCCAATGAGATGGCAGCAATTGTAGTATCAAAAAGAGGAGTATCAACCCCATGGAAAAAGCAATTATCACTGGATCAAAAGGATTCATAGGTCAAAATTTATTAAACGAAATAAAAGATAAGTTTGAAATTTTAGAAATCAATGAAGATTTTTTTGACAAACCTAATTGGTATGATGAAATTTTCTTTGCATTAAATAATTTTGAACCTGATGTTATATTCCACGTTGGTGCGTGTTCCGACACATTAGAGACCGATGTGAATTACATGATGACAAGAAATTATGAATTTACTCGTTGTCTATCTGATTGGGCGAAAGAGTTTAAAGTAAAATTAATTTATTCTTCTTCGGCCGCGAATTACGGTACTAACAATGTTTACCCATCTAATTTATATGGTTGGAGTAAGTATGTTGCCGAACAATATGTTATTAGTAATGGTGGAATTGCTTTACGTTACTTTAATGTGTACGGTCCATTAGAAAGTCATAAAGGTAAAATGGCATCGGTGGCACTTCAAATGATACAGAAACAAAAAGAAGGACAAGAGATTAAATTATTCCCGTTAAAACCTAAACGTGATTTTGTTTACGTTAAAGATGTGGTTAGTGCAAATTTATATGCCGTAGAAAAATACGAAGAAAATGCCGGTGATTACTATGAAGTAGGTAGTGGTAAAGCCAGAACTTTTGAAGATGTATTAGATATTATAGGGATTGAATATTCTTACTATGATGAAACTGACATCCCAAATGGTTATCAGTTTCATACTGAAAGTAAGCCATACAAATGGTTATTTGGATGGGAATCTAAATGGTGTTTAGAGGATGGTTTAAATGACTACCTTAATTTCCTAAACAACTTATGATATTTTAGTCGTTATGAAATCGATTGATGATATATTATCATCTTTCTTAATCATAATTAAATTATCCGACCAGTTACGAATTAAAGAGTTGTGTGAGATTACGAATATATGTTCAAAGTAATCTTTTATTTTCTTAAAGAACTCACCAACCATTTCTAAATTCTCATCTGCAATTTTACCAAACACTTCATCCATCACTACGATGTTTGGTTTTGGTAAAGATGAAATTTTAGTCAATACACTACGAAGTGCTAATGATGAGATTGTTCTCTCATAACCTGACCCAGAGTTCAATGGTTTCACTACACGAGTTTCCGTATCAATCATAATGAATTCAACTTCATTTTTATCGTTTACGTTTAACTCTAATATGAAGTGACAACTATCCACAAGTAAACGATACAACTCTTGATTAATCAATGGAATCATATTCTTCATGATTACTTTAGAAATGCCATTTTTACCATAGATGGTTAAATAAATCTTAAACACCGCAAGTAACTCTTCTTCAGATTTAATCTTAGCAATCAAATCATTATTTATACCAATCTTCTCTTGCATATTGGTAATGTTATTTCTATGTTTTTCGATTGATGTATTAGTTACTCTAATGTTCGCATTGGCAGTTTCAATTTGAGTTCTAAGTCTAATCAACAACGCATCGATTCTTTGGTTCTCTTCTAACTTCTTTTTATTCGATTCGTAGTTATCAAGTTTCATTTGTTTAGTATCAATCTCGAGTTGTTTTTGTTCAACCTCCAATTCATATCTCTCTTTACGAAGTTTGTTTCTTTCGTATGTTTCAAACTCTGTCTTTAGTTTGTCAAACGCTTCTGATTGTTCCCTTAACTTATCAAACTCAATTTGATTTAATTCTAAGTCTTTAAGAATTTCTTCAATTTCTTTTTTAATCTTTTCAATTTCATCTGTGTGATCAACCTCATCCAATGCACGATTACAAGTTGGACAAACGGTTCCCTCCTCAAATTTCTTGATTAACTTTTCTTTCTCACCTTTCTCGTATTTCCCCGCGACGTCAATCCCTTGTAACTCCGCCATTTGACCTCTGAGTTCTTTGTGTTGTTCTTCAAGATAATATTCTGAAGGTTCCACAACAGTAACATTATTAGCGTTAGACTGGCTAGCATTTCTTTGAGTTGTTAAATCGTTAATTTCTCTTTGTAATAAAGTTGGATTTGTGTTAACCAAATCTTTATCGACATCATTGTTTTTAGAAGTTAAGGAATTATCTCTTTCTTCTTCTAACTTTCCTAATTCCTTTTCAAAATCACTTAGGTCATTAGTTAGTTCTATAATTTTTGATTCGGAATCTGCAATACTATCTGTGTATGTTGTATTGTCAGTTTGTAATTGAACGATGTTGTAGGTATTTGAAATTAATTTCTTACTCCAATCGTTATATATTTCCTTAGCTTTCTCTTCTTTTAATTTAAGACTCTCCAATCCCATAAACTTGGTTAGGATTTGTCCTCGAGCGGTTGGTTTAGATTCGATTAATTCTTCTAAATTATAACCAGTCGTTAAGATTGTCGATAAGAAATCTTCTTCAGTACCAATAGCGGATGAGATAAACGCTTCAGTTTCACGTCTTTGTTCACCTGATAAATTTTCAACAGTACCATCTTCTTTTCTTTTATAGAATTCCAATTTGTTGGTAACTGTATAATCACCTACTTTACTTTTCTTTCTTAGTGTCTTTCTTTCAATTACGTAATCGTCACCATCGATTGTGATTTCACCACGAACACTTACCTCATCTTTATCACTAAATCTATTGAAGATTTCTGCGTTGGTTTTAGTTTTGGTTGTCGTATTGAAAAATAAGAACATTAATAAATCTACGGTTGACGTTGATTTACCCCCAAAGTTTTTTGGTGTTGATTCAATTACAGTAATGCCGTCAAGACCTGTAAAATCAATAACATTATTATCACCAAATGAAAGAAAGTTGGAGAATTCAACCTTCTTAATATACCACTTATTGTATCTAACTTTATTTTCATTTAATTTATTTATTTCGACATTTACCTTATCATCAAGTCTATTAATTAATTCCCATTTGATGTCGATACTATTATCGGTAATAAAATCACGCATCAATTTCTTTTGATATTGATGGTCAAGTATGTTGTCAGTCACTTCTAAAGATTCTAAACGAGTGTTGTTTACATTCGTTAAGGTTTTAGTAATGACCTGGACACTTTTAGAATTATATTTTTCTTGGAAATATGATTTCACCCTCTTGATTTTTTCAGGGGTGAAATTTTCAGGGACATCTTCCCAAGTTACTTTTATAAAAGGATTACTCATTGTTCTTGCTTTGTTCGAAAACGTTTTTACCGTTTTCATTTATATCGATTAAAGTATAATTTCTGTTTAATTTTTCACACGCTCTACCTAATACTCCTGACCCTGCGAAAAAATCAATACAATTGTCATTTTCTTTTGTGTACAAATGTAACAATCTTTCAATCAACTTGATTGGTTTTTGAGTTGCGTAATCTAACTTCTCACCAACTTGTGTGCTTGATATGTCAGTCCACACATCTTTTAATGGAATACCATCTAATTCAGAATAATATCTTTTGATTCTTGGAATTCCCTTTTGATTGTATTCTAATCGATTGTCATCATGTAACATTTGCATTCTCTCTTTAGAACACCACCACTGTCTGTGATTACCATTCCAATCGTATCTTAAATTCTCTCTAACAATTACATCAGGTTGTGAATTTACTGCCGCTGATGTTGTATATGGACCTCTGCCCGTTCCATCGTCTTTATAATTCTTGTTAGGGTCTAAAACATGTGGTTCGTACATTGGTTTGAAGTATGCTTTAGATTTCTTTTTAGAATAAACCAACAAAACGTCG
>JACCDL010624739.1_pt1 | contig 12380 bp, 10 predicted proteins | sample 7441931 | NCBI WGS metagenome assembly JACCDL01 (sample SAMN15323437, study PRJNA562643) | freshwater metagenome | isolation source: river surface water | place: USA:Blue River Watershed | collected 2017-08-16 | reverse complement strand
TTTCACCCAATTTTGGCAAAATCAAGTCAACTACAGACATAGGGAATAATTTTAGCAAAAATAAGACTAAATCTTATTGATTATGAGTAACCTAAGTAAATTTATAGCCTGATTGGCTGTTACCTCGATGTTCTTTTGGCGGTCAAATCTGAGATAAAAGACTTTAGAATAGACTTTTTCCTTGTTGGATACGCCAATCCAGACCATTCCAAGGGGTTTTTCGTCTGTTTGACCAGATGGACCCATGATTCCACTGACTGAAATACCAAAATCTGTGTTCATTTTAGACCTAATTGCGATAGCCATTTGTTCAACAGCTTCCTTGCTAACAGCTCCAACTGTTTGTAAAATACTGGATGGAACGTCTAAAAACTCCGTTTTTATTCGATTGTCATAACTAACTACACTACCCGTGAAAAAAGAGCTAGAACCAGCATGTTTTGATAATAAGTGGCCAATATACCCACCTGTGCAACTTTCAGCAGTAGCAACGGTATGGTTTTGATCTTTCAAAAGCCTCCCAACGACCACCTCTAGTGGTTCGTCTTTGTCTGTAACCAAATATTCTTTTACCTGCTCTTTTAATTGGCTAAATAATTGATCTAATTGCGTATTTAATGCTATTTCGTCTGTTCCATTTCCTGTTAATCTAAGTCTTACCATACCATAGGAAGGAAGGTAAGCAAGTTTAATATGAATAGGTAAACTTGTTTCAAAATCGATAATTAATTCTGCTAATAATGATTCCCCAACACCAGCAGTTAAAAGTGTTCTATGAGCAATCACACCTAATTTGAATCTTTCTTTAATGATTGGAATCACTTTTTCAACAGTCAACCATTGCATTTCATGTGGTACGCCTGGTAATGAAAAAACTAGGGTATTATTTTTGTTGAAAAGCATGCCTGGTGCAGTTCCTGTTTGATTGAATAAGACTTCGCAAACATCTGGCACTTCGGCTTGTTTACGGTTTCTTTCAATCATAGGTCTTTTATGGATTTGCTCAAAAATATATGTAATATGATCTAGGGTAGGTTGATCTACGATCATTTTACCTCCAAAATATTCGTTTAAAAGAGGCTTTGTAATGTCATCCGCTGTAGGCCCCAAGCCACCTGTTAAAATGACAATTTGACTCTTGTTAAGAGCTGTATCTAAAGCATCTGTTATAGACTTTTTATCATCTCCAACAGCAATTCTTTGATGAACATTGACACCGATGGCATTTAATTTTTGAGCGATAAAAGCACTATTTGTATCTATCACTTGTCCAATCAATAATTCGTCTCCAATAGTGATAATAGTAGCCTGTATTTGATCCATCATAATATGCTTCAATTAGGTTGCAAAGTAAACCAAAAAAAGGCGGTTTAACTAAAATAGACTGCTAGTTTTTCCTTCATAATTGTAGGCATTTCAGCCCTTTTGCCCATATCCGCATCCATAAAATAGAGCTTAACTTGACCAATTGTTAATAGCTTACCAGTTTCATTGTAGACTTCTTGATCGAAAATGATTACATGATCCGTAGGCAATGTTTTTATCTGACTTTTTATAGATATTAGGTCATCATATTTAGCAGGTCGTAGATATTTAATATTCAATTCAACCACTGGTAAAATGATCCCCATATCCTCAATGTCTTTATAGGATACACCAAGATGGCGAATTGCTTCTACGCGTCCTATTTCAAAATACGTCGCATAATTACCATAATAAACTACATCCATTCTATCTGTTTCGGCATACCTGACCCTTACTTGTGTTGTATGTTCGTACATTATTATTGCTTTTGTTAACAAATTTAAGGATTGTATCTGTTTTTCCACAATAAGCTTATTTAAAGAAGCGTTTTATAATCAAAGTGTAATTTTATAAGACTATCCTAAATATGGGCTATTATGTTAAATACAAACCTGCAAATAAAGACTAGAAATTTGATCTTAGGCATACTCTTAATGCTAAGTAACCAAGTATCAAGTCAAATAATGAAATTTGATGCACCCTTGAATCAACTTTATCAAGACGGTTTAAAATCTTTGTATAATGGGGATAGTTTATCAGCCTATCAAGCCATTCAATCATCTCATCATTTTGCCCCAAATAATCAAGATATTGCTTTTCATTATCATTTATTGTCTGTTGCATTAGAAAAAAACCAAGCCACCTCAATTGCAAAAAAATGGCTTGAAAAGAATAAAAATAAAATCTATCAATCCAAACTTTATTTTGAAATTGCGAAATATTATTTCAAGAAACAATTAGTAGACGATGCCCTTATTAGCTATAAATATGTAAGTATTGATGATCTTGAAAATAAAGAAATTGCATTAATGCAATTTCAACTTGGTTATTTATATTTTAAAAAAGGGGATTGGGAGCAATCAACTAATTACCTATATAGCATTAGGCAAATACAATCAAGTCCATATTATACAGATGCCAATTATTATGCTGGATTTGTAGCATTGCAAAAAAAGGATTTCAAACTTGCTTTAAATTGTTTTAAAATAGCTGAACAGAGTAGTGCTTATAAAACACTTACTCCGTTTTATATAAGTCAATTATATTATTTTTTAGGTGATATTGATGCAGCTTTAACAAATACGGCACAAGCATTGGAGAAAAAAGGTCAATTTTACTCGAGTCAACTTGCTCAATTAATGGGTCATTTATTATTTGAACAAAAAAAGTATGAAAAAGCCTTGCCCTATTTGGCTAATTATGTTGCGGAACAAAAAGAAGTTGCTGCACAAGATTTATATCAGTTATCTTTTTGTTATTTTCAGTCTCAACAGTGGAAACAAGCTATAAACGGGTTTAAAAAATTAGCCAATGTGGAAGATTCTTTAGGGCAAAATAGTATGTATTTATTGGCTACATCCTACCTAAAAGAAAATGATAAAATTGGTGCTAAAAATGCCTTTTTACTTTGCGCAACAAAAAGCCAGAATTTAGCACAAAAAGAAATCGCTCTATTTAATTATGCTAAATTATCAATTGAATTAAAAGAATACAGTGTTGCAATTCAATCCTTAGACAAATTCAAGGAATCTTATCCTAACAGTATTTATATAGGAGAATCAAATAATTTGTATGTAACTGCATTGGCTTATAGTAATGATTTTAATAAGGCCTATGAGGTTTACCAAAATATGGATTCTTTAGATGAAAGCCTCTTGAAACTTTACCCAAATATTTTATATGGTAAAGCTGCATTATTATTAAATGATGGACAAAATGAAAAGGCTTACGAATTATTTAAAAAAGTTCAATTCTTACCATATAACAATAAAGTTTTACCTCAAACACATTTCTGGCTAGGTGAATTAGCTTATAAAATGGGAAGGATAGAAGAATCAATTAGTCAGTTAGAAAATTATTTAATTGAACCAGTTGAAATAGGGGATATCAGTAAAAAACATGCAAATTATACACTTGGTTATGCCTATTTAAAAAATAGTAATTTCAATAAAGCTTTACAATTATTTACAAATGCTGCAGATTTTAATCCCTATGTTGAATCATCCTCTTATCAAAAAGATGCATTGGTAAGATTAGCTGATTGTCAATTTATGACAAAACAATACAAAACTGCGCTTAAGTCATATCAAAAAATTATTGATTTAGGATGGAATTTTGAAGATTATGCGACACTTCAAAAAGCTATAATTTATGGAGCTTTAGGTTTAAATAAAGAAAAGATTAAAATACTTACTTCTTATGAAAACGATTTTAGCCAATCTGTATACCTAAGTGATGCAAGGATGGAATTGGCAGATACATATACTAGTAAAGAACAATTTCAAGAAGCTATAACACCCTTATCTAAAGTTTTGTTAGATAATAAAGCAACTGAATTTTATCCAATTGCATATTATAAATTAGGCATTGTATATTTTAATTTAAATAAAAATCAAGAAGCACTTCAAAATTTTAAAGCTTTGTATTCTGCTTTTCCAAATGCAGAAGAAAGTAATAACGCGGTGGAATACATAAGAAATATTTTTGTTGAGGAACAACAACCTGAAGCCTATGTTCAATTCATGAATGATTTTGGTAAACCATTAGCGATCAATGAGCAAGATTCCTTAATTTATAGAGCTGCAATTATACAATATGATGATAAAAATTACACAAATGCCATAATTGGATTTAAAAAATATTTAAATCTATATCCAGAAGGGAATTATCATTTAGACGCCTTAAATACCTTAGGTGAGTTAGCATATAATGCTAAAGAATACGATTCAGCAGCCATTTATTTAGGGAAAGTAGCAAATAAAGCACCTAACAAATATGCAGAACGTGCGGCCATAATAGCTGCAAGGCTTCATTACTTCAATTTAAAAGATTATGTGGCAGCTGAACAGTATTTTAAAATTGTTTTACAATTTGCGACGCAACAAGAACAAAAGAATGAGGCTATTAAGGGCTTGTTAAGATGTCAATATAAAGTAGAGAATTGGGAGGAAGCAGCAAAAACAGCATCATTAATATTAATTGATAAAAATAGTGCAAGTGACGATTTATTAATGGCAAATATGGCTCTATATCAACAATCCTTAATTCAAAAGGATACTGTAAAAGGGATGAATATTTTGAATTCAGTTTTAAAATATAATAGTTCTGTTTATACTGCAGAAGCACATTATTTATTAGCTTATTTATATTTTAATCAACAAAAATACAATTTAGCTGAAAAAACAGCTTTTGATATGATCAAAAAACAAGCTTCCTACGAATTTTGGGTTACCAAAACCTATATATTACTAGGAGATATTTACTTAGCACAGAATGATACATTTAATGCTATAGCAACTTATAAAAGTATCGCAGAAAATGCAACAATACCAGCCTTACAACAAATTGCAACGGATAAACTTAATGCTATTAACGAAACAATTAAAGCACAATAAAATTTAATTTATGAAATCAATTATAAGATTCAGTTTATTATGTATTGCTTTAATTTGTTTTAGCAATATGGGTATTTCACAGAAAAAAAATAAAAAGAAAGCTAAAACATCCATTGGATCAAAAAAGATAATTAAAAAAAGTAGTTCATCCAAGAAGAATAATAAGAAGAAGAATTCAAAAAAGACAAAGTCAACAAAGAAAAGAAGTTCAAATAATTTTAAAACTAATCCTTCAGTTAAACAAGATCAAAAAATTGTTTTGAACGATTTACCTTCGAAAATAATTATTTCAGATACAACACCAGAAAAAGTTGTAACAATTGTTTCTGCATTTAAGCCACAGTTAAAAAATATAGCTAAAATAAGTTTCACGAATGCAACTGCTTTGGTTGATACCAATACTGTAGCATTAGCATATAAGGTTCCAAGTCAAAATTTAAGTTTTCAATACCAGCCAATATCATTGATCCCAAGGGCTATAAAAAAAGATAGTTTAGTCACTAATAAACAAGTTATATCTTTTAAAATTGGAGCTGGAAACTATATGAATCAATTTATTCAGGCCCAAACAAGTTTTATTGATTCCAAAAATCAAAATCATAGTTTCAATGTTAATAATGAATCTATTGCTGGGGATCATCCAATACAAAAATGGAATAGTTTAAATTTTAATTATTTAAATGCCTTGAATTTGAATCAAAATAGACAAATTAATTCTCAGATAATTTTTAATCAATCAAATAGATATCGATATGGCTTAGTTCCAGATACGACAAAGTTACCTTTAAGTAATTTTGAACAAAAATTTACAATCATTGGGGCTAGATTTTCTTTGTCCAACCGTAATTACAAAAATAGCTTCGTTGATTTTTTACCAATTTTAGAATTAAATCACGAAAACCTTTATAATCAAGCAAAAAATTTAGTAGTAAATTTTACCACACCGATTAATTTTAATTTTAAAAATAAGCTCGTTTTACATAACGATTTTAGATTTTCTTTCAATCAGTATAATTTATTAAATAAAGCCGCAGTCCAAAACTATTTTGTACAAATCGATCCATCAGTTAATCTGTCAATTAAACAATTTCAACTGAACATGGGTGTTAGGCCAACCTTTTTAAATAGTGAATTTGCTTTATACCCAAAAATTGAATTAGTAAAACAATTAAAAGACACCAATATTGTTTTACATGTTGGATGGAAAACAAATGTATCTAATAATCAATTGACACAATTAATGAGTCAAAATCATTGGATAAAAGCTCCTGATGAATTACCAATCAGTACGAATGAGTCTAAATACCTTCAGGTTGATTTTTCTGTCAATAAACAATTGAATTATGGATTTAATATGGCAATGAACGATTACCGTGAATTACCTTTTTTCAATCAAACAAAGGGTATGAATGATCCATTAAATGAAGGATTAAAATTTGATGTTTTATTTGAAAAAAGAGCAATTGCTATTGAATTAGAAGGACATTTTAGATATCAAATCAGTGATAAATTCTTATGGAAAAATCAATTTAAATACATCCAATTTAACTTGATAAGAGAAAATGATCAACCATGGGGTATAATACCCTTAGAATTAACCTCTGATTTAAGTTGGAAGTTTAATAGTCGTTTAAATTTTGATGCTTCGGGTCAATTTTGGACTGGTTCTAAATCAAGTTCAAGTTTAGGTCAAGCATTCAAATTAAATAATACCTTTGTGCTTAACGCAGGAATGCAATATTATCTAAGTAAAAATTGGACATTTTGGGCAAAAGGCGAGAATTTGTTAGATCAACAATACCAACGTTGGGCTAATTACCCTTCTTTAGGTGTTCAATTAATTGCTGGTGTACAATATAAATTTGGTAAATAATGATGCTTTTAACTTTAGAGAAATATTTTTTAGAATTTGGTCATTTATTAATTCCAGGTATTGGGCAGTTAAGATTTGTTCAAAAAGATGCCTCTCATTCAGATGGACAATTTTATCCACCTAATGAATTTATACAATTTGAGAATTTAGAAGTAGCTCAATCTAAGCCAAGTAAGCTATTTTATATTTATTTATCCGAACAATTAGATTGTTCTGTAGAACAAGCCATGATTGATTATTCCAATTTTTTCCAAAATCAGTTAAATAATAATAATACGATTGAGTTAGGAAATTTAGGTCAGTTGAAATTAGAAAACAGCATTTACACCTATCATTCTAATTTTAATAGCGATAACTACTATCAAAACATTAATTTTGATAAAGTATTAATTGAAAATCAGAATGAGAACAATTTCAATATTTCTAATAACAATTGGTGGATTCTACCATTAATTATAGGTGTTTTAGCAATCATAGCAATCTTATATAAATTGAAATAGTTATGAATTGTCCAATTTGTGATAGTCCCCAATCTGAATTAGCAATTGAGAGTATTGATTTTTCTTTAACTAAGGAAAGTTTTTCAATTCTACATTGTCCACAATGTAGTTTCAGATTTACGGCTCCTGTGCCAAGTCAATCTGAAATTGGAAATTATTATAAATTCACTGAATACATTTCTCATACTGACTTAAAAGAGGGATGGATGAACCATTTATACCATAAAGTTCGAACCAAAACCTTGGCACAAAAAACGAAATGGGTTCAATCTTTATTTACAGGTCATAAAGGACATTTACTAGATATTGGAGCGGGAACAGGTGCTTTTGTTAACGCAATGAAAGAAAAGGAATGGAGGGTTACAGGTTTAGAACCTGATGCAGCTACAAGAGAAAAGGCATTTCAAAATTATAGAATTGAATTACAAGCTATAGATACAATCTATACATTACCAGAAAATGAATTTGAAGTAATAAGTATGTGGCATGTACTAGAACATGTACATGAATTAAAACCTTATTTATCTCAATGTTTTAAAAGTTTAAAACAGAATGGACGATTAATCATAGCAGTTCCCAATTATACTAGTTTTGATGCGCGTTATTATAAGAAATTTTGGGCAGCATATGATTTACCAAGACATTTATACCACTTTTCTCCATCATCAATGGCTATTCTAATGGAGTCAATGGGTTTCGAAATCGTACAGATCATACCAATGTGGTATGATAGTTTCTATGTAAGTTTGTTATCTGAAAAATATAAGAATTCTGGTAAATTAGGTATGATAATAGCTGGATTGATTGGATGTTTATCTAATCTAATAACATTATCTAATAGATCTAAAGCCAGTAGTATTATTTATGAGATAAAAAAGAAATCAAAAGACCCATATATTTAGTTCAATTTAATTTCAACTAAGACTGGCCAACATTTACCTGTTAAGAATAGGGTATTACTCGATTTTTTATAAGCTATTCCATTAAGAACATAACCGCCATCTATTGATAGGGGATTATAGGGAACTTTTGCTTGAGCTAGTAAATTACTACAATCAATTTTTTTGTTTATCCTTCCTGAATTTGGATCTATTACAATAATATCATTTTGACCATAGATATTTGCGAAAATTTTACCATCGATATATTCAAGCTCATTGATCATGTTTTGGTAACCAAATTGATTAAATACACCAACTGTTTTCTTAATTGCAAAGGTTGTAGGATCAACAAAATATAAATTACTGCTTCCAGTTGAAACGATCAATGATGTATCATTATGAGTTAATCCCCAACCTTCATAGGGCCAGTTTAGTTCTTCAATTTTTTTAAGCGTTTTAACATCGTATACGAAAACTTTATGCTCTTCCCAAGTGAGTTGGTATATTTTGTCTTTAAATATGGTAACCCCTTCACCAAAATAAGCTTGATCCAATTTGATTTTTCGTCCAATTTGATTAAATCCAGAATCCATTTTATACAAAACACTTTTGCCTTTTAATCCTGTACCTTCAAATAAAGTATTTTCATTCCATTCTAATCCTTGTGTATAAGAGCTTGTGTCGTGAGGGAAAACATTAACGATTGTATAATTTAAAAGTTCAGGTGCACTTAAAGTATTACTATTAGAGTTATTTATATCCTCGTTCGTACCATTATTACTTGAATTATTACAAGCAATAATCATGAGATATACAGAAAGTATAAATAAACTTCTTTTCATTCTAATTATACGTTGAATCTAAAATGCATCACATCGCCATCTTTAACAATGTATTCTTTCCCTTCAATTCTTAATTTGCCATTATCACGACAAGCTGCTTCACTTTTGAATTTAATAAAATCATCAAAAGCAATAACTTCAGCTTTAATAAATCCTTTTTCAAAATCTGTATGAATGACACTTGCTGCTTGTGGCGCTTTCCAACCAGAACCAATTGTCCATGCGCGAACCTCTTGAACACCCGCTGTAAAATAAGTCTCTAATTTTAATAATTTATATGCCGTTTGAATTAATCTATTCAAAGCTGGCTCTTTCATTTGATATTCTTCCATGAATAAAGCCTTATCATCAGGATCTTCCATTTCTGAAATTTGAGCTTCTATGTTATTACACATAACAATAACTTCCGCACCTTCTTGTTTTGCCATAGCAACCAATAACTCAGAATAAGCATTACCTGTATGCATAGATGCTTCATCCACATTGGCTACATACATTACAGGTTTAGCTGTCAATAAGAAGATATCTGCAATTGCAGTTAGATCTTCTTTAGATAAATCTAAAGAACGGATACTTTTACCTTGTTCTAAATGATTTTTACATTTTATCAATACCTCTAATTCTACCTTTGCCTTAGGATCTGTTTTTGCCATTTTCTCTGTACGTTGCATTTTTTTCTCTACACTATCCAAATCTTTTAATTGCAACTCTGTTTCAATAATATCTTTGTCCCCAATAGGGTTTATTTTACCTTCTTCTCTTAATACATTTTCATCTTCGAAACAACGTATAACATGTATAATTGCACTCACTTCTCGAATATTTGCAAGGAACTTATTTCCTAGACCTTCTCCTTTACTTGCACCTTTAACTAATCCTGCAATGTCCACAATTTCTAATTGGGTAGGAACAACCCTAGTTGGGTTGATCAATTCAGCTAACTGACTGATACGATTATCTGGTACATCGACTAAGCCTACATTTGGTTCGATAGTACAAAATCGATAATTACTTGCTTGTGCCTTTGCACTATTACTTACTGCATTAAATAAAGTTGATTTTCCTACGTTGGGTAAACCAACGATTCCTGCCTGTAAAGCCATGTTATTTAGATTGTTTTATGGCTGCAAAAATACAATTCTAATTGCAAAATGGGCTATATTAGTACCATAAACAATAGAGATATGGCTTTGAATATCATTTGGATTGCATTTTTTGTAATCGCTTTCGTAGTTGCACTATGTAAATTGATCTTTTTAGGGGATACGGAGATCTTTAAACTCCTTGCAGATGGGTTATTTGATTCTGCAAAATCGTCCGTAATTGATGTTGCATTTCCACTAGCTGGCACGATGGTATTTTTTCTAGGATTAATGAATATAGCAGAAAAAGCGGGTGCTATTCAAAAATTAGCTAAATGGATGAATCCTTTCTTAAGTAGATTATTCCCTGAAGTTCCTCAAAATCACCCAGCAATGGGACAGATGGTGATGAATTACAGTGCTAATATGTTAGGTTTAGACAATGCGGCTACACCTTTTGGTTTAAAAGCAATGGAAAGTCTTCAAAGCCTAAATCCTGAAAAAGAAAAAGCAACCAATGCTCAGATCATGTTTTTGGTATTACATACCAGTGGTTTAACTGTAATCCCATTAACAATTATTTCTTACCGTTTAGCAGCAGGTTCTCAAGATGCTGCAAGTATTTTTATACCATGTGTTTTAGCCACTATTGGAACCACTTTGGCCTCTATTGTAATGGTTGGATTATATCAAAAACTAAAATGGGATAGGGTTTTAATAAGTTGGTTAGCAGGACTAGTAGTATTAATGGGTTCTGTATTATTTGCAGTAAATAGCCTCACCCCAGTTCAAAAAGAGTTGTTCTCAAAAATAGCTGGTTCTAGTATTTTAATTGCAATTGTAGTTGCTATTATTTTAGGGGGTGCTTATAAAAAAGTATCTGTTTTTGACGCTTTTATAGAAGGTGCAAAAAATGGTTTTGAGGTAATTGTAAAAATTATACCTTATTTAGTTGCCATGTTAGTAGCCATACGTGTCTTTAGAGATAGTGGGGCAATGATATATATATTAAATGGACTCAGTTATCTTATTCAATTAACAGGAATGAATACTGAATTTGTTGGCGCATTGCCAGTTGCAATTATGAAACCATTAAGCGGGAGTGGGGCAAGGGGAATGATGCTAGATATTTTCCAAACACATGGACCGGATTCCTTTGTAGGAAAATTAGCTTCGATTTTTCAGGGTTCTGCGGATACCACTTTTTATATCATCGCTTTGTATTTTGGAAGTGTTGGTATTAAAAAAATAAGATATGCAGTTTGGGCAGGTTTATTTGCAGATTTAATTGGAGTTGTAATCGCCATTTTTATTGGCTATTCATTTTTCCATTAATATGCTATCAAGCAATTTTAAAAATTGATTGAGGGTTATTTGCCTTCACTCATTTTCAAAACTTCTATCCATTCATCTTCCTTAACAGTTTGAACTGAGAGTCTACCTAATCTAACCAAATCCATGTTTGATAGATTGGTATTAGCTTTGATGTCTGCTAGCTTAACAGGATGTTTTAATTTCTTATGAGGTGCAAAATCCACTGCTAACCATGCTGTTTCTTCTGTAGTAGGGTCTTGGTAGGCTTCCTTAACAACTTTCGCTATTCCTACTATTTCCATCCCTTCATTACTATGGTACCAGAAAGCTAGATCACCTTTTTTCATTGCTCTTAGGTTGTTTCTTGCCCCGTAGTTTCTCACGCCATCCCAGAATGTACGTTTATCTTTAGTGAACTGATCCCAGGAATATTTAAATGGTTCAGATTTGATTAGCCAATATGCCATAGCAGTAAATTTATATCACTTATAACAAGAAATAATATGAAATGTTGTCTAAAATTGGGACAATCTCAATATGATGTTAGTAACCACTTGCAAGTACATCTGCTAAATGAATCACCTTTATTTTTTGCCCATTATGGTTGATTCTACCATCCAGATGCATCAAACAACTCATGTCAGTACTAATAATATATTCGGCATTTGTCGCAATGGCGTTGTCGATTTTTTGATCTGCCATAGCCACACTAATTGTGTCATATTTAACTGCAAAGCTGCCGCCAAATCCACAACAGGTTTCCGTGTCATTCATTTCAACAATTTCTAAACCATGTACTTTACTTAATAAAGCTCTTGGTTCTGTTTTGATATTGCATTCTCTTAATCCTGCACAGCTATCATGATAGGTTGCTATCCCATTAAAAGATGCACCTAGGTCAGTGATATTTAAAACTTTTACTAAAAATTCAGATAGCTCCATAATTTGGGAAGCTACTTTTTTTGCTGG
>JACCDL010253003.1_pt1 | contig 12380 bp, 13 predicted proteins | sample 7441931 | NCBI WGS metagenome assembly JACCDL01 (sample SAMN15323437, study PRJNA562643) | freshwater metagenome | isolation source: river surface water | place: USA:Blue River Watershed | collected 2017-08-16 | reverse complement strand
GTAAATGTGCGGTTGATGTGGCTCGTTCGTGTAATTATGTGGGTGCGGGTACGGTAGAGTTTATCTTGGATGAAAAATTGAATTTTTATTTCCTGGAGATGAATACCCGATTGCAGGTTGAACATCCGGTTACGGAAATGATTACCGGTTTAGACTTGGTAAAAGAACAGATTAAGATTGCCAGGGGAGAAAAGTTGAGCTTTAAACAAGAAGATCTGGCAATTAAGGGGCATGCCGTGGAATTGCGTGTTTATGCTGAGGATCCGGCAAATAATTTCTTGCCAGATATAGGAACTTTGCAAACCTACCGCTTACCGCAAGGGCCCGGTGTTCGTGTTGATGACGGTTTTGAAGAAGGCATGGAGATCCCGATTTATTACGATCCGATGATTGCCAAGCTCATTACCTATGGTAAAAATAGGGAAGAAGCTATTGAGCGTATGATCAGGGCTATAGACGAATACCAGATTACAGGTATCGAGACTACTTTGCCTTTTGGCAAATTTGTGATGCAACATGAAGCTTTTACTTCAGGTAAGTTTGATACTCATTTTGTGAAAAATTATTTCCAGCCTGAAAACTTGATTGAAGAGAAGGTGGATGAAGCTTTTATTGCAGCTATCATTGCTGCACAGTTGATGCAGGAGAAACCTCAGCAAGGGAATTCTCCCACAGCGGTAAAACCTGAATCTGCCTGGAAAAAAAATAGAACCCAATTCTAATGTTTACCGGAATTATTGAAACCCTAGGTCAGGTAGAATCGCTGCAAAGCGAAGCTGGCAATCTTCATTTAACCATCAAGTCTGCTATTTCCGAAGAGTTGAAAATAGACCAGAGTGTAGCCCATAACGGTGTCTGCTTAACGGTTGTGGATTTAAAACCAGGTTGCCATACCGTTACCGCCATTACAGAAACGCTCAACAAAAGCAATCTTAGTCATCTTAACATAGGCGATCTAATAAACCTCGAACGTTGCATGCCCATGAACGGCCGTTTGGATGGTCACATTGTGCAAGGACACGTAGACCAAACCGCTACCTGTATTGCGGTAACTGAACAAAACGGAAGTTGGATTTATTCCTTTAAATACGATGCTGCACTCGGAAACATTACCGTTGAAAAGGGTTCCATTTGTGTAAATGGGATATCGCTGACGGTTTTTGATTCAAAAATCGATGGATTCTCGGTGGCCATAATTCCATATACCTACGAGCATACCAATTTAAAACAGGTTAACGCCGGTGATATCGTGAACCTTGAGTTCGATATCATTGGTAAATATGTTGCAAGGTTGATGCAGCATTCCTAAACTGCCGCAAAAATTAGCTAGTCAAAAATCTTACTTAGAATTATTCTGATTGTTTTCGGCAAGTTTTTTATGCTGATGGGTTTCGTATAAATTGTAAATGGCTAAAATCAGCACCCCAAAAACTACTGATGAGATAATTAGAAGTATATTGATTAAACCTTCAACTCCAAAGGAAAGCCGGATAAGAATGGTAGAAATAATGAAGCCTGAGTTTCTGAACACCTTGTGAAATTGGTCGGTATGCCGTAACGAAAAGAGCAATAAGAGCACATCAACCAAGATGAGAATGGTGAAAAATGTATCAAAAAAGATGTTGTTGATATTCGTTAGAGAAGCTCCTAAAGGTTGAATGGTAAAAAAGTTCTCAATGGTCCAGTTGACAAAGCTGTAGGAGCCTACAATCACCAGAAGGGGTACCAAACTAAGTGCTACAATTTTTTTAAATCGTAAAAAACGACTAAGCGCAGGTGTTGGTTGCTCATTGTTGAGATTTTGTTGATTTCTTTTACTCAATCTCATAAAAATGAAGATCAAGGTGAAAAGTACAACAGAGGCGATGATATCGAATGTGAATTGCAAATCATTCTTGATACCAAACCAATTGGAACTCAGTTCTAGGTGAGAAAGGTCTTTAAATACCCGCCTGATCACGATCAAGGTCATGATCTCGTACTGTTTACCAATATAGGTGGTTATTGATCTGGGTAAATTGTAAATGAGTAAATACACTTCATACACCAGGATGAATGAGAAGGGTGTGTAAATGGCACCGATGGGATTACCCAATAAGGCAGAATAATTTTGCAGATCAAGCACTCCAATTCTGCAAAGCAGAATAATAAGAAGGTGTAGTAAGAAACTGCCAATGGCAATTAACGTGATGATATGCTCACTTTTTGCTTTCGTTTTTTCGGACAAAAATAGCTGATATAATTTATCAACCAGAGAAATGGTGGCTGCTTGCATGATCTTTATCAATTAGGACAGAAGCCAAGCGGACAGCTTCTAAATGTTTATTGGTTTAGATAAAGATACTATTTTATTGTAATGAAAATTTAATTAACTCTCTATATACCAATTTATTAGGTTTTGCTAAATAGAGACGTAATAGAAAAATTGATTCCAGAAGAATAAAGGAAACTTATTCGATCTGTTTACCCTTCATGGCTTGTGCAATGGCCATATCCATTACGCGCTCGGCAAAAGGACGGGTATACTCATTAAGTTCGTCAATTTTTGAGTGGATGAGGTCTTTGTCGCCGGCATTTAAACTGGCTTTGAGTACCTGGATGTAGTTTTGTGTTTGTACGATCTCGTTTTCTTGTAAATAAGCTGAATTTTTCTCCAAAAAACGCTCGGCAGTGTACACCATTTGCTCAGCCTCAGTTCGGGCCTCGATGAGCATGCGTTGTTGTACATCGTCTTGTGCATGCTGAATACTGTCGAGTAACATTTGCTCCACTTCGTCATCGCTCAAGCCATACGTAGGTTTTACTTCAACCTCTTGCTTTATACCCGAACGAAGTTCGATGGCCTGTACGGTGAGGATGCCATCGGCATTTAGTAAGAAATTGATATCTACTTTAGGAAGGCCTGCCGGCATAGCTGGTATACCTTTCAACTCGAATTCGGCCAGTTTACGATTCTCACTTACCAAATCTCGTTCGCCCTGGAAAACAGATATTTTCATATTCACCTGCCCGTCTACCGAGGTTGTATACTGGCGGCCGGCTTTGGTGGGCACTTTAGAATTTCGGGGGATGATGACGTCCATTAAGCCGCCCATGGTTTCGATACCTAAGGAAAGCGGGGTAACATCCAACAATAAAATATCGCTGCGGTTTCCGGCCAAAATATCCGATTGGATGGCAGCTCCTAAAGCTACCACTTCATCCGGGTTAATTTGGTCGTGAACGGCTTTGCCAAAAAATTCGGCTACGCTTTGATTAACCAAAGGCGTACGGGTAGAGCCTCCAACCATAATCACTTCGTCAATTTGTTCAGGTTTTAAACCGGCATCACGTAGCGCATTCGCACAGCAATCAAGAGTTTGTTGTACCTTTTCGCTGATGAGCTCCTCAAACTTATTTTTGCTGATAGCTAATGGAATGCCGTTCAACGCATCGTTGTAAAGGTTCTGCGTGGTAAGGGCTTTTTTTGCTTCTTCGGCTTTTAAACGCAATCCTTGAGTTAAGGTTTGATCGTTTGCCAGGGCTTCTGCATCCAGTTTATTTTCGCTAATCCAGTAGTTTAAAATGGCCCGGTCAAAATCATCTCCACCCAAGAAAGTATCTCCGTTGGTAGCCAGTACTTCAAATATTCCATTCTGAATTTTCAGTATCGAAACATCAAAAGTTCCACCGCCTAAGTCGTACACTGCAATGGTTTTTTCTTCTTCTGGGTTTAATCCAATTCCATAGGCCAATGATGCAGCGGTAGGTTCATTAACGATCCGCAATACATCCAATCCTGCTAATTTCCCGGCATCGCGGGTAGCTTGGCGTTGGCTGTCGTTAAAGTAAGCCGGCACGGTAATTACAGCCCGGTTTACCGGAGTTTTCAGTGCATGTTCTGCTCGTTCTTTGAGTTCTTTGAGGATAAATCCGGAAAGCTCAATTGGGGTGAAGAATTTATCTCCAACCTTAATTTTGACCAAACTTTCGGTATTGTCGTCAATTACTTTGTATGAAAAGAAATCGCGGTAGCGTGCTATGTCCTGGTAAGAACGACCCAATAATCGTTTTACAGAAAAAATAGTGTTTTCAGGATCACTAATAAGGTATTCTTTTGCTTCATTACCCACTTTTACTGAGCCATCTCCATTGAAATGCACAATAGAAGGCACCAAAAGACCCTTACCGGTATCGTTAATTACCTGCGGGTTTCCATCGGGATTAATAAAGGCTACCAAACTATTGGTTGTACCTAAATCGATACCTACAATAAGGTCTTCTTTTTGCAAAGAACCGGTAGCTAAATTGATGGAAACTTTGGCCATAGGTTTTTAAATGGAGCACAAAGGTAATTATTTAGATTGAGTCTAAGTAGAATTGTAGTAGCTAGCTTGTCACTATGGGGTCAAGAGTTATGGTAATAGCAAAGCGGTAAAATGAGTCAGAAATGCTTAGTCTGGAGATTTTGCACCTTAAAAGACTATCTTTGCGCTTATGGCCCAAAGCTTCGAAGATTTTAAACTGAACCGGCAAATCCTGAACGCAATTGAGGAGGCGGGCTATACTGTGCCAACACCGATTCAGCAAAAAGCCATTGCACCTATTTTATCTGGGCAGGATATTATGGGCATTGCACAAACAGGAACGGGTAAAACAGCTGCTTATGTTCTGCCAATGCTCATGAAACTGAAGTATGCCCAAGGTAACGATGCCAGGGCATTGATTTTGGCTCCTACACGTGAGCTAGCCATGCAAATTGAGGAGAATATTCGTTTATTTTCAAAATATACCGATTTACGTACTGTCGTTATGTACGGCGGATTGGGCCCTAAAACACAAATTGCCGAGCTGCAAAAAGGAGTTGATATTTTAGTGGCCACACCGGGTCGATTTTTAGATTTGTATTTGGCGGGACATATTGTGACCAAGCAATTGCAATTTTTGGTGATGGATGAGGCCGATAAAATGATGGATATGGGTTTTATTGGCTCAATTCATCGCATTTTAGAGGTTGTGCCCCGTAAACGTCAAAACTTACTTTTTTCGGCAACGATGAGCGAACTGGTGGGCAAAATATCGGGCGATTTCCTGAAATTTCCTTTGCGTATTGAAGTAGCTCCTCAAGCTACACCGGCTCATACGGTTACTCAAGTTTTGTATCAAGTACCTAACCTTAAAACCAAACTCAATTTACTGCAGCAACTGCTACAGGATGATGAGTCTTTTCAGCGTTTGATTATTTTTTGTAAAACCAAGCAGGTGGCCGACAATATTTACCATTGGCTACTTAGAAAGTATGGCGAAGAGCAAGTTCGGGTTATTCATGCCAATAAAGGCCAAAATACCCGAATCAATTCTATTAATTCATTTAAAGAGGGCCATATTCGAATACTGGTGGCTACTGATGTGGCAGCTCGTGGCTTGGATGTGGCTGATGTAAGTCATGTGATCAATTTTGATGTGCCCATTGTTATTGAAGATTATGTTCACCGGATTGGGCGTACAGGCCGTGCTTTCAAAAGCGGAGAAGCCATCACGTTTTGCACTGAAGCCGAACAGTATTATGTGAAGAAAATTGAAAAGCTGATACGCCAGTCTATACCTAAAGCGGAACTACCAGCTGCCGTATTTGTTGAAGAAACACCCTTTGCTGAGCGTCAGAACATGGCTCGGGAAATTGATTTGCAAAAACGCAAAGATAATCCTGAATTTAAAGGGGCTTTTCATGAAAAAAAGCTTAAGAATACCAAGTCGAGTAAATCGAAATCATCCTCAAAGAATAACTCTTCTAAAAAGAATGCCAAGCGTTCCGGGAGATAATTCCTGCAAGTTTCTGTTTGTTAAGTTAAAATCTTGTTTTAATTCTGATTTAAGCATTTTTTACTCAAGGGCAATAAAAGGGTCCGATTGTCGTATTAATTATTAATTAATTAACGCAATGAAAAAGACGCTTTATGCAATCGTTTCGATTGCTCTACTTGGCATTTCTTCTCTGACATGTCACAAGAAATCCAACTCAGCTATTCAATTAGGTAGTTTTGCTGTGCTTCCTGTCGATTTGACTTATATCACCGGTTTGGTTCCTTTGGGTAATTTAAATCCTCCAGGACATACCTTTCCAACAGATCATATGTATTTTTACTTTTCGAACCAGGTGACAAGTTTCGACCTTAAGTCTCCTGGAAACCTTCATGTTATTCAGTTAGTCAGTCAGCGAATGAATCCCAATCAGCTGGATGAAAAAAAGGATTATACCATTATTTTGGGTTCGGGCTCTACTCGAATTCGCTTTGCACATGTAACCCAATTGCAAGGCAAATTACTGGATGCAGCTTCCAGTTTTTCGGCATCGGTTTGTGAAACAACTACAATTGGAGGTAAACAGTATGAAAAGTGTACCCTCAATGTAGATGTTAATGTTTCTGCCGGCGAGCTCATCGGTACCATTTATACCAATGTGCCTGGTCAGTTTGGTTTTGATTTGGGCATTTATGTTGACAATATCCCGGTTTGCCCCTTAGATTATTTCGACAGTGCAAGTAGACTGCAACTCATCAGTAAATTAGGGAGTCCTGATGGTTTGGTAAAAAGAACAGCCGAACCCCTGTGCGGTGAAGTAAATCAGGATATATTAGGGACTTTACAGGGAAACTGGATTCAGAATGGGTATGACTTTTACAAAGAATCGAACAATATCTCTTTTGCTAAAGATGCTGTAGAGCCCAATCGTTTATTTCTATCTATTGGTGACGCCGGCGTCTTGGTGCCTTCTGGGCTCTATGAAGTAATCAATATTCAATCCTCAGGTGTGATAGACCGAGCGTTTAAGGATGTAAAACCGGATGGAAAAGTTTATACCTACACTGTGAAAGTTTTTGAATCTGGTGTTTGGAAGAATCGTTCTATTTTGCTGCGCTTGGAAGACAACACACACCTGAGCCTGGAAGCCCGTGATGTAGACGCGAACGCCGTGCCCTATACGTTTACTGCAGCAAAAAAGTCTTATCATCGCTAACTTGATAGATCCTTTGCTAGTTTTGTAGCTGTGAGATCTCTGCGTTTAACTCCTTTAAATATCCTGAGTGGCATTTTATTAGCCGCAATCGTTTATTTATTGATTTCTGCAGACGATACCGGTTGGAGGCAGCTGGGTACGGTTCCACTGATCTGCCTGTTGGTGCTCAGTCTGATTTCAGATTTCCTATTTCGCTTTACACTCAATAACTTAAAACGAATTTGGATTGTTGAGTGCTTATTCCTCATCTTTGTGCTCCTCTTATTATTCATTATCCGGGGATTTTAATGTATGAAAAAAGCTGAAATCAAATTGACTATTGAGTTGGACGAACAGAATTTACCAGAAAACATCCTCTGGGAATCAACAGATTCTAAACAGAAGGAAGCACTTCCGGTAAAATCGATGATGCTGGCCTTATGGGATCACAACTACAAAAATACTTTGCGCATTGATTTGTGGACTAAGGATATGCCGGTAGATGAAATGAAGCGTTTTTTCTACGAAACCCTGCAAACCATGGGCGATAGCTTTTTAAAAGCAACAGGCGAAGAAGCCATTATTGGCGATCTACGTGATTACTGTGCACATTTTGCTGAGAAAATGCAGATTACAGAAAAGTAAATTTTTCTTGTTGTAACGCTTTCTTCCTATCTTCATACATCATGAAGACCGGACACACCATTCAAGATACATTCCGTAACTGGAAATACTTTATCAATCTGATACCAGCAGCTCTTGCCATTTTTGGCAATTTAAGTGGCTCCTGGTACAGCTTGACCAATTTTGTGTTCACTTTTGTGATTTTGGCGCTGTTGGAATTGGTGCTGCCTGAGGATAAGAATAACGAAGAGGGTCGGGACGATTTCTTGCCCGATCTGCTCATGCTGCTTGTAGTAATTACGCAGTTTGTTGCCATAGGAAGTTTAATTTATGCGGTGGCTACAGAAATTCTGACCGGGTTTTGGATTGCAGCCGCAGCACTTTCAACAGGTGTAGCCTCAGGTAGTCTGGGCATTGTTATCGCACACGAACTTATACATAAAAAAAGTCCGTTTTGGAATTTCTTAGGGCGCTTACTGTTGTTCACTGTATTTAATCCCTATTTCTACATTCACCATTTACGTATTCACCACAAATGGGTAGGCACCGGTAAGGATCCGGTGAGTGCTTTGCGGGGCGAAAGTTTTTACGCATTTTTTCTTCGAACTACCAAAGGACAACTAAGTCAGTCCATTAATTTAGAAAAAGAACGCTTAAATAAATTGGGTAAAAACCCTTTCGGGATCCAGAATTATGTCATTGCTGTTCTTGTAGGTGCGGTGTTGGTAACGGTGTTAATTTGGAGCTTTTTGGGCGTAAAGGTGGCCTTGGCAGTTTTACTTCAGGCACTTTTGGCTAATCTACTTTTGGAATACACCAATTACATTGAGCATTACGGTTTAACCAGAGATGAAAAAGAACGGGTAAATGAACTGCATTCCTGGCAAAGTGATCGCTTGGTAAGCCGTTATTTTTTAATTGATTTAAGTCGACATGCAGATCATCACTTTCATGCAGCCAAGCCCTTCAATACATTGGTTTCGTATGATAAAAGTCCGGTTTTACCGGGTGGTTATACCAGCATGTTTCTGCCTGCTTTAATTCCGCCACTTTGGTTCAAGTTGGTGGATAAACGTATTCCGGCTTAGGCCCCCCGTGTCAAGGTTTTGTGCAGACGGCGATATTTGTGCCTACTCTGTTTCAAATTTTTTCCTTCACCAGAAATCACACTGATATTCCCGTCAACTTCCAAAATAGCTAGTTTTACGTCAGCTATTTCCTGAACACCATGTTCGCGAATAGCTTGCTCTAACTCATCATGGGTGATACGCGTACGGGTTAAATGCTCTTGATCTACAGTACCCTCATGTATTAAAATAATGGGTTTATCTTCAATCAAGGCTTTAAATTTGGCTGATCTAAACATAATCAGTTTTAATACATGATTTAAACCGAAAAGTACCAAAGCAGCGACCAAACCGCCAGCCAGTGATGAATTTGAACCCACCATGGCATTTTGTACCGAGTTACTGATGAGGATGATAAACACCAGATCGGTGGTAGAAAGCTGTGAAAGTTCTTTCTTGCCAAAAAATCGAATGGCCAAGACCATAAAACCATAAACAGCGGCACTCCGTAAAACGATATCTAGGTAAGGGTTCATGTTATAAAAATAAGGAAGTTTGTCCAATGCCAATTATACGGGCTTCGTGTTCAAGTAACCATTTTTTGCGCCACAGTTCTCCGGCATAACCAACCAATTTTCCGGTACTGCCAATAACGCGGTGGCAGGGGACAGCAATTAATAAGTTGTTCTTTCCGTTAGCAGCGGCAATAGCTCGAATAGCCAGAGGATTTTTTAATTTAACAGATAAATCGGCATAAGAAATAGGATATCCGGCTTGGATGCTTTGCAAAGTTTCCCAAACTTTTTGCTGAAAGGGAGTTCCTTCTTGTTGCATCGGAAAAGAAAATGTTAAGTTTTCTCCCTTAAAATAAGCCTCTAACTGGGTTTTTGCGATTTCGGTTAGGACATTTGGACGAATATCTGATTTCTCTCTAAATTGTATTGAAAATACAGCAGAATGGTCTGCTTCAATTAGCAAATTGCCAATCGGAGTAGCTAGTTGATCACTAAACATGCCTTCAATTTACAATATTCGCTCTTGAAATACTTCCAGAAGCTAAAAAAAGTATCTTTGTCAACCATGAGTCTGTACCAACAGGTTAGAGCCCTACTCTATAAAGAAATTGTACTCGAGTGGCGATCACGCTATGCACTCAACGGTATTTTGCTGTATGTAGTTTCCACCATTTTTGTGTGTTACCTGTCTTTTCGTGGTCTGCAGGCTGTAACCTGGAATGCTTTATTCTGGATCATCATGCTTTTTGCTTCCATTAACGCGGTTACCAAAAGTTTTGTACAAGAAAGTCGGGGCAGGCAATTGTATTTTTATACCATTGCTTCTGCACAAGCCATTATCCTCACAAAAATTATCTACAATGTATTTCTATTGTTCCTATTAGCGGTTCTTGCGCTCTTTTTTTACGGAATAGTATTTACAAATCCTGTTGGAGATCCTGCGTTGTACCTACTGGCAGTGGTTTTAGGAAGTATCAGTTTTGCATCGGTATTTACCTTGATTTCGAGTATTGCATCAAAAGCTAGTAACAGCAGTGCCTTAATGGCCATTTTAAGCTTTCCGGTAATTATCCCCTTACTCATATTACTCATCAAGTTATCTAAAAATGCCATGGATGGCCTAGACCGTGCAAGTAGTTATAATGAAATTGCAGTTTTGCTGGCCATTAATCTAATCGTGATCACCGTTTCTTTGCTGTTATTTCCTTACCTTTGGCGAGACTAATTTTTAGTGCTATGCAAAAAAACTGGTGGAAAATTCTAGCCTCAGTTCTTATTCTATATTCCGTAATCGCGGGTTTTCTTTTTGAAGTACCACGCTTACCCATTCTCCACGAAAGTATCCGTAATCTGTATTTTCACGTTCCTATGTGGTTCACTATGATCGTTTTATACCTTATTTCGGTCATTTACAGCATTAAGTATTTGTCGTCGGGAGATGAAAAACACGATTTAATTGCTGTTGAAATGGTCAATACTGGAATTGTGTTTGGTTTTCTGGGTTTAGTAACTGGCATGATTTGGGCGAATTTCACTTGGGGTTCTCCCTGGCCAAACGATCCCAAACTAAACAGTGCAGCAATAGCCACATTGATGTACATGGCTTATATAGTGTTGCGTGGATCGATGGATGAAGAGCAGAAAAGAGCTAAAATTTCAGCTGTTTATAATGTTTTCGCATTTCCGGTAATGCTAGTTTTGCTGTTTATTTTACCCCGAATGACAGATTCTTTGCATCCTGGCAATGGAGGCAATCCGGGATTTAATTCCTACGATCTAGACAGCCAAATGCGTTTGGTTTTTTATCCGGCAGTTATTGGCTGGATTTTAATTGGTGTTTGGATCGCCAATATGAGATATCGTACACGTTTAATCGAAATCAATTCTTAATATGAGAGTAGTATTGCTAAGCTTGTTAAGCATCATATTTACATCTTTTTGTTCTTTTGCTCAAAATACCGATCAGGTAGAAATGGCCGATGGTTTACGGGCTTCTGGAATGATCTATGTAGTGGTGGCTGTAATAGCCGTTATCATTCTAGGAATGCTGATTTTCTTGTTCGGAATGGATAAAAGAATTAGTAAAATCGAAAAATCTGTTTCGAATAAAAACTGATTTTAAAACTTCTATTCGAAGATTTTTTAGAAAAACGTTGTAGTGTACACTATACACTCAGAAATTTTTATTTGCAGGTTTGGCTTTTTTTGATTCAAATTTGCATCAAAATTGCAAACCTATACAGTCAGAAAATTTAAAATTTAGTATATGTCTAATTCAAAAGGAGCAGCACATCAGGAACTGAGTTTTTTCGGAGATGTGTGTGAGTTTTTTGATCATGCAGCCCAGTTTACAAATTATCCAGCTGGATTACTGGACCAGATCAAATCGTGTAATAGTGTTTATCATTTCCGTTTCCCGATCAGAAAAGGGGATGGTATTGAAGTGATTGATGCCTGGAGGGTAGAGCACTCTCATCATAAATCGCCTACCAAAGGTGGTATCCGCTATAGCGATATGGTAAATGAAGATGAGGTAATGGCGCTGGCTGCCTTAATGACTTACAAGTGTGCCATTGTGAATGTGCCATTTGGTGGTGCTAAGGGTGGTATCAAAATCAACCCTAAAGATTATACCGTAGCTGAATTAGAAAATATAACTCGTCGTTATACGGTAGAGTTGACCAAGAAAAACTTTATTGGTCCTGCTATTGACGTTCCTGCGCCAGATTACGGTTCAGGCGAACGTGAAATGAGCTGGATTGCCGATACTTACCAAACCATGAATCCTGGTCAGTTAGATGCCTTGGGTTGCGTTACCGGAAAACCACTTGCTTTGCATGGTATTGCCGGTCGTCGAGAAGCTACGGGTCGTGGTGTTGCCATTGCAGTACGCGAATGTGTATCGGTTGCTGAAGACATGAAAGCCCTTGGCTTAACTCCTGGTTTAGCCGGTAAAAAAGTAATTGTACAAGGTTTAGGAAACGTTGGTTACCACTCGGCTAAATTCTTAGCTGAATTCGGAGCTACAATCGTGGGTTTATGTGAGTATGAAGGCGCCATCTACAATGAAAACGGTTTGGATATCGATGAGGTATTTAACCACCGCAAATCAACAGGTTCAATTTTAGGATTCAAAGGTGCCCAAAAAGAATTCAAAAAATCAACCGAAGGATTAGAGCAAGCTTGTGATATTTTGGT
>JACCDL010328432.1_pt1 | contig 12387 bp, 7 predicted proteins | sample 7441931 | NCBI WGS metagenome assembly JACCDL01 (sample SAMN15323437, study PRJNA562643) | freshwater metagenome | isolation source: river surface water | place: USA:Blue River Watershed | collected 2017-08-16 | reverse complement strand
CCTTAGGTCCAGGTGGTCTATCACGTGAGCGTGCAGGTTTCGAGGTTCGTGACGTACACTATACGCATTATGGTCGTTTATGTACCATTGAAACTCCGGAAGGACCGAACATTGGTTTGATTTCATCGCTTTGTGTGCATGCCAAAATCAACAATTTAGGTTTTATCGAAACGCCTTACCGTAAAGTGAAAGATGGTCGTGTAGTTGTAGAAGAACCTGTAGTTTATCTTTCTGCCGAAGATGAAGATGGTAAAACTATTGCTCAGGCCAATGCACAATACGATGATAAAGGAAAATTTGCCGATCCACGTGTAAAAGCACGTTACGAAGGTGACTTCCCGGTTATCGAACCAGAGCGTTTGGATTACATGGATATTGCCCCTAACCAAATTACCTCTATTGCCGCTTCGTTGATTCCGTTCTTGGAACACGATGATGCGAACCGTGCGTTAATGGGATCAAACATGCAACGTCAGGCTGTGCCTTTGTTGCGCCCTGAAGCACCAATTGTAGGTACCGGTTTGGAAGGCCGCGTTGCCAGCGATTCTCGTACCCTGATTAATGCTGAAGGCAATGGGGTGGTAGAATACGTAGATGCCAACGAAATCCGTATTCGCTACGAGCGCAATGCTGATGATGTGTTGGTTTCTTTCGATGGTGAAGTGAAATCTTATCCATTAATCAAATTCAAGAAAACTAACCAAAGTACCTGTATCAACTTGAAGCCTATTGTTAAAAAGGGTCAGAAAGTAGAAAAAGGACAAGTACTTTGTGAAGGATATGCTACTCAGAATGGCGAATTAGCCTTGGGTCGTAACCTGAAAGTGGCCTTCATGCCATGGCAAGGGTACAACTTCGAGGATGCGATCGTGATTTCTGAGCGTGTTGTATCTCAAGATATCTTTACTTCTATCCACATTGAGGAATTCGAACTAGAAGTTCGCGATACCAAACGTGGAGAAGAAGAATTAACTCCAGATATCCCTAACGTTTCTGAAGAGGCTACAAAAGACTTGGATGAAAACGGGGTTATCCGTGTTGGTGCAGAGGTGAAAGAAGGTGACATCCTGATAGGTAAAATTACTCCAAAAGGAGAGTCTGATCCTTCACCAGAAGAGAAATTATTGAGAGCCATTTTTGGTGATAAAGCAGGTGATGTGAAAGATGCATCTTTGAAAACGCCTCCTTCTATCAACGGTGTGGTAATCGATACCAAACTATTCTCAAGAGCTAAAAAGACTACCAAAGCTGAAGAAAAAGCATTGGTTGAAAAATTAGACGCTCAACACGATAAAGCAGTTAAAGATTTGCGTGATAAGTTGGTTGAAAAACTATTCACAATTGTGAACGGAAAAACTTCTCAGGGAGTGTACAATGTTTACAAAGATATGCTTGTTGCCAAAGGTGTGAAATTTACGCAGAAAGTATTGGCTGATTTAGATTTTGCCAATATCAATCCAACTAAATGGACAACCGATGAGGATAAAAACGAGCTAATTAAGCAAGCTTTACACAACTACAATATTAAACTGAATGAAGAATTAGGTGCTTACAAACGTGAGAAATTCGCGATTACCGTAGGTGATGAACTTCCTTCAGGTATCGTACAAATGGCTAAAGTTTACATCGCTAAGAAACGTAAGTTGAAAGTGGGTGATAAAATGGCCGGTCGTCACGGTAACAAAGGTATTGTAGCCCGTATCGTTCGTGATGAGGACATGCCGTTCTTGGAGGATGGTACACCGGTTGATATCGTATTGAACCCACTAGGGGTGCCTTCACGTATGAACTTGGGTCAGATCTACGAAACTGTATTGGGTTGGGCTGGAAAAGAATTGGGTATGAAATTCTCTACTCCAATTTTTGACGGTGCAACACATCATGAAGTGGAAGACTGGGTAGCTAAAGCCGGATTGCCAGCTTCAGGGAGAACTTACCTGCACAATGGTTTAACCGGTGAACGCTTCGATCAGCCAACTACAGTAGGTATCATCTACATGCTGAAATTAGGTCACATGGTTGACGATAAGATGCATGCCCGTTCAATCGGTCCATACTCATTAATTACACAGCAGCCATTGGGTGGTAAAGCCCAGTTTGGTGGTCAGCGTTTTGGTGAGATGGAGGTTTGGGCCTTAGAGGCATTTGGTGCTGCAAACATCCTTCAGGAGATCTTAACCGTGAAATCTGATGATGTAATTGGCCGTGCCAAAACTTACGAAGCGATTGTTAAAGGTGAAAACTTACCAACACCATCTGTTCCTGAATCATTCAACGTATTGGTTCACGAATTAAGAGGTTTAGGTTTAGATATCACATTAGACTAATAGTATTGAGTATGAAGTATTGAGTATTTAGACTAGGGCGTTTAGCCATCTAACTACTCACTACTTGATACCAAGTACTCAAAATAAAAGAGCTATGTCTTACAAAAAGGATAATAAAATCAAAAGTAACTTTACGCAAGTTACCATCAGCTTAGCATCTCCAGAATCAATTCTAGAGCGTTCAAGCGGGGAAGTTTTAAAACCAGAAACGATCAACTACCGTACCTACAAGCCGGAACGTGATGGTTTATTCTGCGAGCGTATTTTCGGTCCTGTTAAGGATTACGAGTGCCATTGCGGTAAATACAAGCGTATTCGTTACAAAGGTATCGTCTGCGACCGTTGCGGTGTGGAGGTAACCGAGAAAAAAGTACGTCGTGAGCGTATGGGACACATCAACCTGGTTGTTCCTGTGGCACATATCTGGTACTTCCGTTCATTGCCGAACAAAATCGGTTATTTATTAGGCTTGCCTACTAAAAAACTTGATTTAATCATTTATTATGAGCGTTATGTAGTTATCCAGCCGGGTGTTAAAGAAGCAGATGGCATCCAAGCCATGGATTTCTTAACCGAAGAAGAATACCTGGATATCTTAGATACCTTACCAAAAGAAAATCAATATTTAGACGATAAAGATCCTCAAAAATTTGTCGCTAAAATGGGTGCTGAGGCCTTAGTTGACTTGTTAGGCCGCTTAGACTTAGATCAATTATCGTACGATTTACGTCACCAAGCAGCTAACGAAACTTCTCAGCAACGTAAAAACGAGGCTCTAAAGCGCCTACAAGTGGTAGAATCTTTCCGTAGTGCGAACGATCACATTGAAAACCGCCCAGAGTGGATGATTGTGAAAATCGTACCTGTTATTCCACCAGAATTACGTCCATTGGTGCCATTGGAAGGTGGTCGTTTTGCCACTTCCGACTTGAACGATTTATACCGTCGAGTTATCATCCGTAATAACCGTTTAAAACGATTAATCGAGATCAAAGCGCCAGAAGTAATCTTACGTAACGAAAAACGTATGTTACAAGAGGCGGTTGACTCTTTATTCGATAACTCACGTAAAGTGAATGCGGTTAAAACCGAAGGTAATCGTGCCCTGAAATCACTTTCAGACATTCTGAAAGGTAAACAAGGCCGTTTCCGTCAAAACTTATTAGGTAAACGTGTAGATTATTCAGCCCGTTCGGTAATTGTGGTTGGTCCAAACCTAAAATTACACGAGTGCGGTTTGCCAAAAGATATGGCTGCTGAGTTGTACAAACCGTTCATCATCCGTAAGATGATTGAAAGAGGAGTTGTAAAAACTGTAAAATCGGCCAAAAAGATTGTAGATCGTAAAGATCCTATCGTTTGGGATATTCTGGAAAATGTGCTTAAAGGACACCCGGTATTACTAAACCGTGCACCAACATTGCACCGTTTGGGTATCCAAGCCTTCCAGCCAAAACTGGTAGAAGGTAAGGCAATCCAATTGCACCCATTGGTATGTACCGCGTTCAACGCCGACTTTGACGGTGACCAGATGGCGGTTCACTTACCATTGAGCAATGCCGCTATTTTGGAGGCTCAAATGTTAATGTTGGCTTCGCACAACATTTTGAACCCTGCTAACGGTACCCCAATTACCGTTCCTTCTCAGGACATGGTTTTGGGTTTGTATTATACCACTAAAGGCCGTAAAACCGATGCTACCCGTGTAGTTAAAGGGGAAGGTTTAACTTTCTATTCAGCCGAAGAGGTAATCATTGCTTACAATGAGAAAAAAGTAGATCTGCATGCTTTCATTAAGGTGAAAGCCAATGTGAAAGAGAAAGACGGATCTATCGTAAATAAATTGATCGAAACTACTGTTGGACGTGTGTTGTTTAACCAGGTTGTTCCAACCGAAGTAGGTTACATCAACGAACTATTAACCAAAAAATCACTACGTGATATCATTGGTGAGGTAGTAAAAACAACTGGTATGGCTCGTGCAGCCCAATTCTTGGATGATATCAAAGAATTAGGTTTCCAAATGGCATTCCGTGGTGGTTTATCGTTCAACTTACAGGATTTGAATATTCCTGACGAGAAAGTGAAATTGATCGATCAGGCTTCTAAAGAAGTAGAAGAAGTAATGAATAACTATAACATGGGATTCATTACCAACAACGAGCGTTACAACCAAATTATCGATATCTGGACTCGTATCAACAACAAGTTGACGGCGAACGTAATGGATATCTTGTCTAACGATAACCAAGGATTTAACTCTGTGTATATGATGTTGGATTCAGGAGCTCGTGGTTCGAAAGAGCAGATCCGTCAGCTATGCGGTATGCGTGGTTTGATGGCTAAGCCTCAAAAATCAGGTTCAGGTGGTGAAATTATCGAAAACCCGATCTTATCTAACTTTAAAGAAGGTTTATCGGTATTAGAGTACTTCATTTCAACCCACGGTGCCCGTAAAGGTTTGGCAGATACGGCTTTGAAAACTGCGGATGCGGGTTACTTGACTCGTCGTTTACATGACGTTGCTCAGGATATGATTGTAGGTGAAACTGACTGTGGTACTTTAAGAGGTATTTACACCACAGCCCTGAAAGATAACGAGGATGTTGTTGAACCGTTATACGATCGTATTTTAGGACGTACCTCATTACACGATGTATTTGATCCGCTAAGTGGCGAATTAATCGTTGCTTCTGGTCAGGATATTGACGAGGATATCGCTAATAAAGTTGAAAACTCTGCATTAGAAGGTATCGAAATCCGTTCGGTATTAACTTGCGAAAGCAAACGCGGTGTTTGTGCGCTTTGCTACGGACGTAACTTATCAACCGGTAAGCGTGTTCAAGCCGGTGAAGCTGTCGGTGTAATTGCCGCTCAGTCAATTGGTGAGCCGGGTACACAGTTAACACTTCGTACCTTCCACGTGGGTGGTACGGCGTCTAACATTGCTGCCGAATCGCAAATCAATGCGAAATTTGAAGGGGTAATTGAGTTTGAAAATGTTAGAACAGTTACCCTAGATACCGAAGATGGTAAAGTGGAAGTAGTATTGGGTCGTTCAGGTGAATTCCGTATTGTAGAGCCAAAAACAGGTAAAGTTATTGTAACCAATAACATCCCTTACGGTGCGCACTTATTCGTTAAGGATGGTGCAAAAGTTGCTAAAGGCGATCGTATCTGTTCATGGGATCCATACAATGCGGTAATCATTTCTGAGTTTGCCGGTAAAGTTCAATTTGAATCAATCATTGAAGGCGTTACCTTCCGTGAAGAATCGGATGAGCAAACTGGTCACCGTGAAAAAGTAATTATTGATACCCGTGATAAAACCAAAAACCCAGTTATCCAAATCACAGATAAGAAAGGTGTATTGGTAAAAGGATACAATATCCCGGTAGGTGCTCACATTGCTGTTGACGAAGGCGATACTGTTCAAACGGGTCAAATCATTGTGAAGATTCCTCGTTCTACTGGAAAAACACGAGATATTACCGGTGGTTTACCACGTGTAACCGAATTGTTTGAAGCACGTAACCCATCTAATCCTGCGGTTGTAACCGAGATTGATGGTGTGGTAACCTTAGGTGGTGTGAAACGTGGTAACCGTGAAATTTCGATCGAGTCTAAAGACGGACAAGTGAAGAAATACCTGGTACCATTGTCTAAACACATCTTGGTTCAAGATAACGACTTCGTGAAAGCGGGTATGCCATTATCAGATGGGTCTATTTCTCCAGCAGATATTCTGGCCATTAAAGGTCCAGCTGCTGTTCAGGAGTACTTGGTTAATGGTATTCAAGAGGTTTACCGTTTACAAGGGGTAAAAATCAACGATAAGCACTTTGAGGTAATTGTACACCAAATGATGCAGAAAGTGTTGATTGAGGATCCAGGACATACACGTTTCTTAGAAAACGAAGCTGTAGATCGTTGGGATTTCATGGAAGAAAATGATGCTATTTTCGACAAAAAAGTAGTTACCGATCCAGGAGATTCTACCAACTTGAAAGCTGGTCAGATTGTATCATTACGTAAACTGAGAGACGAAAATTCACAGTTGAAACGTAAGGATATGAAACTGGTTGAGGTTTGCGATGCAATTTCTGCTACGTCAAGCTCTATTTTGCAAGGTATCACCCGTGCTTCATTGGGAACTAAATCATTCTTCTCCGCAGCTTCCTTCCAGGAAACTACTAAAGTGTTGAATGAGGCAGCAATAAGTGGTAAGGTAGATAAATTGTTGGGCTTGAAAGAGAACGTAATTGTTGGCCACTTGATCCCTTCAGGTACCGGTTTGCGTGACTACGATCGTATTATCGTAGGTTCTCAGGAAGAGTACGACAAACTGATGGCTTCTAAAAATGAAGAAGTAGAGGAAGAAGCATAAGCATAAGCTTTAACCCTAATCATACGGAAAGGTCTCTTAATTTCGATTAAGGGACCTTTTTTAGTTTGACGCTATTTTTGTAACTTTATAGAAAGTTATACCAATGGTTGTTACAGAAACACAACTTTTTCAGATTTTGAAAAATAAGCTGGGCGAAAAAGAAGCTCAAACTTTAGTTACTTTTGTTCAGGAAGAAGTAAAAGCAGAATTGAACAGAGAAACAGATGTTTTGGCTACCAAGCAAGATGTTTTTGGAGTCAAGGAGGATATCTACATTTTAAAAGAAGATTTGGCAAATGTCAAATCTGATTTGTTACGAACAGTCTATACGGTTGGTTTGGTACAGTTTTTAGCAATTATTACCTCTGTACTAATGATCGTTAATTTTATGCTTAAATAACATCATCAACTAATTTTTTGAAAGTCCTCTCTTTATCGAGCGGACTTTTTTATTTTTAAACTATGGAAGAGCAAAACGAAAATCAATTAAATATCGAGTTGTCGGAAGAAACTGCTGAAGGTATTTATTCTAATCTGGCTATCATCACTCACTCAAACAGTGAATTTGTTTTGGATTTTATTCGGGTAATGCCCGGTGTTCCTAAAGCAAAAGTGAAATCTCGGGTTATTTTAACTCCCGAACACGCCAAACGTTTTTTAAGAGCTTTAGAAGACAATATTGAAAAATTTGAATCTATTAATGGTCGTATTAAAATTAATGAAGAGCCGCCGGGCTTTCCGATGAATTTTGGCGGACCTACTGCTCAAGCTTAGTTATGAGAGCACAACTCAATAAACTTATCTTAGGTAAACCCAATTCGAAATCCAGGGCTCCTGTACAAAATAGTCTTCTGGAACATCTCCAAAAGATTAAACTGGTTTGGCATGGCGAATTGTATGAGGATTTTGGCATAGAACGAGTTTTCAGGCTGTTCTTAATTTCTGCAAAATTACTGTTTCCTGGTATTTACCTTCAATGGCTCTTTGGTAAAGGAGAGTACTTAGCCACAAAACTGACAGGAGAATTTTATGTTTACTTAAAAACGTTACTTCCGCTATTTATTTTGATTTATGGTGGTAATACCATACCTGTTTTTCAAGTTTTGAACGTTTATATGCTGGCAGAAACATTGATTTATATCTTCAATAAGATTTATGTTTCTGAACACGAGGAAGAAACTGCGCATAAGCGTTCAATTTTACTCTTATTCTTCAACTACGTGGAAGTTATTTTGGCTTTTGCTGTGATTTATTCAGGAGGGAACTATCTTAATATAACGCTTAATCATTATATCGATGCGATTTATTTCAGTACGGTAAGTGGAGCAACAATTGGGTATGGTGATATCTATCCGGTTACTAAGACAGGCAAACTTATTGTGATTTGTCAGACGTTTACTTCGCTGTCTTTTATCGTACTCTTCTTTAATTATTTTGGCTCAAAGATTCGTCGTTAGTTGTTATCCGCCATTTTTTGTTCAATGGTTTGGATGATTAGTGAGGTTTGCTGAGGCTCAAACCAAGTGATCTCAGTATCTCTTCTAAACCAAGTGAGCTGGCGTTTTGCGAAGTTCCGAGTATTCTGTTTTATTTTTTCAACAGCTTGTTCTAAACTGCATTTTCCGTCCAAATAGTCGTATAATTCTTGATAGCCTACCGTTCGCAGGGCGTTTTTATCCCGGTAGGGTAGCAGTGCTCTGACTTCCTCAAGGAGTCCGGCATCCATCATCAAATCCACGCGTTGGTTAATTCGGTCGTAGAGTTTCTGCCGATCCATATTCAGGCCAATTTTTACGATATCAAATGGCCTTTGCTTGATAGATTTTGTTCTAAGTTCAGAAAAGGTTTTTCCAGTGCTTAGACACACCTCTAGTGCTCTGATAAGGCGTTGAGGGTTTTGGGTATCAACCGATGAGAAATAATCTGGATCTAGTTCGCGGAGTTGTTGTTGCAGCACCTCGAGACCCTCCGTTTCAAATCGCCGATTAAGCTGATCTCTAACTTCTTGGGATGCTTTGGGTAGTGCATCAAAGCCTTGGGTAATGGCGTTAATGTACAAGCCAGATCCGCCTACTAAAATTGCAACGTTTTTTCGCTTAAACAGCTCAATAAGCAACTCAATACCTTGTTTCTCAAAATCGCCTACAGAAAAATCTTGTGCTACGGAGTGTGAGTCGATAAAATGATGCACTGCAGCATTCAGCTCCTTTTTTGTGGGCTTGGCTGTGCCAATACTCATTTCTCGGTAGAACTGACGTGAATCGGCAGAAATAATCTCGCTATCGAAATGTTGCGCCAACTGAATGGCCAATTCGGTTTTACCAACAGCCGTAGGCCCAATAATCGTGAGGAGTGTGGGCATTTTGTAGACTAATAATCGTCTCGTTGATAGTCGTCTGAATCGTAATTCTCATTATCAGAGAATTCATCCATAAATTCATCGTCTTCTTCGTGTTCCTCTTGCGTCTCATGATGAGTGTCGTCGCTGCTAGATTTTCCTGGATTGTCGATGCTCATTTCGTCTACATCCAAATCTTCTACATCTTCCAATTGTTCAGGATCAAACTCTAGGCCATCTAAGAAGTCAAAATCATTTACCAATTTGCTGGTTGTAGTACCCGCCTGAGGAACAACTACACTGCCGGGTATTTTAGGAGCCGTACCTATACTTTTTACCAAAGCAGGGTAGGTGTTGTTATCTTCATTTAATAGGATTTTAATCAATTCCACATGAAAATCGAATGGACGATCAAAATTATAGGTGTAGTAGAATTTTTGATGGGGATCATCGATAAAGCCACTTAGCTTAGATTTGTCCATCAAGCTCACACCTCGTTCTAGCTTTCTTTCAGTGGGCATAAACGCAATTTCCTGTCCCTTATTCCAGAAGTCGTTACTCACATAAAATGAGGAAGAAACTTCTACCGGGTAACCTGTGCTGGCATGAATAGCTCGGTGTAAATCTTCAAATGTTTGGTTAGATTTGATATCGATCTCCCGAATCACATCGTCGTAATCTTCAAATGAAACTTTAAATCTGTAAATGGCCATGTATTGATAAAAACTAGTTCACAAAATTACTAATTGCGCATCGAATAACAGTTTCGTGCTGATAAAGTTTCAGACCTTGAGGTCTTTGACGGGTTTGAGACCAAGCTCAATTCCTTTGTTCAGCATAAAATTCAACGCTTCTTCTCTGGAGTTTTTGATCTCACCCTCCAGAATAGCTTCTCTAATTTGATTTTTAATTAAGCCCACTTCACGACCTTCTTTTATTCCGAAGGCACTCATAATATCGTTACCACTCACCGGAGGTTGCCAGTTTCGAATCTGATCCCGCTCCTCCACATCTTTCAATTTTTGTTTCACCCGCTCAAAATTCTGGCGGTATTTCTTCATTTTATATTCGTTCTTCGTAGTCACGTCGGCATGACACAAGAGCATTAAGTAATCGATATCATCACCTGCTTCGAACAGCAAACGGCGTACCGCCGAATCGGTAATTTGATCCTGAGCTAAAACGATAGGACGCAGATGTAATTGTACAAGCTTTTGCACCATTTTCATTTTTTCATTCTGAGGCAGTTTCAGCTGAGCGAAAATTTTAGGCACCATTCGGGCTCCTTTATCTTCATGTCCATGAAAAGTCCAGCCATGATTGGGGTCAAATCGTTTGGTTGGGGGTTTGGCAATATCGTGCAAAATGGCAGCCCAGCGTAGCCAAAGGTCATCACTGGTTTGTGAAATATTATCCAGCACTTCCAAGGTATGGTAGAAATTATCCTTATGCGATTTTCCGTTGATGGTTTCCACGCCATGGAGTTTGGCCATTTGCGGAAAAATAAGTGCTAATAATCCGGTATCAAATAAATACTTGAACCCAATTGAAGGTTTATCTGCCAAGATGATCTTGTTCAACTCGTCGCTAATTCGTTCCTGAGAAACGATTTTAATGCGCTCTGTCTGCGATTTGATGGCTTGGATGGCCATTGGATCAATTTGGAAATTGAGTTGTGTAGCAAAGCGAATAGCACGCATCATCCGAAGCGGGTCGTCTGAGAAGGTTTCAGCTGGATTTTGTGGTGTACGGATCAGTTGATTTTCCAGATCGGTTAATCCCTGAAAAGGATCTAATAATTCGCCATAATTGGCCTTATTCAGACTAATGGCTAATGCATTGATGGTAAAATCTCTCCGAAGCTGATCGTCGGCTAAGGTTCCGTCTTCCACAATCGGCTTCCGCGAGTCAAACCGATACGATTCTTTTCGGGCGCCTACAAACTCTATTTCCAGATCTTGGTAACGCAGCATCGCAGTGCCAAAGTTTTTGAATACCGATACCTTGCACTTGAGGGCTTTTCCAACAGCCTCGGCAAACTCTATACCTTGTCCAATTACCAGTATGTCTACATCTTTAGAGCTGCGCTTGAGAAAAATATCACGTACGTAACCGCCAATAACATAAATCTCTGCGCCACTTTGTGTAGCCAATGACGATAAATGCTTAAAAATGGGATGTTGTAGGTGTTTTTTCATTGCCCCTCAGATCTTCAAAAACAATTCAAAAGAGCGTATATTCTTTTGAATTTTCAAATACAGTATTTATTTACGGATAAAAGAGAACCTGCCGTCGGGTTCCAGTTTCATAATGGTTGAAGGTGTTTTTTCTGCCATGTCGTATTGTTCCCAGTTCACTACATAATCTACTCCGTTTAAAACATCTTCTTCAATATCTGCAAAATTTTTAGGAGCCGGATTTCCACTGGTATTGGCTGAAGTGGAAACAATAGGCAGGCGGAATCGTTGAATTAGCTGTTCGCAAAACGGATATTTAACAATGCGTATCCCTATGCTGCCATCTTCATTAATGACATTCGGAGCTAAATTTTTAGCACCGGAGTAGATAATGGTTAAGGGTTTCTCGGCATATTCAATCAAATCGTAAGCAATTTCCGGAACTTCACGAACGTAGCCGCCAAGTTTATTTTCATTATCAAGCAGTATAATCAAACTTTTTGAAGCGATTCTCCCTTTAAGTTCTTGTACTTTTTTCACGGCCTGCTCATTGGTCGCATCGCAGCCAATACCCCAAATGGTATCTGTAGGGTACAGGATTGTTCCACCCGATTTTAATACTTCTATTGCTTTAGCAATTTCTTCTCTCAAGGCCATAGTTAGTGCTTCAGTACTTGTTTGTAGGTTTTCATCCACTCTTCAGCTATGAGTTGATCTTGGAATTTTTGGACATACCTAAAGCCATCATAAGCCATTTTTTTGGCAATGTGGGGATGATTTAGCACCTGTTCGATGGCTTGTTTCAACTCCTCAACATTGTCTGGATCAATATAGGTAGAACCGGCTCCGCCAGCTTCGGGAAAACAGCTCCCGCGACTGGTAATGACCGGAGTTTTAGAAAATAAAGCCTCGATAATTGGAATGCCAAATCCTTCAAAACGAGAGGGATAAACAAACACTTGAGCCGATTGATAGAAAATGGCAAGTTCTTCTTTGGTTAAACCTTTTAAGAAGCTCACCTTGTGTTCCAGCTTTTCTTGCGCCAGGTATGCCCTAATCTTTTTGGCATAAGCCGTTTCCCGGCCAACTAACACCAAATGGATATCCAGATCTCGGATCGCTTTTACAATGCTCCAGGCATTTTTACGGGGCTCAATG
>JACCDL011344983.1_pt1 | contig 12388 bp, 13 predicted proteins | sample 7441931 | NCBI WGS metagenome assembly JACCDL01 (sample SAMN15323437, study PRJNA562643) | freshwater metagenome | isolation source: river surface water | place: USA:Blue River Watershed | collected 2017-08-16 | reverse complement strand
CCAACCCAAACGGGTTGACCAACGCCACTGTGACAAACGCTGTCCAGCAACGGGGATTCGCCACAACCAACGCATCACAGCACCCGCAGGAACCAACAAGATATCGGCGGGAACCCAGGTGCGGTAGTTCAGCGCGATGTATCCACCAGGCTTCACCACACGAAGAGCTTCGGTTGTAAGACGAAGAGCATCACTTGCCTTGCAGTGTTGCAGTGTGATGTACGAGAACACCACATCCACTGAGTTATCAGGCATGTTGATGGAACTGCCATCCGCGATGTGCACCGTGCGCAATGCGCTGACCTTGCCGAAACGAGCAACGGTTTCGCGACAACGCTCAAGGAATGCCGCGTCAACATCGGTGGCAACCACTGAATCGAAACGACGTGACAACGCAGCTGTCATTCGACCAATGCCGGAACCAATCTCCAGAACGGAAGATTGTGGAGCAACAGCGGACCAGTTGAATCGGTCGAGATAGATATCAACTTCAGCATCACCTGTTTGCACGAATTCTTCGAGAGTGAGCGATGCGCCGGTCTGGTTATTGAATACCCAACCCGTATCACGAACCACTTCGTCAGCGTTGCGACGCATCTCTGCGCGGGTGCCAGCTGCACGCCACGGGATGATCTGTCGACGAAGTGCCATTAGTTGAGTATTGCAGGCTCGTTACTTGCGTTCGGGCAATGGTGCTGAATAAGCAGTACCAGAGTCCAAATCAAATGCCGTGTGTAATGAACGAACAGCGGCTTCCATGTCAGATGATGACACCACAACAGACACGCGAATGGTGCTGGTGGAAATCATGTGAATGTTGATGTTGTTGTCCGCGAGTACACGGAACATCTTTGCGGCGATACCTGGGCTGGTCTTCATGCCTGCACCCACCAATGACACCTTGGCAATCTCAGAATCGTGTGTCACGCCTTGTGCACCAATTTCAGTTGCCACGCGAGAGACAATCTCTTCGGCAATCTTCATGTCGGCTTTTGGCATCGTGAAAGAAATGTCGGTGAGACCTTCCTTCGATGTGTTCTGCACAATCATGTCGACATTGATGTTTGCGTTGGCAAGGTTTTCAAACAATGCAGCAGATACACCAGGGCGGTCAGGCACACCAACAACGGTGACCTTCGATTCGCTGGCGTCGTTAACGACGCCGGAGATGATGGGCTCTTCCATGGAAGTGTCTCCTTGTGATTTTTCTGCGCTCACCCATGTGCCGTGCTCCCATGTGAAGCTGGAACGAACATGAATAGGAACGTTGTGATTGCGAGCGAATTCCACTGAACGCAATGCGAGAACTTTGCTACCGACGCCTGCCATCTCGAGCATTTCATCGAACTGCAAGCGTGTGAGCTTGCGCGCTTGTGGTGCAATGCGAGGGTCGGCCGAGAAGACACCTGTGACGTCGGTATAAATCTCACACACATCGGCATTCAGAGCAGCAGCGAGTGCGACGGCCGTGGTGTCACTACCGCCGCGACCAAGCGTGGTGATTTCATTGTTGGTGGAGACACCTTGGAAGCCGGCGACAACAACGACCTTGCCCTGTGACAATGCATCGCGAACTCGCTCACCAGTGACTTCGAGAATCTTCGCCTTCGTATGAATGGTGTCGGTGATGATGCCTACCTGAGAACCCGTGAAACTGACCGCTTCAACACCGATGCCGGCGAGCGCCATGGAGAGAAGCGACATCGAGATGCGCTCACCAGTGCTCAGCAACATGTCCAATTCGCGACCGGGGTGCACATCGGATACCGCGTTGGCGAGCGAGAGAAGGTTGTCGGTGCTCTTGCCCATGGCTGAAACGACCACGACAACGTCATTTCCGTGCTTGCGCGTGAAGGCAATGTGGTCCGCGACCGACTTAATGCGATCAGGGTCTGCGACCGACGTGCCGCCATATTTCTGAACAATGAGTGCCACCGATGGAAGAGGCTACCCGTGAGGTACTAACCTGCCGACTTCGTGGGAACAGATAAAAGAGAACGCCAAAAAGCCAACCGTGATCGCGCCCGTCAGGAACGCATCCGTCAACAACAGCGGAAAAAGGTCACCAAGCGTGGACTCATCTTCGGTTTGGGCATACCCGCCATCGTCCTCGCATTGTTTGCCATCTCTGGCGCATTTGGTGGCGATGACGTTGCAGCACCCGCTGCTACAACCGCAGCAAGCGACTCAACATCGGCACCGACCAACACTGAACCGACAAATGCACCTGCCGTAGAGGGCGGGAAAACAGTCTGTCCAAAGACTGACGGCACTCAGGTTCGCGCTGGGGCATTTACGGCCGCCATTCAGGACTGCATCGACAAGTCAAAGTCCTACACCGCAACCTTTGACACTTCGGAAGGCTCAGTGGTCGTTGCTCTCGACACCAAAAATGTGCCGAACACCGTCAATAACTTCGTCTCATTGTCCCGTTACAAGTACTACAACGGCACCACCATCTTCCGCACTGACCCCTCGATTGACATCATTCAAGGCGGCGGTTTCAGTGCGTCCGACAGCATTGGCTACACGATCAAGGATGAAGGCGCAGGCTTCAAGTATTCCGAAGGCGATCTCGTCATGGCACGTACCGGAGCCCCCGACTCAGGTGGAGCTCAGTTCTTCTTCGCCACCGGTCCGAACGTCTCCAAGCTTGATAGTCAGGGCACATACGTCACTTTTGGCAAGGTCAGCAAAGGTCTCGATGTTTTGAAGAAGATCATCGCCCTTCATGAACCCACCTCCAATGGTTTGGGCGGCCAACCCAGCCGTACCGTCACGGTGAACAGCATCACCATCACCGAAAAGTAGGCCCACCTGCCTGCGGGTTCTTCCAAAAGAAGGGCCTGTTGTTAGCCTCGCGAGTACTCATTCGGGAGGTTTGACATGAAGACAATCGGTATTTGCGGCTCAGGCATCATGGGTTCCGGCTTGGCAGAAGTAGCTGCCAAGGCTGGTTACACCGTCATCGTTCGCTCACGCAGTGCTGCCACAGCACAGGCGATGATCACCTCCATCGAGCAGGGTCTCGACAAGCAGGTGCAGCGCGAGAAGATTTCCGCAGACGACAAGGCAGCAATCCTTGCTCGCTTGTCTGCAACGGACAAGGTGTCCGATCTTGCTGATTGCGATCTCGTCATCGAGTCAGTCGTTGAAGACCTCGACGTCAAGAAGGCTCTCTTCGCAGAACTCGACAAGGCAGTGAAGCCAAGTGCGATTCTCGCCACCAACACCCGCACCCTTCCTGTTGTCGAAATGGCAATGGCCACGGGTCGCCCCGACAAGGTGTGCGGCATTCACTTCTTCAACCCTGCAACAGCAATGCCATTGGTGGAAGTTGTTCGTCCCATTACTGCATCCGATGAAACCATCGATGCTGCAAACGCATTCACTGCACAGTGCGGCAAGAACGGCGTGCAAGTAAAGGACCGCGCAGGCTTCATCGTGAACGCACTGCTCTTCCCTTACCTGAACAATGCAATTCGTATTTGGGAAACAGGCACCGCTTCGATGGAAGACATCGACACCGCAATGAAGGGTGGCTGCAACTTCCCAATGGGACCGTTCGCATTGCTCGACCTTGTTGGTCTTGACACATCGCTTGCAATTCTTGATGCGTTGTATGCAGAGTTTGCTGACGCAAACTATGCAGCAGTACCAACACTTCGTCGCTTGGTTGCCGCTGGCAAGCTTGGCCGCAAGTCCGGTTCAGGTTTCTACAACTACTGATGAACTCAGGTCGGTGACATGCAGCCGCCGACTGAATGCAGGTGGAATTTTCCATCACCTGATCTGTGGCCTGATGACGACGATGTCGTTGCTGTGGGCGCAGACCTAGAACCTGACACATTGCTGTATGCGTATGCACACGGAATGTTTCCGATGTTTCATAAACGCGATCTTCTGTGGTGGTCGCCCGTTGATCGCGGAGTCATTCCACTCGATGGATTACGTACGACACGTTCCGTTCGTCAGAGTGCAAAGAAGTTCACATGCACGGTCAACACCGTTTTCACCGACGTCATGAAGAAATGCTCCAACGTGCACGGCGAAAAACAAAAGTGGATTACTAATGACTTCATTGACGCCTACACAGAACTGCACCAAGAAGGGCATGCGCACAGCGTGGAGGTGTGGAATGCAGCAGGCGAGTTGGTCGGCGGTTTGTACGGCGTCCGTATCAACAAGTTCTTCGCCGGTGAATCCATGTTCCACACCGAGACCGACGCCTCAAAGGTGGCCCTCATGCATCTGGTGCAGTTGATGACCCTTGATGGCATGGAACTTCTCGATACCCAATGGCGCACAGACCACCTGGAATCACTGGGCTGCATTGCCATTCCACGCGAGAAATACCTGCAATTGCTGGCGTCTGCCATCACCCCATAGCCATTTCTGTGGGGAACTCGCCCACCCGTTGCCATACTGAACCCGTGACTGACGCAAGCACCCCCCGCCGTGACGATCCATGGTTGATGCGCACCTATTCGGGCCACTCCACCGCCGCAGCATCTAACCAGCTCTACCGCACCAACTTGGCCAAGGGCCAGACAGGTCTCTCCATTGCATTCGACCTGCCGACGCAGACCGGATACGACCCCGATCATGTGTTGGCACATGGTGAAGTGGGCAAGGTGGGTGTTCCCGTTGCGCACCTCGGACACATGCGCACTCTTCTCGAGTCCATCCCTCCCGGCAAGATGAACACGTCGATGACCATCAATGCCACTGCCGCATGGATGCTGTCTCTCTACGTTGCGAACGCTCGCGAACAAGGCACCACATCGCAAGAACTTCGCGGGACCACGCAGAACGACATCGTGAAGGAATATCTCTCTCGCGGTACATACATCTTCCCGCCAGCACCATCGAAGCGACTCATTGTTGACATGGTGGCGTGGTGTGCACAGAACGCACCGAAGTGGAACCCCATGAACGTGTGCTCGTATCACTTGCAAGAAGCAGGTGCGACACCTGTCCAGGAAATTGCGTATTCCCTTGCAACAGCAGTTGACATTCTCGACGCCGTGCGCGCAAGTGGCCAAGTAGACGATGCGCAGTTCGACCAAGTGTTCGGTTCGATTTCTTTCTTCGTCAACGCAGGTATTCGCTTCATTGAAGAAGTGTGCAAGATGCGCGCCTTCACAGAGTTGTGGGATCGCATTGGTCGCGAGCGTTACAACGTCACCGACGCAAAGGCCCGTCGTTTCCGTTATGGCGTGCAGGTGAACTCACTTGGTCTCACAGAGGCACAACCTGAAAACAATATTCAGCGCATCGTGCTGGAAATGCTTGCCGTCACTCTTTCCAAGAACGCACGTGCACGCAGTGTGCAATTGCCTGCATGGAACGAAGCACTTGGATTGCCACGTCCGTGGGATCAACAGTGGTCATTGCGCATGCAGCAAGTGCTCGCATTTGAATCAGACCTTCTTGAATACGAGGACATCTTCGATGGTTCCAAGGTGATTGAAGCTCGCACAGCTGAACTTCGCGATGCTGCATGGGCAGAGTTCGAAGAAGTGTTGTCACTCGGTGGTGCATTCAATTCTGTTGATGAATTGAAGGGCCGTTTGGTTCGCTCGATGGCAGAGCGCACACGTCGCATTGAGGGCGGAGAGCAAGTTGTTGTCGGCGTGAACTCATACACCGAGTCCGAAGACAGCCCACTTGCAGTTCCTGGCAACATTCTCGTTGTTGACCCTGCGGTGGAAAACGAAATGATTGCGGATGTTGCTGCATGGCGTTCATCACGCGACAACGCTCGTGTACAAGCAGCTCTTGCTCACTTGCGCACAGCAGCAGAGACGAACGAAAACATTATGGAAGCGTCCATCGAGTTGGCAGAAGCCGGTGGCACCACAGGCGAGTGGTCAGCAGTTCTTCGTGAGGTCTTCGGCGAGTTCCGTGCTCCAACAGGTGTTGGCGCTGCCGTGGGTCGTCGTACACATGCGTTGGCAGAAGTTGCCGAATTCGTCAAGGCCATCGCTGGTGGACCTCCACGTTTCCTTGTTGCAAAGCCAGGCCTCGATGGACACTCCAATGGTGCAGAGCAGATTGCAGTCGCTGCACGTGACGCAGGCATGGAAGTCGTCTACAGCGGCATTCGTCTCACACCAGAGCAAATTGTTGCGAGCGCTCGTGACGAAGATCCAGATGTCGTCGGTCTTTCCATTCTCTCTGGCTCACACATGCAGTTAGTTCCTGAAGTGGTGCGCCAATTGCGTGCCGAGGGTGTTGATGCACCAGTCATCGTCGGCGGAATCATCCCCGAAGAAGACCGCGAATTGTTGATGAACCAAGGTGTGGCCGCTGTGTATACGCCGAAGGATTTCGACATCTCACGCATCATGCGTGAAGTGGCCGAACTCACCGTCGCACATCGCGCTTAATAAATCCATCATTTAGGGAATGGTTCATTCCCTGTAGGGGTTGCATTCTGCATGAGCATTTACGCAACCCCCATCGCAACACTGTCCGGCCAGCCCAACGCATTGGCAGCAGCAGATGGAAAGGTCACCCTTCTCGTCAATGTGGCCAGTAAGTGCGGTCTCACCCCTCAGTACGAACAACTCGAAGGTCTCCAGAAGACCTACGGCGATCGTGGATTCACCGTTGTTGGTGTTCCTTGCAACCAGTTCCTCGGCCAAGAGCCAGGTACTTCGGAAGAAATCGCCACGTTCTGCTCCACCACGTACGGCGTGACCTTCCCTCTTACAGAAAAGATCGAAGTCAACGGCGAGAATCAGCACCCTCTCTACGCAGCACTCACCCCGGTGGCTGACGCAGAAGGCGAAAAGGGCGACATCCGCTGGAACTTCGAAAAGTTCCTCATTGGTCGTGACGGAAACGTGATTGCTCGCTTCCATCCGAAGACCTCTCCCGACGACGCTCTCATCACAGCAGCTATCGAATCAGCGCTCTAATCTGAGCCCCGAACAAGGGGTACACATGGATTTCAGCTCGCTCAACATCTTTGCCATTGGCTTAGCCACGATTGCTGGATTCGTCACGGGCGCTCTGTGGTTCAGCCCCAAGACGTTCTTCCCTCTGTGGTGGCGTGCCATGGAAAAGCCCGAAGACGAGATTCCTGGCAAGGGCACGAACATGGGCGCCATCTTTGCCAGCCTCGTCGGCTCAATGCTGATTCAAGCAATCATCTTGTCGGGCCTCATCAATGGCATGTACGAGAACGCATCGATTGCACAAGGTGTGCTTGTCGGAGTTGTTGTTGGTGTCGGCATCTGTGCGATGTCATCACTTGGACATCGTCTCTTTGCCGGTCAAGGTTTCTTGGTGTGGTCTCTTGAAGTCGGAAACGACATTGCTGCACTCGCCGTCATGGGTGCCATCATCGCCGCGTTCTAATCGCGCACGAACTGCGCGACTTTGTTATGCGCGTTCGCGCGCGATGAATGCATCGAGCGCTGGACCGCTCTCGAAACTTGTGATCAACGCATAACGAGGGAAATCGTGGTTGTGAACAACCACGTGCCACAAACGTTGGGTATCAACAACGAATCGTGAGCCCTTCGGCAAAGGAACACGGCGTTCTGTTGATGGGTCAGGCAAACCATCAGGACCATTGTCCATCAACAACATGTAGCTGTCAGGGCTGTCAGTGAGTTCTACCCAAGAACGCACAACCCAACCTTCATTTTCAGGATTGAAACGATTGTTGTCATCACGATGAATGGAACGAATCGCTTGTTCGCGATCTTGTGGTTCCAACTTGATGATGCGCACGCGACCAAAGTTTGCACCAACAGAATCGACGTAATTCTTCAATGTTGGCGCTAGTTCTGCGTTCGAAGTCCACTCAGCGTCTTTGTCTGTCTTGCCCTTGTCCCAAAAGCCACGACAATCAAGTTCACCATCTGCAGAAGCAATCGGCGCGAAGTTTGTGTCGCCGCCACTCTTCCAATCGAAATACTCCAGCGATTCCCATTCGTGTTGTGGAACTTCGAACGGTATGGGCTTCAACCCAACAAAACCTGTTTCAGCAAGACAGTCGAGTCGCACATGCGGAGTGTGCAAAGGGATTGCCACGGACCAATGTTCTTGAGTGGGCCAAAACGCTGTGGTCATAACTTCAGTGTATGAAAGATGGTGAGACCAATGTGGTCAAGAAACCATTTCAGGGGGCCATGGTTGTCGAGGCGCCAATTGCCACGAAACCGTTACTGGGTGGGAGCAACAACTCTGTGCCAGCAGACACACGATCAGGGTCTTTGATTTTGTTGAGTTCAACAAGAGCAGGGGCACTGAGATTGAACTTCATGGCGATTGCAAAAAGAGACTCGCCTGATTGCACGACATATGTACGTGGCGCAATTGTTGGACCAGTTGCAACTGTGGTCGTCGTGCCTGTTCCAGCAACGATTGTTGTACTGCTCGAAGCACTTGAACCACCATCGGTGAGAAGACCAGAGATGATGGCGAGAAAAGCAAAACCACACGTGCTCCACAACAGATACATGTGGAGGCGGGTGCGAAGAAACATCCCTCTCATGTTACGGCGATGTGGCATGTGACTTGTGTGCGCTCCACATAGGGACTTTTGGTCAGGCTGTCCTAACCTCTATCACCGATGATGACCGTGACCCGAACGTACCCCGGCGCCCGACGTCCCGATCGGACATACCGACACGAGGCCGATGGTATTGGGCTTGCCGTCTACGAATGGGGTCATGAATCCGATCCGGTTCTGTTTATGGTGCATGGCGGATCCGACTTTGCTGGCACATTTGATGTGTTTGCGCCTCTGGTTGCTGACGCTGGTTGGCGCGTAGTGGCATGGGACGCACGCGGTCATGGGGATAGCGATCATGCGGCGCTCTACAGCTGGGAAGCAGACATCCGTGATGCGTTATCTGTCATGGGCAGCGTCACCAACGAACCAGTTCCTATTGTCGCTCACTCTAAGGGTGGGGCAGTCATGATGCAGTTGCTCGACGGAAGCCCATATCGCGCTTCGCACATGGTCAATATCGATGGCATGCCCAGCAAGCGCCGTATGCCTGACGTTCCCGAGCATGATCAAACTCGCATTCTTGCTGGAGATGTTGCCAAGTGGCTCGACTATCGACACGAAGCGCATAGCGCCGAACGAAAGCCGGGGACATTCGAAGAGTTGGCCCAGCGCCGCGCAGCAATGAATCCGCGTCTGTCCATTGAGTGGTTGGAATATCTCGTCACAATCGGTGCACGACAAGATGAAGATGGTTGGCGGTGGAAGCTTGATCCCACCATGCGTTTCGGTGGGTTTGGTCCGTGGCATGCCGAACAGGCCGCCTTACGCATGGTGTCGCTGACTATTCCATTCCTCGGAATTCTTGGAACTGTTGATGAGCCCATGGGTTGGGGCGCACGTGCTCGTGACCTCTTGCCTTGGATTCCCGCAGGCGGTCGACTGGAAGTAATGGAAGACATCGGTCATTTCATTCACATCGAGGAGCCTGAACGCGTCAGCAAGATGGTGCTGGAGTTCTTGTCGTGAGCATCACATATCTTCAGCACAACAAAGTCTCACTTGCATTGCACACAGTACGAGAAGGAACTGGACGACCACTTCTCTTGTTGCATGGTCTCGGAGAGAGTGCGGCACGCATGTCGCAGATTCCATTGCAATGGAACGGTCCGATCTATGCACTTGACTTCACAGGACATGGCGACTCCTCTATTCCAAAGGGTGGCGGTTACACCGCAGAATTTCTCATGGCCGATGTCGATATCGCCCTACGTCATATTGGCGAACCTGTCACCATTCTCGGCCGCGGACTTGGTGGCTACGTTGGATTTCTGATCTCGTGTGGACGCGCTGCACTTGTACGCGGCCTAGTCATCATTGACGGTCCAGGACTTGCAGGTGGCGCAAACAACATCGTTTCCACCACTGAAATCGCTTCCGTCGGAAAACGATCAGACCGCACGCCTGATCCATGGGCATTAATCGAACTTTCGCGAGATGCGCGACCAGCAAGTTATGCATCAAGTTTTTTGCGGTTGGCAGTTGCAAATTCTGGTATCGAAGAGCCCATTTCATTGGCGACAAAGGTTTCACCAAAGTGGATGGAAGCAATTAAGCCTGAAGTAGGAGTAGTCACCGATATATCAATGCAAGAAGCATTGGATATCTACGCAGCAATTTAAATGCTGCGTTGTGTAACAACGTCTGCAAGTTGCACAAGTGCGTCGTACGACTCGCCTTGCATCTGAGACTTGTCGAGTGCCTTCACGGCTTGTGCATGATTCGATGAGATGAGATCTTCCATCGCTTTCAATGCACCTATGTCAATCACGACTTGTTGAATCTCTGCGATGTCTTCATCTGTCAGACCGGGCTGCCCCACCTTTGTAAGAACATCGAGGTGCTGCTTCTGAGCCAACTGATGAGCACGAGCCAACAACGGGGTGGGCTTGCCTTCGCGGAAATCCCCGCCGACTGGCTTGCCGGTGACAGCCGAATCGCCATAGGCACCCAAGATGTCATCACGCATTTGAAAGGCATCGCCCAGCGGCAACCCGTAGGCCGACAGCATGGGCATCAATGCCAGACCACGTTCTGGGTTCGCAGCCACTGCGCCAATATGTAGCGGGCGCTCAATTGTGTACTTGGCGCTCTTCATGCGACAAATGAGGTCTGCCTCGGCGACGTTGCGGGTCTCACGCGCTGAACCCAGGACATCGAGATACTGGCCGATGTTCATTTCCAGGCGCAGGTCGTGCCAGAGGGGACGAGCAGCCGCGGGCAGATTGTCCATGACGGAATCGGAGATCACATATGTGATGTCCCCGATCAATATGGCCGAGCCCGCTCCATGGCGACGTGACTCTCCTGTCCATCCACTCTTGTGGTGCACTTGCGCGATTGTCTTGTGAGTCGTCACGCGACCACGACGAGTGTCCGCATCATCGATGATGTCGTCATGGAAGAGTGCTGCGGCATGGAGAAGCTCTATTGCTGCACCAATGCGGGCAGACTCCTCAGCATCAATGGAACCACCAGCAGCCACCCAACCCCAATGACTGAATTGTGGGCGAAGGCGCTTTCCGCCTCCCATCACTAATGCATCGATCTCAACAAAGACCTCCGCCAAGTCGCCCTGCAGTGTTGTCCAACGAGTGCTGGCCGAGTGAATGGCACTTTCCAACACCGCATTAACGCGGTGAATTAGTTCGTCAGTCGAACTCATTCGTCGTCTTCGTCCTCGAAGTCGTCTTCCTCGAACTCTTCGTCCTCTTCAAATCCGAGGTCTGCCACAAGTGCATCCACCGTCATCTGTGCAGTGGCAATGCGCTCGTTACACCAGTTGATAAGGAACGATGCACGTTCAACCTTGGTAGAGAGAACATCAACGTCGACTGATGGCGAATCAAGTTCAGAAAGAATTGATTCCACTTCACGCATTGCTTCTGCATAACCCTTTGGTTCTGCCTGCTGTGCCTTCTTAGCTGCCATTATTCAATTCCTTCTACGGTGCTGGTGATGCTGCCATCGGCAAGCAGCGTGGTGATTTTCTGTCCGGTTGCAACATCATTCTTTGAGCGAACAACATTGCCGTTCTCATCACGAGTAATGCTCCACCCACGAGCCATCGTGGTGACGGGGTCGAGCAAACGCACTGATGCGGAATGCATTGTCAGGCGTTGTGCCTGACGTTCCAAAGCAATACGTGGACGTGTGGTTAATCTCTCAACTGCCATGTTGATGCGCGAGCGTGCCTGCACGAGCGAACCTTCTGTCGCGCGGCGAAGTTGATCGACTGAATACGAGAGTTCTCCGAGGAACTCTTCAACAAGCGCAATCACTGCTTGCGCACACGCTGTTGGTGTTTTATTTGCGGTGTGCGCAACAACATCGGCGATGCTGGTGTCAATCTCGTGTCCAATACCCGTGAAGACAGGGTGCGCACACTTGGAGATAGCCATCGCAATGCCTTCATCATCAAAAGCAGCAAGGTCACCCTTAGAACCACCGCCGCGCATCAACAACACAAGATCAATGTCATCACGACGAGAGAACGTATTTAGTGCGCGAATGATTTGTGGCGCTGCATCATCGCCTTGTACGCGCACATCAATGAATGAAACAGAGAATCCAATGCCGGACTCCAACAGATGCTGTTGTGCATCAGCCCACCCCGCTGCCTGACTGGAAGAGATCACACCAAGGCGCAACGGTACGAGGGGCACAGGGCGACGCTTATTGACTTTGTCGACACCTTTTTCCAGCAGCTTGCGAAGAAGTTCTTCTCGCTTTGCTGCAATGTCGCCAGCAGAAAACTGGGTATCTACATCGGATACTTTCAGCGACAACTTGCCAAAGGGCGCATAGAAGTCAGGGCGACCATACAAACGAACTTTGAGACCGTTCTTCAGTTCAATT
>JACCDL011451009.1_pt1 | contig 12389 bp, 10 predicted proteins | sample 7441931 | NCBI WGS metagenome assembly JACCDL01 (sample SAMN15323437, study PRJNA562643) | freshwater metagenome | isolation source: river surface water | place: USA:Blue River Watershed | collected 2017-08-16 | reverse complement strand
GCAGAAACACTCATATCTTTAAAAGAATGCGTAATGGCAGCATCAACCCTTTGGGTAGACTGCTTTAACCACTCAGCGGTAAGGGCATCAAAACTCACAATTAACCTTGGAATGTTTTTACTTGTTGCTCAACTTGTTCAAGTACTTTTTGGCAATGATTCAATAACTCAGCACCGCGCTTATAGGAGCCCAAAGTATCCTCTAAAGAGAGCTTGCCTGACTCCATTTTGGCAATCAGCCCCTCCAATTCAGCAACGGCCTCTTCGTAGCCAAGCTGCGGGTCAAGAGTCTTAGACTCTGAATCTGATTTTTTAGGCATAAAACCCCTTTAATTTGATCAAAAACAATTCACTGGTGGATTTTAAGGCTTTAGGCATGGGTATAATCCTTTTTCCTTTCCAATATCGACCTGTCGATGGTTGGATTGGTTGTTCCGCTTAGCTTCGGCTGACTTTTTTTCGGGGTGGGAAGAATGACTAATCTGGCTACCGCGCAGCATCTTGCGCCGTCCAAGCTACAACTGCCAGTATCGGCTTATTTTGATGCCGAGCTGTATGCACGTGAAATTGAACTGCTTTTCAAGCAGGGGCCGGGCTATGTTGGTCACGAATTAATGATTCCAGAAGTAGGCGACTATCAAACCCTCGCCTCAGAAAATGAAGGCCGGGTATTGGTCAGAAACCAAAACGGCATTGAACTTTTATCCAATGTCTGCCGTCATCGTCAAGCCATCATGCTTAACGGCAAAGGCCATACTGACAATATCGTTTGCCCTCTCCACCGCTGGACCTACAAAACAGATGGCACTCTACTAGGCGCCCCTCATTTTGATGAGCAACCTTGTCTTAATCTTGGCAAGAGCCCTTTGCAAAACTGGCAGGGCCTATTGTTTGAAGGTCCTCGCGATGTTCACGCTGATCTCAGAAATATGGGCATCTCTAAAGATCTCGATTTTTCTGGTTACATGCTCGATCACGTTGAAGTGCACGAATGCAATTACAACTGGAAAACTTTTATTGAGGTCTACCTCGAGGATTACCACGTTGTTCCATTCCATCCAGGCTTAGGTAAGTTTGTTTCTTGTGAAGATCTTCAATGGCAATTTGATGACTGGTACAGCGTACAAACAGTGGGTATTCACAATGGCTTGCAACAAGCAGGCTCAGAAACCTATAAGCGTTGGCATGAAGCCGTCTTAAGACATCACAACGGCCAAGCTCCGAAGTATGGTGCAATTTGGTTAACCTACTACCCCAACATCATGGTGGAGTGGTACCCAGGCGTTTTATGTGTCTCCACACTACAGCCAATGGGCCCCAACAAAACTCGAAACATTGTTGAGTTTTATTACCCAGAAGAACTTGCTTTGTTCGAACGCGAATACATAGAAGCTGAAAGAGCTGCTTACATGGAAACATGTATTGAAGATGATGAAATTGCTGAACGCATGGACGCTGGAAGAAAAGCCTTACTTGAGCGTGGCGTCAATGAAGTAGGTCCATATCAAAGCCCGATGGAAGATGGCATGCAGCACTTCCATGAGTGGTACAGAAAAGTCATGTCCTACCAACAACCCTAATTAATAAAGAGTTGCTATGTCACTAATTGAAGCGAGCGAATTAAAACAATGGCTTGATCGTGGTGATGACTTTTTATTATTTGATTGTCGCTTTGATCTCGTTGATTCAGATGCTGGTTATAAATCCTATTTAGAGGGCCATATACCAGGCGCGATCTACGTTCACTCTGACAAAGATCTAGCAACAACTAAAAACGGCACGAATGGTCGCCATCCATTACCTTCCATCGCTCAATGGCAAAAAACATATGCTGAGTTAGGTGTCACACCTTCTAAGAAAGTTGTCATTTATGACAATCAAGGCTCTATGTTTGCAGTGCGCTTGTGGTGGATGCTTCACGCAGTAGGCCAAAAAAATATTTACCTATTAAATGGTGGATACCCTTCATGGTTAGCTGCTAACTATCCATCAGATAAGCAAGAGTCTTTGAGAAAACCTGTGGCTGAAACAGCACTCCATGCGTATCAAGATTTGGTCTTAGTAGATGAAGTAGTTGAGAACCTAAGCAAAGCTCAGTTCACCATCTTAGATGCGAGAGCCAATGATCGCTTTCATGGTCAGAATGAAACTTTAGATCCAGTGGCTGGACACATCCCAGGTGCCATGAATCGTTGCTTTAAAGACAATCTTGAAGCTAGTGGCAAATTTAAAGATCTTGAAACTCTCAAGAATGAATTCTCATCCTTACTAAAAGATATTCCGAGCGAGCAAGTTGTTCATCAATGCGGCTCAGGCATCACCGCATGCCATAACTTATTTGCTATGGAACTCATTGGCCTTAAAGGCTCTTCTATCTATGCTGGCAGCTGGAGTGAGTGGTGCGCAGACCCTAAGAGACCGGTAGAGAAGTAATCTCTACCCGTCGAATTAATGGGAATGACCGATATGCGTCAGTTCTGAAATTGACACAACCAATAAAACACCAAGAAGTATCAAAGCAATTTGCTCGAAAGATTCGCGCAACTTAGGGCGCTTGTGCATTTGAGGCATCAAATCACTAACTGCGATGTATATAAAGCTACTAGAAGCAAAAACCACCACATAAGGGATCAATGCTTCTGCACGATCCAAAAAGAAGTAGCCTAATACACCGCCAACGACTGCCATCAAACTTGAAATCAAGTTGTATAGCAAGGCTCTTGCTTTTGAGAAACCTGCGTTCAATAAAACGATGAAGTCACCCACTTCTTGAGGAATCTCGTGCAAAGCAATCGCTACAGCGGTCAAGATACCAATTTGAGGGTCTACCAAGAACGCTGCTGCGATCAAGATGCCATCAGCAAAGTTATGCAAGCTGTCACCCAACAAAATAACCCAGCCACTCTTACCGGCTGACTCAGCATCATGGCCATGATGATGACCATGACCATCATGTTCGTGATGGTGGCTATGTCTTAATAGTGCCGCTTTTTCTAGAATGAAAAATCCCAGCAATCCTGCCATCAACGCTATAAATAGAGAAGGAATGTCGACATCATGCGCAGTAAAGGCTTCTGGCAATGAATGCAATAAAGCCGTTGAAAGCAAGACGCCCACAGATAAACTCACCATCTTGTCGACCATGCGCGACAAGATGGTAAGCGACAAACTAGCTGCCGCTGCAATACTCAATACTCCAGCCACTGTTGTGGCCAGAATAATCCAAACTAAAGTCATACAACTCCCTGTTGCTTAAACCAGGCCAGGCATTTTGCCCAACCATCTTTAGCAGGACCTTCACGATAAGTGGCACGATAGTCAGCATGGAATGCATGCGGAGCATCTGGATACACTTCAAACGTGCAAGCCTGCGCAGCTTTATTATTTTTAGCAGCTGCCAATGCTTGTTTCATTATCTCAACACTTTCTAATGGGATGCCAGTATCGGCAGAACCATAGAGACCTAAAACGGGTGCTTTCATAGTAGCAGCCAAGTCAACCGGATGGATTGGGTTATTTGGGGTCTTATCTCCCACTAAGCGACCATACCAAGCAACGCCCGCTCTAATTTGTGGAATTTGTGCACTAGCTAACCAAGTGATACGACCGCCCCAACAGAATCCGGTGATACCTACACGCTTCACATCACCACCATTTTTAGCGGCCCAAGCAATCGCAGATTGCACATCACCCATTACCTGAGCATCGGGCGTTTTACCAACAATCTCTTTCAGAATCTCAGCCATGGTGCCCATCGTATTGGGATCACCAGCGCGCGCAAAGAATTCTGGAGCAATTGCCAAATAACCTAATTTTGCAAAGCGTCTTGTAACGTCAGCGATGTATTCATGAACACCAAAAATCTCACTCACCACAATCACAACAGGCAAACCATTTTTAGGCGCCTTTAATGGCTTAGCTACATAAGCTGGCACTGAGAACCCTTGGCTAGTGAAACTTATCTCTTCACCTTTAATGCCATCAAAATCTGTCTTAATAGCTTGAGCCATGACTGGCTCTGCAGCTGCCACATAACCAACACCCATCGTTGTTACGGCAGCAGACTTTAAAAAATCTCTTCTTGTTGTCCCTGAAGGATTCAACAAAGACTCAGCTTCATTCACTAAATTTTTATCCATGACCCATCTCCTATTTTATTTTATTGAACTACTTTTATTAACTTCGCTAATCAACAGCTTAATGTGCTTCTTCCCAATTTGCCCCAACACCTACTTCGACCAATAAAGGCACTTTTAGTGTTGCTACTTGAGTCATTAATTCTGGCAAATGTTTTTTAACTAACTCAAGCTCATGTTGCGGCACCTCTAAGACCAATTCGTCATGCACCTGCAAAAGCATTTTGGTTTCGAGCTTATTTTGCTCCAACCAGGTTTGAACAGCAATCATGGCCAATTTAATTAAATCGGCAGCTGTTCCTTGCATCGGGGCATTAATAGCTGCACGTTCGGCGCCTTGCCTTCTCATGCCGTTAGCACTTCTAATCTCTGGCAACCACAAACGACGGCCAAATACAGTCTCAACATAGCCCAACTCTTTGGCAGATACACGAGTTTGAGCCATGTAATCAGCCACGCCTGGATAGCGAGCGAAATAAGTGTCGATATATTGCTGAGCAGCAGATCGTTCAATCCCCAAGTTGCCAGCCAATCCAAATGCACTCATACCGTAGATCAAACCAAAGTTAATCACTTTGGCGTAACGTCTTTGCTCTGAGGTGACATCCTTTAAGTCAACATGGAACATTTCTGCAGCTGTTGCTTTATGAATATCCTCTCCTGCAGCAAACGCTTTGAGCAGACTCTCATCTTCAGCAATGTGCGCCATGATTCTTAATTCGATTTGAGAGTAGTCAGCAGACACCATCACAGCGCCAGGCTTTGCAATAAAGGCTTCTCTGATTTTGCGACCCTCTTCGGTGCGCACGGGAATATTCTGCAAATTAGGATCGCTAGAAGCTAGGCGCCCTGTAACTGCGACGGCTTGTGAGTAACTGGTGTGGACACGCCCAGTTTTTGGATTAACCATTCTTGGCAATTTTTCAATATAAGTTGATTGCAACTTTGCCAAACTTCTGTAATCCAAAATCCTCGCTGGCAATGGAAAGTTCTCAGCCAGTTTTTGTAATACTTCTTCGTCGGTTGACGGCGCACCTGATGGCGTCTTTTTAACAACCGGCAGCTCTAACTTGCCAAATAGAATTTCTGCAATTTGTTTAGGCGACTGAATATTGAAGGGTTGCCCTGCTAATTCATGAATTTGCTTTTCCAAATCTAATAAACGCTGCCCCACCACTTGAGCCTGGGCTGCTAACTTAGGTACATCAATCAAAATACCGTTGCGCTCCATCACCGCTAGCGCATGCATTGCAGGCATTTCAATATCGCGATAGATCTTGAGTAATTTTTCGTCGGCGGCAATCGCTGGATACATGGCATGATGAAGACGCAAAGTAATGTCGGCATCTTCAGCTGCATAGTTAGTGGCAGTCTCTAGGTTCACTTGATCAAAAGTAATTTGGTGAACGCCTTTCCCACAAACCTCTTCATATGTCACTGTTTTTTCACCCAAGTGTCTTTGGGCCAAACTATCCATATCATGACTGCGATGCGACTCTAGAACATAGGACTGCAACAAGGTGTCATGTAAAACCCCTTGAAGGGCTATACCTTCATTGGCAAAAATATGAATGTCATATTTAAGATTTTGACCAAGCTTCTTATATTGCTCACTTTCGAGCCAAGGTTTTAATTGGTTCAACACCCATTGCTTATCAAGTTGATCTTCATTGCTTGTGTGGGCTAAGGGTATGTAACAAGCTTCACCTGGGCTAACAGCTAAAGAGATGCCCACCAAACTAACTCTCAATGCATCTAAACCGGTGGTCTCAGTATCAACACAAGTAAGTGTTGCCTGTTGGATTTTTTCTAGCCAAATATTCAAATCTTTTTCAGTTGTGACACAACTGTAATTTCTTGCTAAAACTTCTTGAGGGAGCTCTGCAACAAAACCCAAGAGATCGCCACTCGCCTGCTCTTTTACCGGAGCCTTGCTTTCTTTTTCGGCTGCTGCTGGGGTTGATGATGTAGCAGGCGCTCCTGAGCGATCAAGATCGCGCAATAAAGACCTAAAACCAAACTCAGTGAATAGCTCTCTTAATGCGTCTTTGTCCTCACCCTTGGCGTGTAGTTCATGCAAACCAATCAAATGCTCATTTAGATCGCAATCTGTTTTAACAGTGACTAGCTCTCTTGCCTTTGGCAGCCAATCCAAACTAGCTCTCAAATTTTCCCCAACGACGCCCTTCACTTCCGATGATCGCTTCATCAATTCATCTAAGGTTCCAAATTCGTTTAACCACTTCACAGCTGTTTTAGGGCCTGCCTTAGGCACACCAGGAACGTTGTCAACGCTATCACCCATGATGGAAAGGTAATCAACAATTCTTTCAGGAGGCACGCCAAATTTATTCTTAACGCCTTCTGTATCTAAGCGCTCTTCTGTCATCGTATTAATTAAGCTGATACCAGGCTCGACTAATTGAGCCAAGTCTTTATCGCCCGTCGAGATCAATACATTCCAATTGGCAGCTTTCGCCTGCTTGGCTAAAGTACCAATCACATCATCAGCCTCAATACCAGGAACAACTAAAACTGGCCATCCCATGGCACGTACTACTTTGTGAATAGCTTCAATTTGCATCGCTAAGTCTTCAGGCATGGAAGATCGATTGGCCTTGTACTCGGGATACATCTCATCTCTGAAGGTTTTACCCTTCGCATCAAAGACACAGGCAATATGATCAGCGTCTAATTCTGTGCGTGCACGACGCATCATGTTGACCATTCCCTGAATGGCCCCCGTTGGAAAACCTTGCGAATTTCGCAAATCTGGCATGGCATGAAAGGCACGGTAAAGGTAGCTAGAACCGTCAACTAGCAAAAGGCGATGTGTAGACATCCCACAATCGTACAATTGATGCATGACTACTTTCATATTTTCTTCACATAAGAGCCTAAATAAGTCTCTTTTTAAGCGCCTTATTACCATCTCAGCGATGACTTTTTCCCTTTTATCACAAGGACTTAGCGCGCAAGGCGCGCAAGCTTTGGACGCCGAAGAGTTGAAAAAAATCAATCAGCAACCGATCTCTAAAACAGTCAAAAATAATGCTGAGGCCGGTAAAGCGGAGTCAAAAAAGCCTACTTTTGAACATACCGACTCAGATGGCACCCATATTAGAGAATACAAAGAGAGCGGCAAACCAACAGAAGTTGTTGTTGAAAGTGCATTTGGAACATATGAAATGACTGCACCAAATGACTCTACCAATCCAAAACGCGAACAAGAAATGATTCGTGTTCCAACGATCCGAATGCCTTTCTAATTCATCATGGCAGTCTTTACAACCGTTACCCTCGATGAAGTGAATGCCTGGCTTTCCAATAATTACCAGCTAGGTCTTGCAACACACATTAAAGGTATCAGTTCTGGCATCGAAAACTCCAACTTTTTTCTAACAACAGAAAAGAATGGCGTAGTAACAGAATATGTTTTAACTCTTTTTGAGCGCTTATCAAAAGAACAACTGCCTTACTACCTTGAGTTGATGGAGCACTTAGCGCTCAAGGGCATCACGGTTCCAGCGCCAGTTCGAGATAATCAAAAAAATATCCTAGGCTTCATTAATGGCAAACCAGCAACGATTGTTTCAAGACTAGCTGGCGTTTCAAGATTGAGTCCTGAGTTGGAGCACTGTGAGGCCGTGGGTCAGATGCTTGCAAAAATGCATTTAGCTGGCCAAGACTTTTCTTTATCTCAAGAAAATTTGCGAAGCCTTAGCTGGTGGAAAAATACTATTCCTCAAGTACATCAGCACTTAACAGCACAACAAAAAGCTTTAATTGATGATGAGCTAGCTGCACAAATTACTTTCTTTAACAGTGCCGATTACAAGAAACTGCCGTCAGGCCCAAGTCATTGCGATTTATTTAGAGACAACGTTTTGTTTGATCCATCATCAGGCAAGGACAAGCTAGGTGGATTTTTCGATTTTTACTTTGCCGGCAACGATAAGTGGTTATTTGATTTAGCCGTGACAGTCAATGATTGGTGTATTGATCTCCCTACAGGAGAAATTGATCCCGTGAGATACGCGGGCCTTTTAAAGCAATATCAAACCGTCAGACCACTAACGCCTGAAGAGCTGGCATCATGGCCCATGATGCTCAGAGCCGCAGCCCTAAGATTCTGGGTCTCACGTCTATGGGACTTTTTCTTGCCTCGCGAAGCGGAAATGCTGACCCCACATGACCCTACTCACTTTGAGAGAATTTTGACGCAACGACGCCAAAACATTCCCTTAGTGAATAATTAACCCAAGAAATCAACTTAAGAACTCCTATGCAACTGAATCAAACTAAAGCTGGTGATGGTTATTTATGGATTCGACAAGGCCTTTGGTTATTTAAAAAGAATCCTCTCGCATTTTTAATGTTGGTTTTTCTATACATCTTTATCGCGCAATTCGCGATTTTGATTCCAGTATTTGGTGTTTTTATTGTTTTAGTTTTAACTCCAGCGCTAACAGTTGGATTTATGACAGCCTGCCAGATGGTGATCCGTGGCGAGCGCGTTCTTCCCACCGTGTATTTAATTGGCTTTAAACAATTTGGTGACTTGGCTAGAAAGAATCTTCTAGTACTTGGAACCATTTATGCATTCCTGGTACTTATTTTGAGTTTGATCGCGAGTGCCTTTATCGACTTTCAACAACTAATCCCCATTCTCACAGAGCAAAAGCCTCCAACAATTAGAGAAGTTAAAGAGCTGTACACAGGTCTTGGTGTTGGCGTATTGCTCTATATTCCTGTAGCAATGGTGATGTGGTTTGCCCCAGTATTGATCGCATGGGAAAAGATGTCTGTCGCACAAGCTTTGTTTTCTAGCTGGATTGCTTGCTGGACAAACCGTGGTGCATTTATTTTTTATTTACTTATCTGGGCAGCCTTCATTGTGGCCGTGCCATTTTTCATTGAAGCGTTTTTGGATGGTATTGGTTTAAGAGTTGCGATTCCATTCATCATCCCACCATACTCTATGGCAGCCTTAACAGTGATGTATTGCTCTTTCTTTGCAACCTGGAAAGCATGCTTCACAAAAGAAGAATTAGAGGCGTCAGTGAATTAATGCCTCACTGATTGATTAACTAAGATTTAAAAAGGGGGCTTTGCCCCCTTTTTTATTTTTACTTATCAAAGTAATTGGGTTACTTGATTAATCAATCGCAGTTAATTTAGCAATTGCTAATTGCAACCATTTAGGCCCATGACGGTTGAAGTTCACGTGCGCCTTAGCCTCTGCAGCACCTCCTTCAATCGCTAATATGCGACCCTCACCAAACTTGGTATGGAACACACTTTGACCCACTCTAAAGCCGTGACCATTATCTTTACGCGGCATGCTGCTAATGGGAGCAGCAATCGCGCTAGGCGATGAACGCGGTACTGTTGCTGCACGACCGCCCCAATCACTTCCCTCTGACCAAGACGGCATTCTGCTGGTAGTCGTAGAACTACCCCACCGCGCATCCTTATTTTTAGGAGTGAGATGCTTTAGTGATTCAGCCGGTAATTCATCCAAGAATCTAGATGGTAAGTTGTAGCGCACTTGACCATGCAACAGTCTTGATTGTGTATGTGACAAAAATAACTTTTCTTTAGCTCTAGTAATAGCGACATACATTAAGCGACGCTCTTCTTCGAGACCATCATCTTCATTCACACTGTTCTCGTGTGGGAATAAACCTTCCTCCAAGCCAGTAATAAAGACGTTGGTGAATTCCAAACCTTTGGCAGCGTGCACCGTCATCAACTGAACTGCGTCTTGACCTGCTTGCGCCTGGTTATCACCCGCCTCTAATGATGCATGTGCCAAGAATCCAGCTAACGGTGACATCTCAACCACCACCTCAGTTTCTGATGTGCCCGCAGCTGTATTTTGAGGAATGCCTTCTTCCGCAATAAATGCAGTGGCAGCGTTCACCAATTCTTGTAAGTTCTCTACACGATCTTGGCCTTCACGCTCTGCCAAATAGTGTTGAATCAAACCACTGTTCTGAATGACGTAATCAACAGTTTCTGGCAATGTGTAATGACGCGTTGCATCTCTCATGTGATCAATCAATCGCACAAATGCTGAAATGGATGATCCAGCCTTACCTTCTAAATAAGGAGCTGCTGCGTAGAAAGAGCAATTATTTAATTTCGCACTGTCTTGAAGAGTTTCGATACTTTTGGCACCTATGCCTCTCGTTGGGAAATTAACCACGCGAGAGAATGAGGTGTCATCGTTAGGATTCTCAAGCAAACGTAAGTAAGCCAAAGCATGCTTAATCTCGGCACGCTCGAAGAATCGCAAACCGCCATAAACACGGTAAGGAATGCCGGCAGAAAATAAACCATGCTCGATGATTCGTGATTGCGCATTACTACGGTAAAGAATCGCTACTTCACTGCGAGTTCCACCCGTATTAATAATGCTCTTGATCTCATCAACAATCCATGCAGCCTCAGTACCATCTGTTGCAGCCTCATAGACTCTGACGGGCTCACCATGTCCAGCATCTGTTCTTAAGTTTTTGCCTAAACGCTCTGTGTTGTTAGCAATTAAATGATTGGCCGCATCTAAGATGTGTCCGAATGAACGATAGTTTTGTTCAAGCTTCACCAGGTGCGGTTTGAAATGGCGCTCAAATAAACGCATGTTTTCTACATCCGCTCCACGGAATGCATAAATACTTTGATCATCATCACCTACTGCAAATACAGAACTTGGATTAGATGAACCATATCCTGAGATTAGTTTTAGCCAAGCGTATTGCAAGGCGTTGGTATCTTGGAACTCATCCACCAAAATATGGCGGAAACGCTCTTGGTAATGCTCGCGGATGGGTTGATTGTGCTTTAACAACTCATAGCTGCGGAGTAGCAATTCAGCAAAATCGACAACACCTTCACGCTGGCATTGCTCTTCATAAGCTTGATAAAGCTCAACCATCGTATTTTGAAATGAATCACCACGATCCATATCTTTGGCACGCATCCCTTTTTCTTTGGCGTGCGCAATGAAATACTGAAGTTGCTTAGGCGGATATTTTTCATCATCGATCTTGAGTGACTTCAAAAGTCTTTTGATCGCTGATAACTGATCTTGAGTATCTAAGATCTGGAAAGTTGAGGGCAAGCCAGCATCTTTGTGATGGGCTCTCAATAATCGATTACAAAGGCCGTGGAAGGTGCCAACCCACATACCCCTGGTATTGATGGGCATCATCACAGAAAGACGCGTCAACATCTCCTTAGCGGCCTTATTTGTGAAGGTAACCGCCAAAATACCCACTGGTGAAGCTTGAGAGGTTTGGATTAACCAAGCAATACGGGTGGTCAATACTTTGGTCTTGCCGCTACCCGCCCCAGCTAGGATCATTGCTGACTGGGCGTTTCCAGCCTCATTGACTGGCGGCAAAGTCACCGCTTCAAGCTGTTCTGGATTGAGATTATTAAGAATATTCGTCACATGTGCCTTTAGGTTCAACAAAAAATTATAATTCGGGCTTATGTCTAAAAATCTTTCTGATCTCGCTAAATCTTTCGAACCTGCCCAAATCGAGGCCCAATGGGGTCCTGAATGGGAAAAAAGGGGTATTGCCACCGCCACTTTGGACGATAAAAAGGATAGTTTTTGCATCCAACTACCCCCGCCCAACGTCACTGGCACCCTTCATATGGGTCATGCCTTCAATCAAACCATCATGGATGGACTGGCCAGACATGCTCGTATGAGCGGTCAAAACACCCTATGGGTTCCTGGCACTGATCACGCAGGTATCGCCACTCAGATTGTGGTGGAAAGACAATTAGACGCTCAAAAGGTCTCTAGACACGATTTAGGCCGCGAAAAGTTCTTGGAGAAGGTCTGGGCATGGAAAGAACAATCAGGCTCAACCATCACCCGTCAAATCCGTCGCTTGGGTGCCTCAATTGACTGGAGCCGTGAATACTTCACGATGGACGACAAAATGTCCAAGGCGGTTGTCGAGGTCTTTGTGAGTCTTTATGAGCAAGGCTTGATCTACAGAGGCAAGCGTTTAGTTAACTGGGACCCAGTTTTAGGTACTGCTGTTTCTGACTTGGAAGTTGAAAGTGAAGAAGAGCAAGGTTCCATGTGGCATATCCGCTACCCGCTCTCTAATGGCTCAGGTCACCTCACTGTAGCGACCACTCGTCCAGAAACCATGTTGGGTGACGTTGCTGTGATGGTTCACCCAGAAGACGAACGCTACAAGCATTTAATTGGTCAAACAGTTAACTT
>JACCDL011000509.1_pt1 | contig 12400 bp, 10 predicted proteins | sample 7441931 | NCBI WGS metagenome assembly JACCDL01 (sample SAMN15323437, study PRJNA562643) | freshwater metagenome | isolation source: river surface water | place: USA:Blue River Watershed | collected 2017-08-16 | reverse complement strand
GACAGCGTTGGGTATTTCAGATTATCGATTTCTTGGCGCACCGGATGTTAAGTATCGCGATAGCGGCATGATTGGCACTGCGCCAAATGAGCGAGAAGATTGCTTTTGGAAAGCTAACCTCTCTGAGGCAACTGCACAGATGGTGGCAATCATCGAAGAAGTCAGACCCCACATCTTAATTACCTATGATGAGATAGGTGGTTATGGTCATCCAGATCATATTCAGGCGCATCGAGTTGCCATGGCTGGGGCAGAATCTGCCCAATGGAAGATCCCAAAGATTTATTGGAATGTTATGCCGCGATCTGTTATTCAAGAAGGTATCGATGCAATGAGAGCAATCGGTTCAGACTTTATGGGCGTTGAAAGTGCTGATGATCTCCCCTTTGCAAAGGATGACTCATTTGTAACCGCACATATCGATGGCAACGATTATGTTGATGCGAAGATGGATGCAATGCGTGCCCACGGCACACAAATTGCCGTGGATGGTCCATTCTTTGCCCTCTCCAATAATTTAGGGCTACAAGTTTGGGGTAATGAGTACTACACACTCGTCCGTGGCGAAAAATCTGAACCATTTGATGAAAAGGGTCGAGAGACCGATCTCTTTGCGGGAATCTCGCTCTAGATGCAATACCTCAAGGCAATAGTCATCGGAGTAACTGCTGCGATTGTTGCAACGCTTCTCCACCAGAGTCTGCAGCCATGGGGACTGCTGCTTGGTCTTGTGTTTACATACTTTTCTGTGTGGTGGGTTGGTCGAGAAAGTGGCAAGAAAAGATTTAAGGCTCTGGCATCAGCTATGTGGTTGGCGGTAATTATTCGTGCAGGCACGTTAGGTGAAGGTCAAGAGATTCTCGTTATTGGAGATAAGGCTGGAACCGCGCTACTGCTATTGGGCACTCTCACTGTATTTCTTGCAACAGTTCGACGAATTTAAGCTTTCTTGTCGTTGGGTGTTATCCCCAAAGCAATGAGTTGATCTCGTAGGCGATCACTCTCACTCCAATTACCTGCAGCACGTGCAGCGCTACGTGCATCAATTAATTGTTGAACTTCATCAGAGATAACTTCTTCTGCTGGAGCGCGGTCAAGATCGAGGCCTAAGACTTGATCTGCGAATAGAAATATCGCTCTCTTGTCTTGGCTGCCATATGCAGAATCCTTTTCTATCGCACGAAGGCGAATGATCGCTTTAGGTGTGTCGAGATCATTCATCAAATGTGCTCGAATCTCAGAATCGACTTTCACCTCATTCGAAGATCCCCAAGTATTCATAGCAGTGCGCCATCGTGAAAGAGTCGCATCTGCCGCTTTCAGATTCTGCCAAGTCATATCAATCTGTGAGCGATACCTATTCTCCAAAAGTGCCAATCGAAGTGAGAGTGGATCTAAGCCTGCATCGATAAGAGAGGAGACAAGGAGTACATTTCCAGCGCTCTTTGACATCTTTCGCCCCTCAAAGAGGAGATGCTCACCGTGTACCCAGTGGCGGACGACTTCAGATTGTGCCAATGCATTTGTCTGTGCTCGCTCGTTCTCGTGATGAGGAAAGCGAAGATCGATTCCACCCACATGAATATCAATTGCTTCTCCGAGAAGTTCAAGTGACATCGCACTACATTCAATATGCCAACCTGGAAAACCTGCACCCCAGGGTGAGTCCCAGACCATTTCACTACGGTTGCCTGCAAGCTTCCACAGGGCCCAATCTGCATGAAATCTCTTGCCACCATCACCGCTGTACTCATAACGATGGCCAGGTTGAAGTTGATCTAATTTATTACCGCTGATGTATCCATACTCAGCAGCACTTCGTGCATCGAAATAAACATTGCCATCCTCGCCCACATAAGCTGCGTTGAGTTCAACTAAACGAGAGACCGAGGTGATGATCTCATCAATCTTCTCACTTGCTCTCGGATAGAAATCGACGGGAAGAATATTCAGTCGCGCTAAGTCTTCATGAAAGCGAGACTCATACTTACGAGCAATCTCCAGAGCGCTCAGAGATTGACTCTTAGCCTCTTCAAGAACTTTATCTCCACCTTCGCTATCGGCGACAAGATCTTCAGCCATATGCCCCACATCGGTGATATTGGATACCGACAAAGTCTCGATTCCATTGAGTGCAAGTGATCGTCGAATTAAGTCAGTCAGCAAGAAGGTGCGCATATTTCCTATGTGGGCATCGCGATAGACAGTAGGGCCACATGAGTAGATGCGAATTAATTCACCTGCGATAGGAACGCTCTTGCGCGCAGCGGTGTCGTAGATATGAAAGATGGGATTTTCAAGATTGCCAGGTGTAAAGACAGGAACTACCCGAAAGAAGGCAATATCGTCAGGGTTGAACTCTGCCACTTCGCCATTTCGACGAATCAGCTGATTCTCACTCTTCAAGACTCCCAAGAGATCCCTGAAGCCATCGCCATCACGCAGGCGAATCGAGACGCGCTTACCTAAGGCTGCGCGAAGTTCGCCATGAGTATCCATTAGATAACCATAATCGTGCAGAGTGGTGGTTGCAGGGTTAGAATTACCGCCTGGCTTCAACCAATCGTGGAGTCGCAACTGTAAAAAGGAGGCCCTTCGTGACCTATGTGATCGCCCAGCCGTGTGTGGATGTCAAAGATAAGTCTTGTCGTGAAGAGTGCCCCGTAGATTGCATCTACGAAGGCTCACGCATGCTCTATATCCAGCCAGATTAGTGCGTTGATTGCGGCGCTTGTGAGCCTGTCTGTCCAGTAGAAGCTATCTATTACGAAGATGACGTTCCTGGTCAGTGGCAGGACTATAAGAAGATCAATACAGAATTCTTTGTTGAGCTTGGCTCTCCAGGAGGCGCATCAAAGGTGGGGGAGACAAACTCAGACCACCCAGATGTCAGCGCACTTGGCCCACAAGCTTCCTGATTTTCCATGGGATGCGCTCGCTCCCTACGGAGTGAAAGCGCGTACTCATTCAGATGGTGCAATCGATCTCTCTGTAGGTACACCTGTCGATCCGACTCCTGAATTTATTCAGGTTGCACTAGCCGATGCAGCTAACTCTCCTGGATACCCAGTGACTATGGGAACTCCAGAGTTACGCGCTGCACTTACTGAATGGGCAAAAAGCAGCCTTGGTGCAACTGGTGACTTTGGAGTCCTTCCACTTATTGGCTCGAAAGAGTTTGTTGCATGGCTGCCAACCTTTCTACAATCAAAGAGAGTTCTCTATCCAGAAGTTGCCTATCCAACTTACTTGGTGGGTGCACTTCTCTCTCAATCTGAGGCCATCCCAGTTGGAATTGATGCATCACTGTGGCCGCAGGCAGATTTAGCGTGGGTTAATTCGCCATCCAATCCAACCGGTCGCGTGCATTCGCCATCTGAATATGAGACGGCAATTAATTGGTCGCGCGCAACGGGTGGTGTTGTCGTCTCTGATGAGTGTTATCTCGAGTTTGGAAAAACGAAAACTCCAACTTCGATTCTCGCCCATACTGGTGGAGACAATACAAACATCCTTGCAGTGCACTCTCTTTCAAAGCGCTCAAACCTTGCGGGTTATCGCGCCGCATTTGTTGTTGGAGACCCCACCCTCATCGCAGAAATTCTTGAAGTGCGCAAACATGCAGGAATGATGGTTCCACTTCCTGTGCAGAAAGCGATGATTGCTGCACTCTCTGACTCTGTTCATGTTGCACAGCAACGGGCGCGCTATAACGCACGTAAGGATCTCCTGACTCCAGCCCTTGAAGCAGCAGGTTTCTCCATTGATTTCTCTGAAGCCGGCCTCTATCTCTGGGCAACTCGTAACGAGGATTGCTGGCAATCAGTTGATTGGTTGGCCTCACTCGGCATCCTTGCAACTCCCGGAATCTTCTATGGAGATGGCACACATATTCGCATTGCAATGACAGCAACAGATACTCAGATCAGTGAAGCTGCAGCACGCATCCTCGCTGCAGTTAAGGCATAGCGATGGCTCTGGGCATTTTGCTTGTCGGTGGTTATGGCACACGATTGAAGCCTTTAACCTCCGAGTCACCTAAGCCCATGCTTCCTGTCGCGGGACTTCCAGTGACGGAACACCAAATTCTTGCTGCCAAGAAAGCTGGAATCCACACACTTGTTCTTGCTACCTCCTATCTCTCTGAAGTCTTTACGCCTTACTTTGGAGATGGATCTCGTTGGGGTATAAAGATTTTGTATGCCGTTGAGAAGGAGCCCCTTGGTACAGGAGGTGCTATTCGCAATGCTGCAGAGCTATTAGATCTTGCCACGCATCACGATGAACCAATTGTGATTTTTAATGGAGATGTCCTCAGCCGCCATTCAATTGCAGATCAGATTGCGTTTCACCAATCAAAAGGCGCAGCTGCAACTTTGCACCTTATTGAAGTTGAAGATGCACGAGCATTTGGTTGCGTACCAACTGATAGCGAGGGTCGAGTCACTGCTTTCTTGGAAAAGATGGATAACCCTGTTACCAACTCGATCAATGCCGGTTGCTATATCTTCCAGCCATCTGTTATTTCTAATATTCCTCTCGGAAAAGTTGTCAGCATCGAACGCGAGACCTTCCCTGCTCTAGTAGCAAGCGGCCAGCCAGTCTTCGGATATAAAGAACAGGCCTACTGGCTGGATGTGGGAACGCCAGCTGCCCTCTTTAAGGGATCGCGCGATCTGATTGAGGGAGATTTTCAAGCTATGGCTGATTGCGCCATCGATTCCACCGCCACCATTTCTGGAAAGAGCTCCCTTGGAAGAGGGGTCTTCGTAGCTGCAGGAGCGGTGATTGATAACTGCATCATTGGAGATGGAGTCTCTATTGGCGAGGGCGCCCAGCTACGTAATTGCTTTATCTTTCACTCAACCGATATTGCAGCAGGTGTGATTGAGAGCGAGAAATATCTCTCAACTACCCTTTCTGCGCCTATAAATCTTTAAACAGTCGATTTTTGAGCGTATCTGACCAGCCTTTCTGACCCCGCGGGGTTGACTTACAGGGATTACATGGGTGTAATTCACTCCTATACGGCCAACAAGCCACTCACGGTTTGCGCCATTAGTTCTGCAAGGAGATTCGACGAATGCCGATCCGCCCAGAAGGTTTCTCAACAAGTAAGTCATCAGCCCCTACGGCTGGACCAACAATTCAGCTCGCAAGCGGCGAGAACATGGAGCTCTCCTGGCAGGAGCGCTCACTTTGTGCACAGACTGATCCCGAGGCCTTCTTCCCAGAAAAGGGTGGCTCTACTCGCGAGGCTAAGCGCGTCTGCCAATCATGCGATGTTCGCCAGGAATGTCTTGAATACGCCCTTGCTCACGATGAGCGTTTTGGTATTTGGGGTGGACTTTCAGAGCGCGAACGTCGTCGTCTAAAGCGTCGCGCGTAAAGAGCTCTCGCTCTCGCTACGAGACGAAGAAGAGCTAGGAAGCCAAGAATGAGCAATCCGCGGATCACCGCTCTCCTTGTGGTGCACGATGGAGCAACATGGCTTCCCGAAGTTGTCGCATCTATTGCCTCACAGAATCTTGCCGCAGATCAAATCCTTGCAATAGATACAGGTTCTAACGATGCCTCCGCCAAGCTACTCAAAGGCGCTCGCATTCCAACAATTACATTAGATCGCACCACATCATTTGGAAAAGCAATCAGCTTCGGCCTTTCGCAGCTACCTCCATCAATTGAAGGCCAAGAAGAGTGGCTCTGGATTCTCCATGATGATTGTGCACTAGACCCACGTGCACTCGAAGAGTTGCTTGCCGCTGTTGAAGGTCGCCCAAACATTGCAATGGCTGGACCAAAACTTCTTGGATGGCATGATCGCACACACCTTCTTGAAGCAGGAATTTCAATTGCAACAAATGGTTCACGATGGACTGGACTTGAGCCCCATGAATACGATCAAGGTCAGCGCGATGGAACACATGAAGTTTTATCAGTTAGTACAGCAGGTGCGTTGATTCGCCGTGACGTATTTGAAGAACTCGGTGGTTACGATCCCAACCTTGAACTCTTTAGAGATGACGTTGACTTTGGCTGGAGAGCGCACGCAGCAGGTTATTCAGTACTTGCTGTGACTTCAGCAATGGGTTACCACGCACAAGCTGCTTCATCTGAACGTCGTGCGATTGATATCGAAGGTGCGCCACTACATCGCCCACTTCTGCTTGACCGCCGAAACGCAGCATATGTATTGCTTGCAAATTCTTCCTGGTGGCGATTGCCGCTGTTGGCACTTCAACTCCTTAGCGGCGCAGTTCTTCGCTCAATCGCCTTCCTCTTTGCAAAATTGCCAGGCTATGCCAGCGATGAAATTCTTGCGATTGCATCGCTGCTTATTCATCCGGGCGAACTTCTTGCCGCGCGAAAATCTCGCCGCGCTCAACGATTAGTCTCTTCGAGCAATGTTCTTCAATTCATTCCTTCACGATGGACTCAACTACGAAGTGGCGTCAGCCGAAACATAGAGAATTTACGAGTAAGAATTTTCCCCGATGAGATTGATGAAAGCGCTCCTGCTTTGAGCGATCTCGAGATCAATGAGGATGAAGAGATTCTCTCTCCCTTGCCTGGCAATCCTTGGAAATCTCTCCTAACTCGGCCTTTCATCATTGCACTCATTGCTTTGGCGATTCTGACATTTGGCTGGACTCGACATCGTCTAGGTGCAATATCTGGCGGAGCACTTGCAGTCTCTCCTGAAGGTGCGGGAGATCTCATTAAGTTCTTTACCGAGAGTTGGCATTACATCGGAATGGGTAGCAATATTGAAGCGCCCATTTGGACACTGATATTGGCCCTGGCATCACTAGTCACTCTTGGTAACACAGCGCTATTGATCTCACTCTTCTTTATCGTCGCACCATTTCTATCGCTTTGGAGCGCCCACACATACCTTAAGCGTTTGACATCGAGTGCTGCCCTTTCTGCTGCGGGCGCACTTTTATATGCGCTTTCACCGATTTCAATCTCAGCAATTAACTCAGGGCGTTTAGGTGTAGTACTCCTTTTGATCCTTCTGCCTGTGCTCATCACTGCTCTCAAGATTGAGGATGGCAATTGGGAGAAGATTGAAGATGCACCACTGCGATACCTCTTTGCAATCTCACTTCTTCTGTGGGTGCTGGCCGCATTTAATCCTCAACTTCTGCTTGTCATTGCAATCTTTACCCTCTTCTTCATCTACCGTGACTTTGTCGCTCTCGATATGAAATATAAAGAGAGACTTTTCCGCATTAGAGCTGCTCGTCGCTTTATTCTTTTAGGAATCCCGTTCTTACTCCTTGCCCCTCAGTCTTTGGGTTACTTCGTTCATCCAATGCGAATGCTGATGGAGATTGGTATTCAAGAACCTGGCGGAGGAGCAACCATGGCTCTTCTGGCTAACCCTGGAGGGGCAGGATCACTTCCTTGGTGGTCTCTTAGCCCTGTAACTCTCTTGCTCATAGTTACCTTCTTCTCGATTTCATCGGCGCGCAGATATGCAACTCTTGGAATCTCATTTCTCTTTATTGGGACCGTTGCTGGATCCATCTTGATCTCCGGCAATGGTTCATCAGCGCAAGGTTTCGTCTATTCGGGAACCTTCCTTGCATTTGCAACATTCTTGGCGATAGTGGCAACAGTCTTAATGTTCGATGATGTGCGCTCCCGCCTTGAGCAGACTAAATTGAACTACCAACACTTCGCGGTTGCTTTTGTACTTCTTGTTTCTATTGTTTATAGCGCTACATCTTCGCTCTGGGTTATTTCTGCTGGAGGAAATTCCCCCGTCTATAACAATGCAGCCCCAATACTTCCTGCCTATCTATCTGTGGAAGAAGATGCAAAGTCGCTTGTAATCAGACCACTTAAGACAGAGGCTCACACATCTCTTGCATATTTCATCTCACGAGGATCTGATGTCACTCTCGGTGAGGCTGACGTTTCGCGAGATGTTGACCCAACGATTGCAGCGGCAGTTGAAGGTCTGATTGATAACACTGGTGTGACCAGCAGCAAAGTTCTTGCAGCATTTGGCGTGAAATATGTTTTTGTTGCTAACCCAGCAAATCAAGAGCTCATTCAAACAATTGATGGAATCGGAGGGTTTGCACGTGAATCCTCCACCGATGTCGGCACTGTGTGGAAGGTAATCGAGCCCACTGGCAGCGTTATCTTCACTGACTTTAGCGGCAAGGTGACAATTCTGGATAAGGAGTTAGGAGTCGTGACTGCACCCGGTGCTGGAACGCTCACCCTGACTGAGAATTACAGCAGTTCATGGCAGGCGATTGCATCGGGTATTGAACTAGATCGAGGCAGAAGTGATTTTGGTCTTCCAACCTTTAAGGTAACGCAAGCCGGAGAAGTCTTCTTCCTCCACGATGGCACAAAACGCCGTGCGTGGATATCTATCTTTATTATCGCCTTTGTTACAACCCTCATCATGGCACTACCTGGTGGTCGACGACGTCGCGAGATGTCAGATCAGGAGCTTGCATGAAGATCAATAGAAATACAAAACTCATCGCCGCTTTTATCGCACTTGCACTCTATGCAAACCTCGCCTCATTCACCAGCAAGAGCACTGGTTATGTTGAGAGCTATCCAGCGGTAGTTTGCCCAGTCAATGGCGATGGAGAGAGTTCATTTATCTCATTGGAATCAACCAAGGTTTCTGTGCGCAAGAGCGGCACATCAACAATGGAATTCAAAAGCGCTGGAAACAGTCGTCTGTCTGGCACGAGCCAAGCACTTATTGTTAACTCTGAAGAGTCAACTCCTATTACATGGCAAGCGCGATCTGGTGTTTGGGCAGGTGCGCTGACATGTCTCTCTCCTGTCACCTCTCAATGGTTTGTTGGTGGAACTGCAGATGTAACTTCAAAAGGAAAGCTCACATTGGTCAATAGTGGTCTTGGGCGTGCAATAGTTTCACTCACTATCTATACCGAGAAAGGCATGCAAGGCGAGCAGAGCGTTGGAGTTCGAGCTAACTCCTTCAAGAGCTTCACTCTTGCATCTCTAGCACCAGGTGCCTCCAAGATTGCAATCCATATCACTCCACAGACAGGACGCATCAACGGGTTCCTTATCGATGAACGCGGTCGTGGTCTACGTGCACTTGGCGGAGACACCGTTAACTCTGTTGAATCTGCAGCTAAAGAGATTGTGATCGCTGGAATCCCTCATACCGTCATTCGAAATAAGGCTCTTGGGCACACCCTTCGTATTCTCGTGCCAGGGGAGGTACCGGCAACTCTCTCTGCGACTCTTACTACTAGCGATGGCACCTTTGCACCTGCGGGAATTGATGGAAAGAACATCGCTGCAGGAACGGTGGTAGAACTTCCATTAAACCTTGTCTCAGGCACGGGAAAGTTTGCACTTACCCTCAAAGCAGATAGACCAATCATTGCATCTGTGAAGAGTCAGACTTCAGTGGGTGGAAAATCCGATTTTGTCTGGAATACACCGGTCCCAGAACTCGTTCCGAGCCGATATTCAGTAACTGGAGCAGCGCCTCTGCTCGTGCTGACAGGGGAGAAGATTTCTGTTGATATCGAACTCGGTTCTCCTAAGGGGGTTGTCCGAAAAATCGAACTTCGCGGATCAGGTGTCCTGACTCAACAAATTGGAGAGAAGGTACGCACAATCACTGTGACCAAGACCTCTGAGAAAACTTACGGAGCTCTGCTGATTTCATCACAGAGTGGATACGGTTTTGCTCCATTGACCCCAGGCAGCATCCTTACAAAGAGCTCTATTCCTAGTTCCAATATTCGAGTGTTGATTCCATAAAAATACACCTGCGCTCCACTAATCTCTTCTCATGAGTTCATTATCCGGTCGCAGCTGTTCGCGTGTGAGTTGTCGCGCAGTCGCAACAATGACTCTTACTTATATTTACTCAGACTCCCGCGCGGTTCTTGGGCCAATTGCAACTTTTTCTGAGCCTCACTCATACGATCTCTGCGAACGCCATGCATCAAAGCTGACAGTTCCGAATGGATGGAGCGTGGATCGAGAAGAGATTTCTACAACAGGCTCAGGTCCTAGCGAAGATGATTTAATGGCAATCGCAGATGCTGTCCGCGAAGTCGCTCGTTCACATACTGACACAGCCCGAGCAAATGTAACTTCCGATATTGCAGCAGTGGGACGGCGCGGCCATCTTCGCGCGGTTCCAAATTAACCTCTGACTCACTACCTGACATAAGATTGCATTTATGAGCGGATCAATCTTTAAGGCCTATGACATTCGTGGTCTAGTCGATGAGGAACTAACCCCTGATTTTGCATTTGGTGTTGGAGTTGCTTATGCGCGATTCCTTAAAGATGAGCGCGAACCTGCAACAGTGGTAGTGGGTGAAGATATGCGTCCATCATCTCCAGATCTTGCCGATGCATTTAGCGCTGGAGTAAATTCACAAGGCCTCGATGTTATTCGTATCGGGCTAGCTTCGACAGATATGTTGTACTTCGCTGCAGGAAAGCTCAACTTACCTGGCGCAATGTTTACTGCAAGTCATAACCCTGCGGCCTATAACGGCATCAAGTTGTGTCTGAGCGGTGCTCGCCCAATTGGCAAAGAGTCAGGACTTCTTACAATCGAGCGCTATCTCAACGAAGGCTCACCTTTGTCTACAAATCAAATAGGTGTAGAGCGTCGTCAAGAGATGCTAGATGACTATGTTTCACATCTTCTTTCTCTAGTAGATGTTTCAAAGATTCGCCCGCTCAAGATTGTCATTGATGCCGGAAACGGAATGGCAGGACATACTGCCCCTGCAGTCTTTAAACGCATTAATGCGCAAGTCATTGAGATGTACTACGAACTTGATGGAACCTTTCCAAATCATGAGGCAAACCCAATTGATCCGGAGAACTTGCGTGACCTGCAGGCTGCGGTTAAGAAACATAGCGCCGATATCGGACTTGCATTCGATGGCGATGCAGATCGATGTTTCTTAGTTGATCAAAATGGCGAGCTCGTTAATCCATCATCTCTTACATCTCTCATAGCTCAACGTGAGCTTGTTAAGTATCCAGGTTCAACAATTATCTACAACCTCATCTCTTCAAAGGCAGTCCGTGAAGTAGTTGCTGAATCCGGCGGAACTTCAGTTCGTTCGCGAGTCGGTCACTCTTACATTAAGAAGTTAATGGCAGAGACTGGTGCAGTTTTTGGCGGAGAGCATTCAGGACATTTCTACTTTAGAGATTTCTGGCGCGCAGACTCGGGAATGCTGGCAGCCCTTCATGCAATCGCCGCACTTGGCGAGAGTGAACTTTCACTTTCTGACCTTTTGCAACCATTTGCACGTTATAGCTCAAGTGGTGAAATAAACTCCACAGTCGATGATGCTCTTGCAATCACAGCTGAGATTGAGGAGAAGTACAAAGCCATTAATGCAGTCACGACAGATCGCCTTGATGGCTTAACAGTTGAAGGCGACACCTGGTGGTTTAATCTTCGTGCATCCAATACAGAACCTCTCCTGCGGCTCAATGTTGAGGCCACGAGCGAGAGTGAGATGGCTGCTCTGCGCGATGAGCTTCTCTCCATAATCCGACGCTGAGCCTGAATCACATGTATAGAGTGTGCCAATAGCTGGCAGACCCAGTAATCTTTGCCCATAGCCGATCAGCACAGTAGAGCCCTACGCCGAAGGTCAAGCGAAAACATTGATAGCGCCTATTTTCAGGGCCTCATGAGGGAGATATAAAGATGACAACAGTTTCAACTATTCCAAAGCACGATATTGCTGATGCTTCACTCGCTGCGGCAGGTCGCTTGCGTATTGAGTGGGCAGAGCGCAACATGCCAGTTCTCGCTCAGATCCGTGAGCGCTTCGAAAAGAGCAAGCCATTTACAGGTGTACGCATCGCAGCGTGTATGCACGTCACCACTGAGACAGCAAACTTGATGCGAGTTCTCAAGGCGGGCGGAGCAGAGATTGCTCTCTGTGCATCAAACCCACTATCAACACAAGATGACACTGCTGCGGCCCTGGTCCACGAATACGGAATTTCAGTATTTGCTCGTAACGCAGTTGATCGCGATGGTTACTACGCCCATATCAATGCAGCTCTTGATATTGAGCCACATCAAGTTTTCGATGATGGCTGCGACCTTGTCAACACTCTCCACACCACTCGCCGCGAACTCCTTCCAACAATTTCTGGCGGATGCGAAGAGACGACTACCGGTGTGATTCGTCTCAATCAGATGGCTAAAGATGGCGCTCTGACATTTCCAATGATTGCTGTCAATGACACAGATACAAAGCACATGTTTGATAACCGTTATGGAACAGGTCAATCAACACTTGATGCTGTTTTCCGTGCCACTACCTTCCTGTTAGCAGGTCGTGTTGTGGTTGTAGCTGGATTTGGTTACTGAGGTAAGGGTGTC
>JACCDL010124559.1_pt1 | contig 12407 bp, 12 predicted proteins | sample 7441931 | NCBI WGS metagenome assembly JACCDL01 (sample SAMN15323437, study PRJNA562643) | freshwater metagenome | isolation source: river surface water | place: USA:Blue River Watershed | collected 2017-08-16 | reverse complement strand
TACTGGCAGGGCCTCGTGCTGGTCGGATCACCACTCGGGTTCTTCTTGTTTTCAGCGGGTTTGCCACCGGCGTGGTCTTTGTTGCTCCTATCCACGGCACCATCGACCCTCACACCTTGCCCACTGGCAGCGAACACTTCGATGCTCTCCCCCGCATCCTTGCGGCCGTCGGCTCGTCCATTCCTGCGCTCGTCATCTTCGTCGGCGCTGCATGGTCAGCATGGCGTGTATTGCGCGGCGCGAACCCCGCATTGACCTCTGCTGCTTCTCGTCAGGTGCGGTCGACTCGCCTTCTCGCACTCGGCAACATTCTCATTGCTGCGGGAGCAGCCATCCTGTCGGCCAGCGGAACATTCTCAGGGCGTCTCGGTGCCGACCGTGCGTTTGCAGTGACGTTGTTCGTCGGCATCACTGTGTTGTTTGCTGGATTCCTCGTGGCAAGTAACGCCACGCACGGATCTAGCGCAGTGCGAAGCGCTGCACCTTCCCGCTGATATTGCGCGGAAGCGAATCAACAAAGATCACCTTCGACGGGCACTTGTAACGAGCCAGCTTGGTGCGACAGAAATCGATGATTGCATCTTCGTCAAGGTGCACGCCATTACGTGACACGACGTACGCACGGACTGCTTCGCCTGTATGTGGATGATCTGTACCAACGACTGCAACCTCTGAAATGTCAGGATGCGACAACAGCACACCTTCCACCTCAGCAGGGAACACATTGAAGCCCGACACGATGATGAGATCCTTGGCACGATCGACCATGTAGAGATGACCTTGGTCATCCACTACGGCGATGTCTCCTGTGCGCAACCAGCCATCGCGTGTCAAGACGCGAGATGTTGCTTCGGCATCATCCAGATAACCAGCGAAAATGTTTTCTCCGCGAATCCAAATTTCACCGCTATCGCCCATCAAGACGTCTTCACCGTTTTCGTCAACAATGCGTAACTCAATGCCGGGAACAGGACGGCCAATAGAGCCAGGAATCCATTCAAGACCGATTGCTGTTGTCACCACAGGTGATGCTTCGGTCAGGCCATAGCCCTCGTAGACGTGTAAACCGAATCGAGCGCTTAATGAATGAGCGATTTGTTCGGGAAGTTTTGCAGCACCCGATAATGCAATGCGCACGGACTTAAAGCCATCAGGCGTTGGATGATCCAGTTGCGCTAACGCCATCCACATGCTTGGTGCACCAGGAACAACAGTGACATTGCGTTCAGCAATGGTTTCCATTGTCGACACGGGATCGAATCGTTGCACCAACACAACTGTTCCACCGCCGGCCAATGTTGTGCCAAGAACAACGTTGAGACCGAAGATATGGAACAGCGGTAACAAACCAAGAGTGACATCGTCAGGGCCGATGTGTTCTGCGATATTTGTTTGACGAATATTGGTGAGCAAGTTGTTGTGCGTGAGAACGGCAGCTTTTGGAGAACCAGCAGTACCGCTCGTGAACATGTACGCCGCAGGATGCGTTGCTTCCACTTCCACAATCGGAGCAGGTGCACCATTCAGGAATTCATCAATGGTGTGTGCACCTTCGATGGAGTGTCCTTCGGTAGAAATCACGATTCGCACTGCAGAGGTAGTGACCGAAGGAATCTGTAGCCAAGCAGGCGCAGCGGCTGGTTCAATCACAACTGCAGTTGGCTTCACCACATTGAGTTCACTCTCAATTTCCGGTGCGGGGCTGGTGGGGTTCAATGGCGAAACAACAGCGCCGATACCTACAGCAGCCAGATAAGAAACAACGAAGTAACGACTGTTTCCACACAGCAGCGCAACAACATCGCCTTTTGTTACACCGAGACGAGTGAGTTCACCGCGCATGGAAGCAACTTGCGAACGGAGCGATGCATACGTTGTTGGGCGTCCACGACTAATGAGTGCAACAGAGTCGTCAGCATGACCCTCGATGATGTGCGAAAGGTTCATGGACATATCAATGACTACTTCAACATCAAAAGGTTGATAATGCCCGCCGCCATGATGGTGGCAATGAGCAACGCGATGGTAAGTGTGGTAGCGGGGCGCACGAGACGAACCCTAGTTCCCTAAACGCAGGGTGACTGACGACGTGGTCGTTCCGCCATCACCAGCAAAGACCAAAACCGCATCGCCCGATTGCAGACGCAATGTTTCCGAGGCAGAACCGCGGTCAACGCTCAGAGCAATCATTCCGTAGGAATCAACGACAGCGCCAATTGCCCCGCCATCAATCTCGGCGTAGTGAGAGACAACACGTGCGCTGCGCACATCCTCGCCCATCACCAGTTTGAGTACGGGGCCATACGGCGCCACATCATCGGGACCAACATTGAGTTGGCAGTTGCCAAATGCATCTACCCATGTGACTTCACATCGCATGCCGTCTCCATGCACAGGATGCTTTTCATCGCTCGGCACTGGAACAAGTCCGGGCATCACACTTGCGGTGTCGATCTCTTTGCCCACTTCTTCAATGGCCCCACCATTTGCAAGGAATGCTGCAACGGGAGCGAAGATGTCGCGGCCCGCAAAAGTTGCACCTGGTGCTTCTAAATGCAGGTCTGTATTGCTTAATTCAAAGGCGCGATCTGCTCCTCCCGCCATTGCGACACCAGAACCCAACAAGCCATTATCGGGACCAAGAAAAATGCCACGACCACCGGCTACTTCCACCGCAATTGCACGACGAGTAGAACCAACACCTGGATCAACAACAGCAATGATGATTCCGGGTGGCACGTATTGCACCGCACGAGCTAACGCCAATGAACCAGCGCGCACATCGAATGCAGGAACACCGTGTGTGAGATCAGTGATGCGCACATGTGGAGCCATGTCGACGATGATGCTTTTCATCACACCAACGAATTCGTCATTCAGTCCGTAATCGGTCAGGAGCGACACGTGGTTGTGCATTGCGTCAGAGTAAACGAAAAGGGCCGGTGCCAACCCCCCGACGGCACCGGCCCTTTCGGCGCTGCCCTTTATGGGGCGCGACTCCCGGTGTTGGTTCCCCAGCACTGGTGACCTGTGTCACAGACACTACACCCCTGATTTAGAAAAATGGAAAACCAAAACAGAATTTTTTTATTTGTTCGCGGCGCCCATTTCGGCGCTGCGTGCAGCGGCCGCACGAACCACTTTGTTCACAGTTTCACGAAGTCCAGCTGCTTCAAATTGAGCGAGTCCAGCAGCCGTCGTTCCGTTTGGTGATGTCACTCGTTCACGCAGCGTTGCAGGGCTTTCATCGGAGTCGGCCAACAGAATGCCTGCTCCACGAAACAGTTGCCGTACAAGGACATTGGCGACATCAACTGGCAAACCTTCCGCCAACGCAGCATCGAGCATGGCCTCGGCCATCAAGAAGACATATCCCGGTCCTGATCCCGCAACAGCGGTCACTGCGTCCATTTGAGATTCGGGAACCCGCACCACAACACCCACCGCTGAAAGAAGTGATTCGGCCCAGACATAGTCAGCTTCCGAGCAGGTGTTACTTCCGCAAATAGCGGTCACGCCTTCTCGCACTAACGCAGGCGTGTTGGGCATTGCACGGACAACAGCCGTATTCTCGCCCGCTGATGCTTGCAATGTTGCAAGTGAAACTCCGGCGGCAATCGACAAGACGCGAGGAATGCCTACAGCCGATGCCTGCGCACATACAGTTGCCGCGTCGCCTGGCTTAACGGCAACAAGCGCGCCGTCTGCACCGACGATGCTGTCATTCGTACGAACACCAAACTGCGATTCCAATGCTGTGCGCTTCGCTGCATCCAGTTCAACAACTGTGATCGATGCTGCTTCCCAGCCACTGTTGACAAGACCACCCACTAATGCAGTGCCCATGTTGCCGCCACCAATGATGACGAGTCGTGCTGTTTCTGAAGACATGTACTGAGACTAATGGTGCGCCACCATCACGAACGGCGGAGTTTGCGGACCAATCCAAGTGGGTAGCCGGGGCGGAGGTGGCTTCCCCGACCATCTCAACCCCGGCGCAGCCATGTGCACGGCGCGCAGAAGGAAATGGCAACGAGTTATTCGGCGAAACGGCTAGCGAAACCGATGCGAATGATGATGGGGAAGATTCGCTCGACAGTGGCGTACAACGTGCCAATCACACGATCGAGTTCTTCTTCATCGACAAGTCGAAGTGGCATTTCACCGCGGAGAAACATTGCGTCTTCAATACCAATGGAGAAGTGGGCACCGACAAGAGATTCATTACGACGAAGCAAGTGCTCATACAACTGTTCTGCATTCTCTTCTGGTGCAGGCATGACATACGTTTCGTACTTCAACGTGCGTTGGCCAAGCGTGAGCCACACAGTGGTGAACTCTTTCTCTTCGCCACGCATACGCACGTACCAGCGGCGTTCGCCAATTTCACCACGATCAACAGCAACAATCGTTTCGTTGCGAGCCTTCATGTCCAACAACCAACCAGTGATTGCACCTTCTAAGGAATCAAGGTCGTGCGCGCCAAAAAGTTCACTCATGATTACTTGCACACCACGCGGTCACGAGAAGTGAGGTCTGCATATGCACGACGCAAGCGTGCAGCAGCGAAGCTCCATGTGTATCCGCGTGCACGTTCTGCAGCGGCAGCAGACATACGCGCTGCTAGCGCGGGGTCATCGAGAATTTGTGCAATGTGCTTGGCGAATACTTCTGGCAGACGGTCTGCAACGAGGAAACCAGTGCGACCGTGCTCCACGATGGTGAGCAAGCCGCCCACTGCATTCGCGACAACGGGCGTTCCACAGGCTGCAGCTTCAAGAGCAACCAAACCAAAACTCTCGCTACGACTAGGCACGAGAACCACATCTGCGGCGCGGTAATACGTGGAAAGAATGTGGTGCTGCTGTGGTTCGACGAAGCGCACTTGACTTTCTAAGCCGTACTGCTGAATCAATGAATAAACATTGGCTAATTCCGCTTCACCTTCGGCGCCACTAGCACCGCCCACGATGAGCAGTTTTGCATCGCGACGATTCAGCGCGGCCAATGACTTCACAGCAACATCAGCACCCTTCAAAGGCTGAATGCGACCGACGAACAACAGCACGGGGCCATCGCCCAGTTCTAAAGCTTTACGAGCACCACGCTGATCACCAGGAGCAAAGAATGCATGCTCAACGCCTGGTGCAACGATTTCAATCGAGCCCGGCGGATTGCCATAGAGGTCAATGAACTGGCGTTCTTCTTCCGTGCAGCTGACACAGATGGCATCAGAACAACCGATGACTTCCGCTTCGGATTGTTCACGCAATTCTGATTCAGGGTCTCCACCCAATGCCTTCACACGAGCGAACGTGTGGAAGGTGCTGACAAGAGGAACATTCAGTTCATGCTTCAGCGAGTGACCGCTCAGACCGCTGAGCCAATAGTTGGCGTGAATGATGTCGGTTCCGCCATTTGCGTTGATGTGGCGCAGCACACCATCTGTGAACTCTGGAACGATGTCGAACATGTTGTCTTTCGGCATGTCGATAGCGCCAGCAGGAATGTGCACGACTTTGTGATTGGGTTCAACGATGATCTCGCGAGGAAGGTCCGCACTGTGTGCACGTGTGTACGTCGTACAGTCGATTCCGGCATGCGCTAGGGCGGAAACAAGTTCACGCACATAGACATTCATCCCACCACCGTCGCCAACACCTGGCTGAGCCAGTGGCGAGGTGTGAAGCGAGAGAATGGCAACACGACGCATGCTCAATGCAACCTATCTAGGGGCGTCGGGATTCCCCTCGTTGGAGGTACCCATGTCGTTCGTTGCTCCAGGCTCGTTACTGCCCACAAATGAGCGATACACAGACAGAAGACTTTGCTTTTGCTCAGCGCTCAACTTGGCATCTGCATTAATGGCTTCAGCGACGGAACTGATTTCGGGAACGCTGCCATCAAGGATTCCAGCACGCACATACAAGGTCTCTGATGAGATCTCTAATGCACGTGCAATCTGTTGCAGGATCTCCGCCGAGGGTCGACGAATGCCCCGCTCAATCTGAGACAAGTACGGATTCGAAACACCAGCGGACCGTGCAAGGTCACGAATACTTTTCTGAGCGCTCTCGCGCTGCAGACGAATGAATTCACCAACATCATGCAGTGCTTCACTTGGCTTCATCGCCATCGGTCAGTTGTCCTTCACGATGGAACCTGCTCCACCTTCACGCACACGACGAACAAGTTCGGCAGTGAGTGCATCAATCTGTTCGAACAGATCATGACGCTGACCCGAGCAAGACTTTTCAAACATGCCCAGCGCACCTGCAAGTTCATCAAGCGACTTGTCGTCGATGTTCTCCATCGATTCGAATTGGTAGTGCTCGCACAGCTGATCAAGTTCAAGAACTAAAGGATGATCAGCAGGAACATTTGTTTCGCGAGGTGGACGCGCGCTGCCACCGCCATGTTGCTGACCAAAGACATCCGCGAGACGATCAGCAAGTGAACCCGCAGGCTGGTCCGAACCACTTGCACGACGACGTTGTTCGTCTTGCACTAAATCGAGACGGCCCTGCGCGAGACGGCGCACAAATGAAATGGCATCTTCTTGTCCCTGCAATGCATTTCTCTGCGCGCGAATGTCAGCGAGAGTGAGTTGTTCGTCTGCCATCACATGCCTCCAGAGACGGGCGGAAGTACCGCTACCTCATCTTTATCGGTGATCACATGTGAGCGTGGCACCTCTTCACCATTGACCCATACTTTGCTCATGTTCACCACTGCACTGAAGGTGTCGCCGTACTGAACGATTGCCGCTTGGATCACTTCGTCCACCGTGGAGCCGGGGAAAGTGGCAGTTCCCGTGCCAGCAGCCTCTCGGGCTTGAGCAAAAAGTCGAAGAATGGCCACGAGTCGATGGTAACCCCTCTAACGAAGGGTGATGCCGGGACCACCGTCTTCACATGTTCCAATCGCTGTCCAAAGACCCGATGCCACCAGATCGACTGCGAGAGATTCGGTGGCAGCGGCAAGCAAGCCTCCCGATGTTTGTGGGTCCATACATAAGGCCACATGTGCAGCCGATGCAGTGCTTGTCAGTTGGTCACCGACGTATGCCCTATTGCGCGGGTCGCCACCGGTGCGATGTCCAGCACGCGCAATCTCGAGTGCGCCCGAATACATAGGCAACAATTCCGTCTCGATATTCAACGTCACGCCAGAACGCTCTGCGATTTCCCATCCGTGTCCCGCGAGTCCGTAACCCGTTACATCAGTAACGGCATGAACATCTTGATGGTGGGCTTGCAATGACTCCGCTGCTGCTCTGTTCAGTGTCCGCATACCCGTGATGGCAGCACGTTTGTCTTGGTCTGAACCTTGTGCAGTGACCAAGCCAGTTCCCAATGGCTTTGACAACACCACAACATCACCCGGCTGTGCACCTCCTTTACGGAAGACGCGAGAAGGATCAACAACACCTTGCACTGCCAATCCAAAGATGGGCTCTGGATTGCGAATCGTGTGACCACCAGCAATTGTTCCGCCCGCTGCCGCGACCGTTTCCGATGCTGCGGCGAAAATTACAGCAATGACTTCCGAAGGAAGTTCCTCGGGAAACGCTGCGATATTCACTGCCAGTACTACTCGCCCGCCCATAGCGAATACGTCGCTACAGGCATTCGCTGCGGCAATTGCACCGAAGTCAGACGGATCATCTACTAACGGCGGAAAGAAATCTGTCGTGCTAACCAATGCAAGGTCTGGTGTCAATTGATAGACCGCCGCATCATCGAATGGTGCAAGTCCTACCAACAGAGAGGTGTCGAAACCCATTGGCATTTCCTTGACCATGCCCGCCAGTAACGAGGCTCCCCATTTAGCGGCGCAACCACCGCAGGAAGTCCACTCCGTCAGCTTGATTGATGCGTTATCTGACATGGTTCGCAAACTACTAGGTTGACCACGTGACGACTCCGACGACACACCCGCCTTCTGTTGACGCAATTGCACGTCATCTGTCGCAGTCGAGTTCTCTTCCTCATTCATTGTTGGTGGATTGTGCCCGTCGAGCTGTTGCAGAATCACCCACTGATGCGATCACAAGTGCCGAACAACTTGCCTCAGAACTTTCCACTGCCCTCTTGACGGATGTTGTGAACGCAACGGGGGTCTTGTTGCACACCAATCTGGGTCGCGCACCACTGGCCCACACCATCACGGGTCGCCCCAGCAATATTGAATTCGATCTCTCGACGGGTGAACGTGGTTCGCGTCAGACAGCAGTCTCAACGTTGGTGTCATCACTCATTGGTGCAGAGGCAGCCATCGTGGTGAACAACAACGCAGCTGCAGTCATGCTTGTACTCGCTGCTCTCGCACACGGTCGTGATGTAGCCGTCTCGCGAGGTGAGAGTGTTGAGATCGGCGGTGGTTTTCGCATTCCGGATGTCATGGAACAATCCGGCGCACGATTGGTTGATGTCGGCACTACCAACCGCACCAGATTGCGCGACTACTCAAAAGCAATCGAGCAGAAGCGCAATGACATTGCGCTCCTCATGAAGATTCACCCATCGAACTTCGCTATCGAGGGTTTCACTGAATCAACATCTGTTGCGCAACTATCAACACTGTCACTTCCCGTTGTGGCAGACATTGGATCTGGCCTGCTTGACAACACGGCACCCTGGCTGCAGGGTCATACGCCAACAGTTCCATTGTGGTTAGTGAATGAACCCGCAGCGAAGCAAGCGATTGCCGATGGCGCATCACTTGTCACATTTAGTGGCGACAAACTTTTGGGTGGCCCACAGTGCGGCATCATTGCCGGACGCGCAGACCTTGTTGCACAATGCGCAGCTCACCCACTGATGCGCGCGCTGCGACCTGGCAGCCACACGATGCTGCTGTTACAACAGGTATTGCTTTCGTATGCCGCCCGCACTGTGTGCACCGATATTCCGTTCTGGCGCATGGTCGCAACTACAACATCCGAATTGCGACATCGTGCAGAACAGATAGTTGCTTCCACAGGAGTTGGCTCAGTTGTCGACATTGATTCACTTGTTGGCGCCGGTTCAGCCCCGGGCAGCACGATTGCATCGATTGGCATCGCAATTCCTGGCGATATGCGTGCCCATCTTCGTTCGCATTCAGTTCCAGTGATTGCACGCACTCTTGGCAACACCACTTATATAGATATGCGCAGCATTTCTCCCTCTGACGACCATGTAGTGCTTGAAGCACTGTCTCGTCTCCAATAGCCATGACCGTCATCGCGACTGCTGGTCACGTCGATCACGGCAAGTCATCTCTCATTCAGGCACTGACAGGTATCGACCCTGATCGACTTGCCGAAGAGAAGCGCCGTGGGATGACAATTGATCTGGGCTTCGCACACACTGACACGCTGAGTTTTGTTGATGTGCCAGGACACATTGATTTCCTCAACACAATGGTGGCTGGTGTACACGGTGTGGACATTGCACTGCTTGTCATCGACTCCGTTGAAGGATGGAAACCACAAACAGTGGAGCACCTCGACATTCTCATGTTGATGCAGGTGCAACACATTGTTGTGGCCCTTACCAAAGCTGATGCCACCACAGCCGACGCAATCGATGCACTCACTTCACACACTCAATCGGAGTTTGCGGTTCGTGGCCTCACTCTTCGCCACCTCATCGTCACATCTGCGCACACTGGTGCAGGGCTAGACGAATTGCGAACCGTCCTCCACGCACTGACGAAGGAAGTATCTGCGACATCAACGACCTCGCCTCCACGTTTATTTGTTGATCGTGTATTTACCATTGCCGGTGCCGGCACTGTTGTGACCGGAACATTAGGTGGAGCGCCAATTCACGAAGGCGACGAGTTAGTCGTTGCGCGCACACAAGAATCCACCAAAGTTCGCGGGATTCAACAACATGGTGCCAGCAGTGGCATTGCACTGCCCCGCACACGATGTGCCTTGAATATCACACACCTCAGTACAGAAGACATTCATCGAGGCGATGTTCTTGTTCAAGAAAATTCTTGGCACAACACAGAAGTTTTTGACGCGTCGGTGGAAATTGCGTTCAGTGTGCACGCGAAAGCGTCTACAACTTCACCACTTCGTAACGGTGGCGGTTACACGCTGCACATCGGAACTGCTCGCCGCGCTGCAACAATTCGCTTCCTCAACAACGGCACAACCACGATGCGCGTTCGTTTCACGGGATCATTGCCTCTCATTCCCGGCGACAGATTTCTTTTGCGTCGCACCGGAGACGACATCACCGTTGCAGGCGGATCAATCCTTGATGTCAAACCCATCGCACGAACGACACGTGCGAACCCAACAGGTAACGAAGCATCCATCCTGAAACACCATGGGTGGCTCCCTGTCGCAGATGCAACACAACTTGTCGGTGCACCTGTTTCCCCAATTGTTGAGGGTTGGGTTGCGGCACCAGAAACTGTTCAGGCCACAACTGAAGCGCTCCTCGCACTTCTGCACGAGTCCACCGAAGTGGACATTGCTCAGTTGCAGGCGTGGGAACGTCTACTCATTGCAACACTTTCTAATGTCACCATTACGCGTGGCATTGCAAGAGTCGGGTCGGACAACCCATTGCTTTCGCACCCCTACGTTCAAACGTTTCTGTCATCAGGTATCTCAACACCTGATACAAAGACGCTGGATAGAGACATCATTCGTCGACTCATCCACGCTGGTGTTCTCTACGAACACGACAACATCGCTTTTCACTCAGACACGTTGCACGGCCTTCGTCCTGCGTTGCAGAAATTGTGGCAACAACACCCACAAGGTTTCTCCATGAGTCATCTTCGCGAAGAACTGGGCATTACACGTAAACACGCAGTCCCGCTAGCAACATGCCTCGACAAAGTGGCGCTCACCCGGAGAGTCGGCGATGTCCGACTGCCCGGATCGTCCTGGTGATGGCGGAGGCGGACGGGAATCGAACCCGCCAGACGGGGATCGCCCGTCTCGACTGTGTTGAAGACAGCGAAGCCCACCAGGTACTTATACGCCTCCGTCTCCGAGGGTATAGCGTTCGGCCATGAGCACCACCGCTCCACTTTTGCCTAATGGCCTTGTCGTCATCGTCAAGCATGAATGCGCTACCTGTCAAATGGTGGAACCTGTCCTTGCGGCCATTGCTGCCAGTGGGGCTCCTCTCACCGTGTACACACAGGACAACCCCGATTTCCCTGCATCGGTTCCGCACATTCACGATGACACCTTGGCTGTGTCGTGGCACAACGACATCGAAACTGTGCCGACCCTTCTCGTGATTGAGAATGGTGTCGAGGCCGACCGAACATTTGGGTGGTCACGTGCCGAATGGCAACGCATCACAGGAATCAGTTCGTTAGGTGACGATCTTCCAGCAACTCGTCCAGGGTGCGGATCGATGAGCGTCGACCCCGACCGAGTCGATGCACTACGTGCAACATTTACTGACTCTCCTGTGAAGTCACGTCATGTTGAATTCTCTTCTGCTGAAGACGAATTTGAAGCGATGTACGCACGTGGATGGACTGATGGCTTGCCGGTCATCCCACCGACACGTGAGCGTGTGTTGCGCATGTTGACGGGGACAACACGACATCCACAAGACATCGTTGCAATTGCTCCACCGGACCTTGTTGAACTCACAGTCGAAAAGATTGCAATTAACGCAGTGATGGCGGGTTGTTTGCCTGAGTATCTGCCATGGGTGATCGCCGCTCTTGAAGCCGTGTGCAATGACCAATTCAATATGCATGGCGTCCTCGCGACCACAATCCACGTTGGTCCCGTCATTGTTAGCAATGGTCCTGGTACGCGAGCCATCGGCATGAACTCCGGTATCAACGCTTTTGGACAAGGCAACCGTGCCAACAACACCATCGGTCGCGCAGTGCAACTGACAATTCGCAATGTTGGCGGCGGTCGACCTGGCGAAGTAGACCGCGCGACTCACGGCAACCCCGGCAAGATTTCATTTTGCTTTGCAGAAGATGAAGAGGGTTCGCCATTCACATCATTAGCAACAGAGCGTGGTGTCCCTCTTGGCGAAAACGCAGTCACCGTATTTGCCGGTGAAGGTCCACGATGTGTGGTTGACCAGCTTGCACGCACGCCTGAAGAACTAACGGAATCACTTGTGGCGTGCCTTCTCACTGTTCACCATCCAAAGTTGGTGATTGGATTCGACGCCATTCTCACGCTCAGCCCCGACCATGGCCGCGTGTATGCCGAAGCTGGTTGGACACGCGAACGTTTGTTAACCGAGATCACGGAACGATCAATGCGCCCTGGTGTCGACCTTGTTCGTGGTGCGCAAGGAATGGCCGAAGGCGTGCCTCCTCATCTGCGGGACAGCATGTTGCCCAAATTCCGTCAGGGTGGTCTCTTGCTCACATATGCAGGCGGTGGCGCGGGACTGTTCTCCTCCATC